>ERZ791743.423-NODE-423-length-40992-cov-27.350148_pt1 | contig 40992 bp, 32 predicted proteins | sample MGYA00509952_ERZ791743 | MGnify/ENA primary metagenome ERZ791743 (study PRJEB30046, sample SAMN00792040) | human gut metagenome | study: EMG produced TPA metagenomics assembly of the A metagenome-wide association study of gut microbiota in type 2...
ACGAATTACAGGGACACATATAGAAATTGGCAATGCATGTGTTCCATAGAAGAAAATGCAAGAGCAATATCAAGAGCCATACTTTGAACGCTCATATTCGGTCATTATGTTGGACGACAACGACATTCTTCTTTCGATGGCAAGGGATATGTATGCTCATTACGGCATCCATTGCGAGATATGCAACAATACGGGCGACCTTATGGAAGCCATACGTACAAATGACTACGACCTGCTGATTACCGACTTGAAGATGCCGGAAACGAACGGCTACGAGGTGTTGGAACTTCTCCGTTCATCGGACATCGGTAACTCGAAGACCATTCCTGTGGTAGTCGCTACGGCATCGGGAAGCTGTACCGAAGAAGAACTGCTGTCACAAGGCTTTTCCGCCTGCCTGTTCAAACCGTTTGACCTGTCGGAACTGATGGCGGTGTCGGAGAAATGCCTTTCCCCCTTGCTGTCTGACAAGGAGGAACAGCCCGACCTGACATCCTTGTTGGCGTATGGCGACAAGGTGGCAATGCTCGACAAGCTGATAACCGAGACGGAAAAGGATATGCAAGCCATAAAGGAAGCTGGGGCAATGCTTGACCGCAAGGCTTTGGATATACAGGTACATCGTTTGCGCAGTTCGTGGGCGGTAATCCGTGCAGACAAACCACTCAGGGAGCTGCACCGCCTATTGCGTATGGAGGAGAATTGTGCGGACGAAGAAATCAGCAAAGCCATAGATGCAATGTTGGCTATGGGTAACAAGATAGTGGGACAAGCTAAAACACGAAAGGAGGACAAGCAATGAAAGTAATAGTGGTAGAGGACAATCCCGTATATAACGATTATATCTGCAACCTTTTGAAGAAAGGCGGTTTCGACACCGCACAGGCGTATCGGCTTTCCACCGCCAAGAAATTGTTGATGAAAGCCGGAGAGGAATACATCGTGCTTGCCGACCTTCGTCTGCCTGACGGAGAGGGTATCGACCTGTTACGATGGATGCGCAAGGAGGAAAAGCCGCAACCGTTTATCGTCATGACCGACTATGCCGAGGTGCATACGGCGGTGGAAAGTATGAAACTCGGCTCTGCCGATTATATCCCCAAACTGTTGGTGGAGGACAGGCTTGTCCCTCTCATCCGTTTACTGCACAAGGCACAGGAACAGAAAAGGCAGGGGCAGGTGCCAATATTCGTCCGTCAGGGAGCGGCATATCAGGAAATCAAGCGGCGTGTCCGGTTGGTTGCGCCCACCCGTTTGGGAGTGCTGATATGCGGAGAGAACGGCACGGGCAAGGAACACATCGCCCGTTATGTGCATACCCAAAGCAAACGTGCGGAAAAACCTTTCGTAACGGTGGACTGTGGAGCGTTGTCCCCGACATTGGCACAGTCCGCCTTCTTCGGACACGTCAAAGGGGCATTTACGGGAGCAGATTCTGCCCATGTGGGGTATTTTCAGGAAGCCGAAGGCGGCACATTGTTCCTTGACGAAGTGGGCAACCTTCCGATGGAAATGCAGCGTATGTTACTCCGTGTCATACAGGAACACCGCTATCGTCCGATAGGAGCGAAAGAGGACAAGACCGCCGACGTACGTATCGTGGCGGCTACTAACGACGACTTGCAGAAAGCCGTCACCGAAAAGCGTTTCCGTGAGGACTTGCTCTATCGCCTGAAAGAATACACGATAACCGTACCACCCTTGCGTGACTGTCAAGAGGACATATTGCCGTTGGCGGAGTTCTTTCTCGGACTGGCGAACAAGGAACTGGAGCGTAACATCAAAGGATTCAATGCTTCCGCCAATAACATCCTGCTTGCCTATCCGTGGCCGGGCAACGTCCGTGAATTAAAACAAAAGATACAGACGGCTGTCCTGCACGCGGAAGGCAACATGATAACTGATAACGATTTGGAGTTAGGCAGAGAACAGCTATCTTCCTTTCCTTCCAGCTTCGCTCTCAAAAGTGAAGCAGAAGAGAAAGAACGGATTATCCGTGCCTTAGAGCAGGCGAAGGGAAAGAGACATCTTGCTGCCAAGTTGTTGGGAATAGGCAGGACAACGCTGTATAAAAAGATGAAAGAATATGGAATTGAATTGTAAATTGTAACCATAAGCAGTAAACAAGGGCAAGTATCAAACTCTTGCCCTCGTTAAAAACTCACTTTTCTTTTCGCACACCCTTAAACGGGGTACCATCTTGTTTGACATCCATGAAACGCCCGGTATCTTTATCTCTTTTTACCCATTGTTCTGTTTTGGGATTAAAAACCTGTGAACGATTTTTCACTGCGCCATTGCGATGTCCGTCTCCAGACGGTGGATTTGTTGCCATATTCTTCCTTATTATGCACATCTCGAATTATGCAGTCGAGAACACACTGCTTGATGTTACAAATTATTTCCGTATATACGAATTAATATCTTCCCCATAAATAGAATATTGCTCTGTGAAAACTCTCATTTCTTCTCTAATTCCATAAGGCATAATGTAAGGATAAAGAAGTAGATATTCACGCCGAGGACTTACAGGCTTAGCATCTTTCGTAACAGGCATAATCATACATTTGCCTGTATGTCCATCTACTACCCCTAATTCCCATGGCATCCAATTACTTTTTCCAGCATCAGGCGATTGAGCGTAAATTAAAGATTTGCTATTCTTTAATCTTTGCTGTATCCTTTTCGCAGTATTTTTATCTGTCTCATTTCTTTTCATGTTAGCATCGACAATACAGTCAAGATAGACCTTGAATCCCATGTTTGATAAAGCATAAAATATACCTTTTACAACATCCGAATCGGAAATGTTGTAAGAAAGAAATATATCAAACTGCTCATTCATTGGTAATCCTTGATAATTATCGCTGTATGTGCGTTGCTCGTAAAGAGACATTCTGTTCGTTATGGCACGAAAATGTGCCTCGCTAAAATATTCCATATTCAAATTAAATTCTTCCTTCGTTTACTAATCTCCAATAATATTTTCCTAACTCTGTTAACTTACATCCGGTACTATGCATTGCTGCAAAGTACATAAATTCTTCATCTATAGGTTTCACAAATCCTATGCTTTGTAGTTTTTGCAGCAGTTTAAATTTCTTAACATTATTTAGGTCTGCATAGGGTATTACGTATTCATGATGCACAGACGGGTCGTTTGTGTCCTCGAAAGATGGATCTAGTGCTATATCTTTATTCGGATCCACAAACAAGTTTGTTAGTTCACGAATGACTGACAACGACACTTGTGGTTCTACTTTACGTAATGGTGCAAATTCTGTAACATTGGTTTTAAAGACTGGTCTTTGGTCCCATGGTCCAAAAGAACGATCAATGTATGCATACACACCACCTATAGTAATATTCCCACAGAAATCTGATGCTCCTCCATTAAGTCCAGCGCAGAGTAACTCTGTGAAAAGGCCATGGCCACCAGCTTCCATCGCAACTTCATCTTCACGACAAGCTGTTAGAATAGAAACTCCTGTATTTAAAATGCTGCCAGCATCTTGAAGATTATACTTCCCCATATTTCCAGAATGACAGCAGTCTAAGATTACAACTTTGTTATGAACATGAGAATTATTGACAATATTCATTATAGTTGACATCTGTATTCCTGTATAGTACAGACCGGGAGTGGATATGTCCTGTGGCATAACAATCTCTGCTCCTGTGTTATTTGCGTAACCGTGCCCAGAGAAATATAAAAGAGCTGTATCATTATCTCCAGCAAAAAGTTTTTGAATAGCCTCCATTACTTCTCCTGAAGTCTGTACATTTGGCATCATTTTAACTCCAAAATTCGGAGAACCATCGCCATGTCGTTCAATTACAGCTTTAACGTTATTGATATCCTCTATACATCCTGTCAGTTCATTTCCCGCAGGATAATCATTGATTCCAATTAACAGTGCTTTTTTCATACGGCCTCTGTGTTAAAGGTATTGATATATAGCATATTCTCGAACCGCGTTTGCGACGGATTTGGCATTCCAGCCAACAATGACATCAGCTACATTTTTCACAACAGAAGATGTGCGTTCTGCCCCCCATGGTTGAACCGCAATAATTGGTTTGCGATATTTCTGTGCCATTTCAATTTCTTTGTTAATCCACTTGCTATAAGTGGCATATACTCCAGCAAGGATAATGACACAACTACACCCTTTAACTTTTGCTTCTATTGCATCAGATAATTGCTTGTCTGAGCCATTTGTATGAATGGGGTCATTCTGGGGGACAGAATGGTTGTAAAAGCGAATACCTTCTTGACGTAAAAATAATTCAATTTTGTCATAATCGCTTGAATATGACCACGAATGCGAAATAAATATTCTGTACATAATACAAGAGTGTGAACTCTCTGGTCCTTCACCAGGGTCTTAATTTCGAATTCACGATGCAAATATACAAACTTTTTCAGTATTATATATTCAAGATGAGAAAAAATCACATTGTAAATACTATATATCACAAAATCATACGTAATATATTGTGCAAATGAGAAAATATCACTATATTTGCAGTGTTAAACAACTTATTTAGTCAATACTTATGCTACAACAGTTCACAATAGAAAATTTCCTATCCTTTAAGGATAAAGAAATATTACTCCTTCAGCCCAACAAAGGTTCTTTGAAAAAGGACCATAAAATGGAGCCGACTAAAGGACAGTGGGTGCTAAAATCAGCAGCAGTGTTTGGAGCAAATGCTGGCGGAAAGAGCAATTTTGTCAAGGCGATAGAGTTAGGTAAAAAACTTGTTTTAAGGGGTACTCGTACAGATGATTTAATAGATTTTTACCCCTTTCGTTTGAGCTCGGAAAATAAGAAAAAAGATACAACCATTATTTATCATATACTTTGTGGAAACAAAAAATATGAATATGGCTTTAGCTACAATGCAGAACAAATAAGCTTAGAATGGCTTAAGCAAATAAACAAAAACAATGAATGTGTTATTTTTCAAAGGAATACAAAAAAATCCAATTTTGATATTTCATATCTTCTTAAACTCAATCCAAAAGAAGAAGAATCACAATTCTTGTCATTTCTTGCAAAAGCGACACCACAAAGACAATTGTTTCTTCATGAGGTCATGAGTCGTAACATTCATGAGAATGTATCAAATATTAAAGATTTGGATTCTGTTATAGACTGGTTCGTAAATTCTCTTAAAATTATATTCCCTGATACTCCGTATAAGCAAGGTGTATTACTTAAAGCTGCTGATGATAATGATTTAAAACGTGGTTTTGGGGCACTTTTAAGATATTTCAATACTGGCGTTGATAGTGTAAAATTAATAGAAGTACAATTTGAAAAACTTGGTATTCCACAAGATTTACAACGTGCAATAAAAGCAGATTTGTCAAAATCCAACACAGATGAAGCATTTGGAGCATTAAGATTTGACGATAACTTGTATTTAATCAACTTGATTGATGGTGAAATTAAGGCTAAGAAATTGATGACAGTACATAAAAAAATGAATGAAACTGATGTCGAGCTTTTTTCGCTTGGCGATGAGAGTGATGGTACAAAACGTTTATTTGATTATATTCCACTTATCTTGGACTTGATTCAAGGAGAGAAAGTCTTTATTGTTGATGAAATGGAACGTAGCTTGCATCCATCACTTATTAAGCAAATAATTTTATTGTTTTATAAGTATTCAAAAGATGTTTCAAGTCAACTGATTTTCACCACTCATGAAAGTTCTTTAATGGATCAAAAGATATTCAGGAGAGATGAAATATGGTTGATGAAAAAAGACAATAACGGTATCAGTTCATTTGGAAGAATGGATAATTTATATAATGTGCGCTTTGATAAAATGCTTCAAAACAGCTATCTTAATGGCGAGTACGGCGCAACCCCCATATTTGAGACAGAAGAGGAGATAAACAAATTATTTTCATCTTTAAAATAATCTTCCGATGGTAAGTTTTGTTTCTAAATTTCTGTTCACCGCCACGGTAACAGCACCAACATTCTTGTCACTAGGATTAATAGGTGTCATTAAGGATAGCACGAATTATTTTCGATTTTGGGATGAAATGCTAGAAAATAGGATATTTCCTACTAGTTTTGAATGGTGGGGCATCAATATCAGTTTTGGATTCACATTAATATGTCTTATCGGCATCAAAATTTTTCTTTGTAAAAAATCTAGCAAGTACAAGGAGGGAAAAACTATTCAAGTGAAATCTTATTCAAATTTATCTCTGAACAGTGCGGAGCAGGTAATTTCGTCTATAATCCCTTGGTTGACAATATTTGCCGACGAACTTGATTTTATGGTATTATTTGTTTGCATAATACTTCAATGCTGCTTTATTGCGATTGCAAGTTATAATAACAACAACTATAATTTACTTTGTTCAATATGGGGGTATCGCTATTATGAAGTATATACAGAAGAAAACACCTATATACTAATTTCTGAAAAATGTATCAGGAATAAGAATGAGATTAAAAAGTTTGTTGAAGTGACAGATTATATGGGTTTAATCATTAATGAAAAATAATATGAGCCAATTTTATGCATTGATGCCTGATAATACAGTAAAACATATCCCTCTAAAAGAAGAGATAATAACAGAGATTAAAAACCTATTTATAAATAGTGGGGCTACATTCAAACCAGAAGGTATAGAAGAAGATGTTTTCGATGGCAATATTGTTAGTCGGAACGGAGAAAATATAACGTACGTGCATTATGACTTACCTGAAGATTTTGCTCGTATACCATGTAATCAGGCTGACATGTCCGAATACAATATAAATGAAGATATGCCTAAAAGCATCTTTTATTACGATGATGGAAAGTTCTATTTTCAGATCTTTAATAAGAAAAATATGTTGCAACGCAAAATGGTCTTGCGGTTTGAATATGGAAATGTATTTGCAAAAATGAATAACTCTGCTTTTATTGTCGAAGATAAGATTCATGCGTTGTACGAGGAGGGAAAGCTATATTTCCAAAGTTATACAGTCGCAAATCAAATATTCTCACTAATAAATTTTGTTACAGAAGCTACAAATGCTGAAATTGAATCCTTTGGAGAATTAGATGGAATTAATGTAAATACCGAAAGCATAAAGCATATAGCAAACATAAAGACACGTCGGCTTATAAAGTTGTTGTCGAACACTGACAATATTTCAACTTTTATGAGAAAAGCATCTCGAACAAAAACAAGCCTATTAAATAAATACGGAGTTAATGCCCAAATAAATGAAAATAAAGAATTGGTTTTACCAACAAATAATGTTGCAGATTTGAACCGTGTTTTAGAGTTTCTCAATGAGGACATATTTAGGGGTGTAATTACCGACAGACTTTATCGTTCAAATTCAAAGAAAAAAGATAATCACTAATTATGAGCGAAGAAAACAAAATAATACTCTATCAAGACGATAACGAGATAACTCGTGTGTCCGTGCGTTTTGCCGATGAGGATTTATGGCTGACGCAAAATCAGTTGGCGGAAATATATTGTACAACACAACAGAACATCAGCCAACATGTGGATAATATATATAAAGATGGAGAACTGACCATAGAGGCAACTAACAAGAAATTCTTGTTAGTTCGCCAGGAAGGCAATCGTCAGGTAAAACGTAACATTGACCATTACAATCTTGACATGATTATAGCATTGGGGTATCGTATCCAGTCGCAGGTGGCGACTCGTTTCCGTCGCTGGGCTACCCAACGGCTTCACGAATACATCCAAAAGGGATTTGCTATGGATGACGAGCGATTGAAACAGGGAGGAAACCGATATTTCCGTGAATTGTTACAGCGCATCAGGGATATTCGTAGTAGCGAACGTAATTTTTACCAACAGGTTACGGACATTTATGCCACAGCGACAGACTACGACCCTCGTGACGAGATGACAAAAATGTTTTTTGCCACAGTACAGAACAAGCTGCATTATGCGGTTCATGAGAATACGGCAGCCGAAGTTATCTATCATCGCGTGGATAATGAAAAGCCATTTGTGGGTATGACAAACTTCAAGGGTAATTATGTGACTAAAGATGATGTGAAGATTGCTAAAAATTATTTGTCTGAGATTGAACTACAACGCTTGAATCTGCTTGTTTCCGGTTTCTTGGACTTTGCCGAGTTCCAAGCATTGGAAATGAATCCCATGACAATGAAAGACTGGATAGAAGCACTGGACAACCAGATTATTGCACACAAACGGAAGGTCTTGATTGGTAAAGGACGTATTTCACATAAACAGGCGATTGAAAAGGCAGAAAAGGAGTTTGCTATCTATCGCAAACGTGAAATGGACTTGCTTGAAAGCGATTTTGATAGAGAAATCAAAAGATTAAAGGACAAGAACGATAATAATCCAAACTAATTCACTACCTTTGCACCAAGAAATCATCCGTTTCCACAATGCGCAAAACACAGAAGTCCAACGGTGGAGCAATAGGAGGAGATTGCTGTTAATGTGATTCTGAAAAGTAATGATATACAGCCACTTGTAGATATGTTACGATTCCTGGTGGCACCACAAAAATCAAAGATGAATCCTCTGAAAGTTTACTTTCGGAGGATTTTTTTATATCTCTTTACTTTCCCATGAAATCAAATTTTCTAATAAGATTATCTTTATAAAATAACTATTTTCTTAATAATTCTATCCAGCAACATTCTAATTTTTTTCCATAAAAAAACCCGCCATTGATATGAAGTTTATCAACGACGGGCAACTCACTATTTTTCAATATTATATTGAATGAATACTAAATAATACAACATTTAGTTTGGCTACAATATTATATTTAATTACCGATTAACTTCCTCCAAATAAAACACAGCACTTGAGTTACATTGAGTTAGTTTCAGATTAATTCCCTCATTCATTAAGTATTGTCCTGAGAATATCTGATTATTCCCCCAAAAAACAGATTTTTTATCAATTGTATTAATTTCTCTTATTTTGTACATCTTCTGAGAAGAAAGTCCCGACAACTTAAGTTGTGGGAAATGAGTTCGTCCTTGATATTTCAAGTTATACGCGTAAACAACCGCAGCAGATTTATCTTTAGCAGTATACATATAAGCACAAAATCCCGATTCTTCATAAGGAGAAATCAAACGATAAAGATCTCCTTTAAAAACAAGAGGGCGAACCAAGGTTTTATATTGAGATATAGCATTACGAGCAAACGCACGTTCCAAAGAATCCAATGCTTGTGGCTGCAATTCCATTCCCAATCTTCCCCCCATAGCAACATCAAATCTAAATTTAAGAGATGTCCGGTTTCCTGTCTGATGATTAGGACTAGCAGAAACATGAGAACCAGTCACAGAAGCAGGATAAATCATATTTGTTCCATACTGAATAAAAATACGACTTAAAGCATCTGTATTATCACTGGTCCAAACCTCCTGATGAAATTTTAAAGCTCCATAATCCACTCGCCCTCCTCCAGATGAACAAGCTTGTATAAGAAGATGCGGATATAGAGAGCGGATTCGATTATAAACGCTATACAACCCTTTGGTATAATCTATCCAAAAATGAGACTGCTTATCTACAGCAAGATAATCAGATCCTACAGATTCCACATGCCGATTGGCATCCCATTTTATATAAGCAATATTATGATTCTCAGTCATAATGTGTTTAAATGTTTCCACAATAAAATCTTGTACTTCCGGATTAGTTAGGTCCAAAAGCCACTGTCCTCTCATTGTCGTAATTTTCCGATTTTTTGCTTTCACAATCCAATCCGGATGCTTCTCTGCTAATTCACTTTTTGGATTCACCATCTCAGGCTCTATCCAAAGACCAAACTTCAATCCTTTCCGAGTTGCATAATCAACCAAGGCTCCAATGCCATTAGGCAACTTATTTTGGGTAACCTGCCAATCTCCTAAACCTTGTTTACTACTATTTCTTGGATATTTATTACCAAACCACCCATCATCGAGTACAAACATCTCAAGACCTATCTCAGCCGCATCATCAATCATCTTTTGTATTATAGCTTCATCAAAATTAAAATAGGCTCCTTCCCAACTATTCAACAAAGTAGGCAATTCTTCAGGAGTATCATATACTACATACTTTCTAGCATAATCATGTAAATTACGGCTTGCTTGTCCAGCCCCTTTATTACTATAAGTATATATCATTTCAGGAGTAACAAGACGCTCTTTATACTTTAATTTATAATCAGACATAAAAGGATTGATACCAGAACTTATACCTAGTAAATTAAACTCATCTAATTGAAAATTAATCTTATAATTTCCACTCCAAGCCAAAGCACCAGCTATCACACGACCAACCTCCTCCTGCAAAGGAGTATCAAGTGACAACATAAACGCAGGATTCTCCGTATGAGTGGTCCTTACTCCTTTCTTGCTCTCAATACTTTTGATACCATGAGTGAGCAGCGACTCTTCTATACCCATTTCTTGTGCCCATGCTCCATAAAATGTAGTAAGATAATAACGCTTTGCCCGTACAGAAAGAAAAGAAGAATAAAAACGTGTCAAACAAATATCCTTTTTACTCTTATTTTCAATAACTGCAGAAACAGTAAAAATATCATTTCGAACATACGATTTAAACACAAGGCTCACATTCAACTTCTGCTTTACATCTGCCAAATCAATAGTAGTCTGATAAATCTCATTCGGCACAATCAGACTGTCTTTATGACCAATATATTTAAGTTCTGTATTCAAATCTCCATCAGAAAAGACTGCAGAAAAAGCAGGTTCATTAAAAAAACGTCCACCTGCAGTCGGATACGCCAATGGATCTGTACCATAATCAAATCTTCTATAAGTCTGCTTATTGGCAAAATAAGAACAATCTTGAATCTTATCACCATAATATTGAAAAAGGAGCGTACTATCAGATGCAACACTAAGAACCATACTTGTATGATCCGTATGAATAGGAATTACTGTCTGTGACAACAGTTTACATACACCAAACAATAATGTGATTCCAAATAAAAATCGTTTATTCATAGTAATATTTTATTTTGAAATTATTTTTATAAAATGTTCTGCTACAAGCCTATTATCTTGGTCAACAATTCTTATTTTAATATTTTCCGAATCTATCTCACATTTTAAAACAGTTTCATCATCATTGACAATAGTAGGAAACGAACAATGAGCATCTGCTGGATGAAAAGAATATGCATGTGTATGACCAGATAACATTAAATCTATTTTGACAGAGTTCAGCAAAGGCAAAAACAACTTTTTCAAATGCAGACAACCATGCCAGTCTCCAGTAATAAAAGGTATATGACAAACAACAATACGTACACGAGAATCAACAAACTCCTTCGTTTCCAAAACCTGTCCCAGCCAACGAGCTTCTTCTTCACGATAGCTATCATAATTTGCCAAGCCAGCATATTCAATATCAGAATCAGGCTTATCTTCACCACAATCAAGCACAATCACACAGACATCACCATATTTATACAATTGATAGAAACGACCTTCCGAAGCTGGATAATATTTACAAAGTTTATCTGCATAAACTCCTCTGTTCTCATGATTTCCCTTGGCAAATAAAATGGGAGTTTCTTTGGCAAATTCCTTTACAGCAACATCAATATATCCATGAAAAAGTCGTGCTTCATCTACCAGGTAACTACTCATGTCTCCATTAAATACAACAAAGTCAGTCTTATTAAATCCCGTATTTTTACATAGCTTTTCGAACAATTCATACCTTTCATGAATATCATTAAACATCACAAAAGAAACTGTATCTGCATAATTACAAGGAAAAGTAGAGAAACTCAAAGGTTTTTTCCTGAAGACATTACTAGCAACAGTATTTCCATATAAGACTTTACCACTCCCTTCCCAAGAACGTACTTCTTTAGAAAATATACGATAATTATATCGTGTACCAGGCTTTAAATTCTTCAATTTTATACAATGAAAAGTAGAAGTAGACAGACGTCTTCCTGCAATCGTTTCATAATACCGCGGATGCTCAGTTGCATAAAACGACTGATTATCCCCTGGTGCCAATTCTACCCACGACAAAGCCGGTTTGTCTGTTGTCCAGATAACACTCACCTCATCCTGAGTCATATTACATAAATAAGGTCCATGAGTGATTTTTATGTCTTGTGCCATCAACACAGTAAAACACTGAAGACATATTAAAAAAAATAACTGTTTTATTTTCATTACGCAAAGAACTTCTTATTTAAATAAACATAAATGGGGGCACTATACTCCCCCCATTTACAATTATGATTTCTTATTTATATCCAGGATTTTGTACCAGTTTTGGATTTTTCTCCATTTGTGCATAAGGAATAGGCCAATAACGCATATAAGGTTCAAATCTACGCTGCTCAATCAGACGGTCTTTTTCGGTAACCTCACTAGAAGGAGTGATTACTGCCCTACGAGTCGGATCCGGCTCATCATAGTTTACAGTACCTACCATATGATACAATGGCTTGTTCATCACTGTTTCAGCTACCATTTTGCCTTCCTTGTCCTTCCAGCGTAGAATATCCTGACGGCGAAGCCCTTCACCAGCCAATTCAATAGTTCGCTCACGACGAACCAATTCACGTATTTTATCTTGCGAATTATATTTCGTACGGTCTACAGCAATATGTCCACCACGAATACGTAGTTCATCAATCAAATTTAATGTCTCATCTAAGTTTTCATTCAACTCTACATTACATTCTGCTATTGTAAGCAACACTTCTGCATAGCGGAACAAAATAGGACATAAACGATCATTATTCAATGAAGGTGAATATTGCTTAATAGAAGGCAAAGCATATTTTGCATAAAGTAATCCTGTGGCTGAAGCATTCGTTGCAGCACTATAATAATCTTTATTTGCCTTACCCTCAATTGTTTTATCCAAGGTATTAATAATACGGTTTCCATTCTTACCTTCCCAATCCATACCCGGATAAATAATAGTATTATACAAACGGGGATCACGATTTGCAAAAGGATATCGCTCATCATAGCCCGAGCCAGATTCATTCGGCATCAATCCATTCTCCATTTCGAACATATCAACTAGATTCTGTGTTGGAACAAATGATGCCCATCCCCCATCTTGATTATTATACAAGCGAACTACATCACTAAACTTATACAAATCCTCCACATGCTGGTCTGCATAAATAATTTCCTTAGAATCCTGTCCCTCCAGGCTGAACATTTTGATAAAATCTTTATCTAGTTCATACAATTTAAGTTTCTGGATATCATAAGCAGCCTGTCTGGCCTCTTTCCAATCATCATAATAAAGATGAGCACGCATTTTGATAGCAAGAGCTGTTCCCTTAGCGATACGTCCTTTCTCACTCGGTTTATCGGGAAGATCAGGAATAGCCTCATCCAATTCTTTATAAATAAAGTTTTTCACTTCTTCTTCTGTAGAACGAGCTACCTGAGCTTCTTCTGCCGTAGTAGTAGGTTGAGTAATCAATGGAATACCTCCAAACCAAAAATTGATAACCAAATACTGCCATGCACGGATTACACGTACCTGAGCAATCATATTCTTACGGTCTTGCTCATTGCCAAAAACAGGCTTATGTATATTGGCTAGAAAAACATTACAACGTGCTATGGATTCATATTTATAATAATTAGGAACCTTATTCGGATTCAATTCTCCTGTAGCAACCTGTTTATAGCTGGAAGAGCCTGTACGATTGAAAGATATATCCGACATGCAATCATTAAAAAAGATATAGTTAGGACCTGTACACTGGTCGAACCACCAATTATAACAAGCTGTCAAAGCAGCATCTGCATCTTGTTCTGTTTTCCAAAATGTAGCAGGAGTAATTGCATCATAAGGTGCTGTATTGAAAAAATCATCACACGAAGATGCTACATACGAGAACAGGCCTGCACAAATGATATATTTTGAAGCTTTAATAAATCGTATCATAATTATAATTTTTATGGATTAGAATGTTAAATTAATACCTATCGAATGTGTTTTCAAGTTAGGAAATGTACGAACACTCCCATTTTCACTTTCAGGATCAATATCTACAGGCATATTATCAAATGTAAACATGTTTTCTCCTGAATAATAAAGACGCATCCGATCTACTCCAACCTTAACCAACCATGATTTTGGGAAAGTATATCCAATCTGCAGATTCTTTATGCGGAAATAATCTGTATCGAAACACCAGAAACTAGACCGTGTAGACTGATGATTATGAGAAGCAGTACCTTCAGTCGGGCGAGGGAAACTACCGTTAGGATTCTCTTCCGACCATGCATCCCGCCATGCAGTAGATGGATGAGAAGCATCCCCCTTAAAGTCACCTACAACTTCCTGTGTAAAGTATCGGCGTGTACCAGTCACTCCTTGTCCCATAATAGAGAAATCTATATTTTTCCAAGTAGCATTAAAGCTTAAGCCATAAGTAAACTTAGGCTGATTTGTTCCTATCAGATCTTTATCATCAGAAGTCAATGATCCATCACCATTTACATCCTTAAACTTTAAGTCTCCAGCTTTAAAATCAGAGTTAAACGGATTTCCATATTGTTCTTGATATGCTGCAGCTTCTTCATCACTACGGAAAATACCATCTACCACATAAGTATAATAGGAGTTATATGGAGAACCAACCCGATTAATGTAATAATCATCAATCATCTCTTTCACTTCACCCAAACTCAATATCTCATTACGGTTATAAGCAAAATTTCCAGTAGCTCCCAATGTCCAATTATCAAACTTCTGTTGCCAACTTGCACTCAGTTCCACTCCTTCATTTTCCATAGAACCGATATTAGCCATATATGCCCCAAATCCAAAAGTTGCAGGAACCTGTACATCCATTAACATATCAGTCGTCTTACGATAATAATAATCCAACGATACATTAAAATAATCCAGAAAACTCATGTCAACACCAATTCCGGTAGTAGTAGTAGTTTCCCATGTAATATCAGCCTGTTTATATCCTACCTGACAAATACCAGTATGTACTACACCATCGAATACGAAATTCTTACCTATACTATAAGTAGAAAGAGCTGGATAATAATCATTAATAGCTTCCTGATTACCTAATTGTCCCCATGACACACGAAGTTTCAATGATTGTAACCATTCTTTTGATCCCTCCATAAAATTTTCTTCCGAAATTCTCCATCCAGCAGAAACTCCCGGGAAATATCCCCAACGATTATCTTTATTAAATCGAGAAGAAGCATCCGCACGGAAATTAACTTCCAGCAAATATTTACCCATATAGTCATAGTTTATACGTGCAAACCATGACATCAAAGCCAACTCACGTGAATATCCGTCATTTGTTTGAGAGTCATCCTGTCCTGCTCCTAAATCAGTCTGTTCGTTGGTAGGAAAGCCTGTTCGATTTCCTGTCAAGGTCTTATAATTATATTTTTCAACACGATAACCTGCCAGGCCTTTTATATGATGTTTACCGAACATTTTATCATAGTTCAACAAACCGTCGAATGCTAAACGGTTGCTTATGCTCATTGTTTCTGTCAGTTCATTTGGTCCTTGATAAACATCTTCATTCAATTGAATATCCTTCATGAAGGCCTTATAATCAGAGAAGTTCATCGTATAGGCTCCTTGTGCTGTCAAGACCAATCCATCAATCAACTTATAATCGGCAGCCATAATTCCGGTGAATTTCTGTCCTTTATGCAGACATCGTTCATTTACATCCAACCAAGCAATTGGATTACCGTCACCATTACCCCCGTAAGATCCGTCCTCGTTTTTATAAGGTATCCATGGAGCAAAAGTATTTACCAGATTAATAACTTGACCAGGACCATCTCCATAACGACTATTATTAGGCTCCCAATAATAATTGTTGATATACGACAGATTTGAACGCATATTCAATTTATCAGAAACTTTAATATCCACATTGGAGCGCACATTAAACTGTTTTCTACCACTATTACGAAGCACACCATCCTGCCCTAAAAAGCCAATGGAATTCATATAACGGACAGTCTTCGTTCCCCCCGATACACTAATATTATGTTTATGAATAAAACCTGAATTATAAGCAAGATCATACCAGTCTGTATTAGGATGCCCATATGGATCGGTTCCATTTTTAAACAGTTCGATATCTTCCTCTTCAAAGCGAATAGCCTTCCCACTATTTTCCAAAGCACGGTTATAAAATTCTGCTGCTTCCCAGGAATCCATTCGCTCTACTCTTGCCGTAGGAGATTGAAATCCTACACTTGCATTATAACTTACAACAGCTTTACCTTCACTACCGCGTTTTGTTGTTATCAGAATTACCCCATTAGAGGCTTTTGAACCATAAATAGCAGCAGCTGCTGCGTCTTTCAAGACAGAAATTGATTCAATATCATTTGCATCAATCTGATTAATAGATCCTTCTTCAACACCATCCACCAAAATATAAGGATCAGCATTGTTCAATGTACCTTGTCCACGTACGCGAATTGAAGCACCATCAGCACCAGGCTGTCCATCGGTTGATGTAATAGTAACTCCCGGCATTAATCCCTGAATAGCCGTAGATAGCGCTGTAATGGGACGACTTTGTAATTCTTTTTTTGAGACCGATGCTACAGAACCAGTTAAATTTATTTTTCTTTGGCTACCATATCCTACTACAACCACTTCATCTAATACCTCCGTATCCTCTTTCAGTATAATAGTCAAATCTTTCTGAGTACCAATCTTAACCTCCTGAGCCACATATCCAATATAAGAAATCTGTAAAATAGAGTTTTCCGGGATTTCCAAAACAAACCGTCCGTCAAAGTCAGTAATAGTACCAGTTGTCTGCCCCTTTACCTTAATATTAGCCCCAATGATAGATTCACCTTTCGAATCCTTGACAATACCTGTAATTACATTGCTTGCCTGCTGAACTATTTCGGACTGTTCTTTTTTCTTCATCAGCATGATATTTTTGCCTTCCATGGCATAAGCAATATCAGTTCCTGAAAATATTTGCTTCAAAACTTCCGATACCGGTCTATTTTTAGCATTAATCTTGATCTTTCTTTTCAGATTAACATCATTCACATCATAAACAAACAGATAATCTGTCTGACTCTCTATTTCACTAAGAATTTTTTCCGCCGATATAGAGTTGGAAACTACCGTAACTTTCATATTCTGAGCATAAGAAGCCGTGGCATAAAAAGTTCCGGCAAAGATAAATAATACCCCTAATGTACTCTTTTTCATATGGGATACATGTTTAAATCGGGCAATAAATTTCTTATACAAAATATTTTTCATATTTTTGTAACATCAATTTTAGGTTATTATACTTAAAATAATTCTGAGTTTTAGTCAAAAAAGAACTTAGTTTTTTCTTGACCTTTATGGGGTGATGTTGCCGCATCATCCCATTTTTCTGGAAAACGAATCTATTGTGTCATAAGCTATTTTGCATAGTGTTAAAGAATTAATTAATTATGATTCTATTTGTTTCGTCGTCTTTCTCATAAGTAAACTGGTTTTTCAAGCGTAATACTTTCAATACATGCTCTATACCATCTCCAGCACGAAATTTCCCAGTATAGCGATTATTCAAAATCTCCGGATTATTCACTACAATATCAACCCCATAATATAGTTTCAACTTTTCTATCATATCTTCTACTGAAACATTGTCGAAGCAAATCAACCCCTCACGCCAGCGGAAATACTCCATTTTCTTGATATGCTGTTTTACCAAACTATTCCCCTGTAGTCTAGCCATGGTATTGGGCTCCAAACGTAATTTCTTCATTCCGTTTGTCTGAATTTCAACAGAACCTTTCAATAAGGAGGTTTCCCATATACTGTCTGTTGAGTAAGCCAATACATTAAATTCTGTACCTAACACTTTCACATCATATTTTCCTGTTTTCACAACAAAAGGTACATCTTCATTTTTAGCAACCTTAAAAAAACCTTCTCCATCCAACAATACATCACGAGATGCTTCTTGAAAATTCGTAGGAAACTTTAGAGTAGTACACGAATTCAGCCAAACTTTTGTTCCATCGGTTAATGTCAGTTCCGCACGCTGTCCTGCTGGAACATATACCGACTGGTAAGACATTTTTTCCCTTTCTTTATTTGCCCGATAGTAGGTAATAAAAAAAACAAGTGTTACTATTGCTGCAATTTTTGCCACAGCTAATACTATAGAGCGCAAAGCAAATATATTTTTCTTACCCAGCCCCTGCTCTTCCACAGTCTCTGTCTGCCATAACGCTATATCGTACAATTTACGCTGTGCCAAATACTCACGTAAATGCTCAGGATCTGCCTGTATCCACTCCGTAACTTGCTTTTTTTCGGCTTCTGAAACCTCACCCGATATATATCTTTGCAATAAATCACTTTTCATTTTTTTGCCTTTTGAGAATAAAACGATTCACTTGCCAATTACCCTAGTGGAAGTTGCAAAAAAATCATATAGGTATTTTACAATAAAAAATATCAAAGAGCAATATTTCAGAACAGACACATATCTATATCCGGCTACTGCTCTAGTAAAAAATATAAAAAAGGAAGATAATCCTTTAAAGCAACTCTCAACAGTTTCAGTGCTTTAGACATATGATACTCTACTCCTTTGAGAGAAATCCCCAATTCGTCAGCCACTTCTTTATTCGATTTATCCCGGAAACGACTCAAGACAAACACTTTACGAGTTTGCTCCGGAAGTTGTGCCAATGTCTGATGAATGATTTTATTTATTTCTTCCGAGAAAATATCATTTGGAATACAAGCCTCAAGTGCTGAAATACGAAATGAAAGTTCTTGACGCTTCCAGTCTGCCATCGTTTCAAAAGCTGCTAATTGAACCTTCTCATGTTTTAGATAGTCCAATGATTTATTTTTCAAAATAGTAAGCAATAAAGGAGCAACATAATCTATCGGATTCTCCTTTGTTTTCTCCCATAAAGCAATAAGCGATTCAGAAGCAATATCTTCCGCTACCAAATTATCATGCACATAAGATTTAGCAAAATAGAATGCCTTTTTATAATAAAACGAATAAATATCCTGAAAAGAAGTTCTTGTTAATTGCTCCATAAAATTTGTGCCTATCTTCTATTTATAAAGCACAAAATTAGTAATAAACCAACGACAAAAACAAAATGTTTCTCCTTCATACCCGAGAAAAAATTGATTAAAATCGGAGAATAAACAGAAAATGTAAAACAAATGAAATAAAAGCAGATTTTGCCTTTTAACAGCTACGCTTCCTCGTTTTAACTTTTATAGAAACATAGTATCCCATGAAATAAGGTTTTTGGTATCAAATGAATATAATAAAAAATCCCGATACGAAACTCATCCGGTCAGATGAGTTCCTATCAGGATTCTCTGTTCTATTTGAATAATAACCTAAGGCCTTACTTACACTGTGGAATCAGTTCAAAGATTTCGGTTGTACCTGTAATCTGTACTTTTACTGCTTTCTTATCCAACTTCAATTCAAAGTATGAAGATTTCACAGCCAGTTCTGAAATGACATTACCTTTCTTATCAAGTTGCGAAACAGTAATACCTGCAGTCTGTTTCGACTGATTCATCAGGAAAGTATATCCGGTTACACCTTGAGGAATTTCAAAAGTCAGAGTACCTTCCTGTGCATACGATGTTTCCGGATTTTCATCGAAGGCATACAAAGCCTGTGTCGGTTTTTCAGTTTCCAGACTGAATCCCAAAGCCTCAACTTTAGCCGGATTTACTTCGAACGAACGGATAGCGGCATAGTTGGTCTTTTTCGAATCCAGACGCTTCAGGCGAACGTAACGTGCCTTGACCGGCTCACCTGTCCAGTGAATTACATACTGCTTGTCCAAATCCGGCAACAAAGCTGTCCAGGTTTTACCGTCTGCCGAACATTCCAACACAGCGTGGTCTAAATAGTCTACATCGTCTACCGAATTACGGCCTTGCAAAATAGACACTTCCTTCACATCTTCTACATAACCCAGATCTACTCCAATCCAATCGCCTTTCTTCTGAGCCGTACCCGAAGTATAGAAAGTAGTAGAGTCATTATCAAACATCAGTTTGTTCGAAGTAGAACGAATAGTAGCAAAAGAACTGATAGCTCTGCTCACTTTCGGATACTTTCCAGCCAATTTGGTATAGAAGCCGTATGCCATATCGTCCATAGCATGTTCATAGAACGGCTGAAGCTTCATTGTTCCCGATTTATGAGCATTATAAGCTTTCTTGTCGTCCTCCGACATCAGGTTCTCCACATATTTATTCCAGAAAGTATTATTGTCACTTCCGTCTTCATACTGTTTGATAAGCATCATGGCATTCTTTCCTCTCGTACCCAACTTACCAAATTCCTGCAACCAAGGATTCAACTCTTTCAGAAGCCCTTTATTAGTACATCCGGCCTCCATTTCTGCCGGTACTTTCTCTACCTTTTCAAACTCCTTCAAGAGTGCCTGATATTGCGTATCTGTATAATTACTGATACGGAACGTTTCTGTTTCCCACGATTCGTCACGGCGATAACCGTTTTCTGTATCGGAAGAGTGGATAGCAAAAGTACGATAAGCATCTTTTGCCTGAGGTACAAGCACTTCCAGCCCTCTTTCCCAGTTATCCAACGCATTATAGTTGGCTGTATTCCATGCATAATCGGCTACTCCATACAACGCCAGTTTAGAAGCCTCACCATGCTCCATCGGATTACTTGCTATACCGCACAAATCGTTGGCAGTAAGCGAAGTATTAAGACCATATACAGGTCCCTGCAACAGAATATGGCGTACATAGTCAGTCACCGGATAGTTCCACCAAAAATAAGCCGGACGCTTGATACGAGAATTCACCCAGTCTTGTGTTTCTTTCGTCAAATCGCTGCACACCACATCTCCGGTCCAGAATACCTGTACAGAAGGATCGAGCGTATTACCGTAAATAGCCAGACTTCCCTGAGGAGTAGGATTTGCCCACAGCTTTGAATAATCTGTCGGACATACAACCAGCGAAGACACATCACCTTTTGCTTTTACGAAATCTGTATTCAGACGATTCAAAAGTTCCACCTGCTTGACCGGATTGGTTCCTTCGCCCGAAATATCATCGAAGAAAATAGCAAACGAACGAACACCCAAATCGTACATCCAATTGAACTTGTTCACCAGATTCTGATAATCTTCTTCATTCCACTTGATATCTTGTCCCGGATGAATAGCCCATACAAAGTTCACACGGTTACGGCGGCAAGCCTGAATCAGTTCCTTAATATTAGCCGCTTCTTTTTCCGGATAAGGCAGTCGCCAGTTCGGACAGCTGTGATACGGATCATCTTTCGGACCATACAGATAGCTGTTCAGCTTAAACTTGCCATAGAAATCAATCAGCGACATACGTACTTCGTGCGACCAGGGAGTACCGTAAAAACCTTCTACCACTCCTCTGTTAGGCAAATCCGGGTAGTCGTTTATAGTTATATAAGGAAGATTACCTTCGGCAGCTACCGGACTTTCCATAATCTGCTTCAAAGTCTGAATACCATAAAATGCTCCTTGTTCATCATAACCGGTAATTACAATTCCTTTCTTGTCAATTGTCAGTACGTAAGCACCTGAAACGGCTTTCACACCTTGTCTGGAAGCGACCTTTGTACCAAAATCGATAGTCAGTTTCACTCCTTTCTTCGAAGCTGCGATAAACCCGAAATCTTCGGCAAATTTCTTCTGCTTGTCGATTACCCGCACACCTCCAGTCACATCCAGACGGATGTTCCGGTCTACTGTCAACTGATGCGGAACAGGATTAATCACCAATCCTTGATGATCCAGTTTCTTACCGGGAACCGGCAACACGTCCTGTGACTCCGAACGCTGTGAAGACAAGTCGAAATCAGCTTCTTGTGCAGCTACATGCCCACAAGTCAATACTCCAGCTGCCAAAGCAGCCATTACTTTTCTTGATATTACCATATATAAGATTAATTTAAGTTTCCAGATTAAAAGGTTTTTATTTCACCAAACCCGCTGTCAGCTTAGCCTTCGAAAGAAGAGAAACCAACAAATAACATACTCCAAACGTAGTACATGCCATGCAGATTATCCGCACCCAATACGGAAGAAAGGAGAAATCAAACAAATCGTATGCCATAAACACAAAGGTATAATGACACAAATAAATACCGAATGTCATACTTGCCATACGCGAAAGCCAGGGTAAAGAAGAGATTCGGGTTTTCTGTACGATGACAAAGACCGGAAAAGTCATCATGAACACATTGATTCCGGCGAAATACCATACAATTTCAAGATAAGCATAGTTTCCCGGATAATACTTCTGTGTAATAATGTAGCCAACAGAAGTTATCAGATAGCCTATTAAAAACATGGGGACCGATATAAGCCAAGTCTTTTTCCAACTCCAGTTCAATGGATAATGAATAAGATAATATGCCAGTATCAGATAACCGATAAATCCGGAGAAATAATAAAAAGTGCCATAGGAATTCCAGTCGCATACCCCCAATATATCCATATTACCATAATTCCCCTGATACCCCAAAAACGGAGCTGCTATTTTAATGTAAGGAAGGAACAGAGATATACCCCAAAGTATCAGTACAGTCCTGATGTCTTTCTGTGAGGCCTGAACCAGCCAGCTGCTCAATATCGGCATCAACAGATAAAGTCCGATAAGCATATACAAATACCAGAAAGGTACCGTATCAAAATTAAAGCTGAATACAAAGGTATAAAGACGCTGCAACCACATGTGCACCGTATAATTGTCTGTAGAAAGCAAAGGATTATGAGTATCCGGACTCACATAATTGAAATAAAGAAAAGCAAGAGTGGGAAGAGCCAGCGACCAAAATACAAGCGGAGTAAGGATACGACCGATACGTTTCTTATAGAAACTCTGCAAAGTATACTCCTTGCCGACAGGAAGCAACAAAACTCCTGTCATCATTACAAACAAAGGTACACACGGACGAGCCAGACTGCCAGAGAACACCCCTGTCAGAAACGATTGACGATTAGCATCAAATTGTCCTACGAAGCCGTCACAACAATGAGAAAACACTACAAAAAAACAGGCAAGCACTCTCAACAAATCCACCCAGCCTATATTTCCCTTTTCTTTACCATTCATTATTTAAAGAATTAACAAAGTTTATCACTGAGACAAAAATAGTGCACTTCGGGTAATAAATCTTTGTTCTACCTTAAATAATTCTATTTGTTTAACGTTTTTGCTTACAGTTGAAACAGTCCGGTTTCCTCATTAGTCCCAAACTTCGTAGGACCCACAGTATTCAATTTATTTCACCTTGACCGAAATCACAGGCTGTTCTTTTCCTTCATCCAAAGGTATGGCCTTATATTTTACACGGGTAAAATCAATTCGGTTCAAATCTATATTTCGTATTGCACTATTGTACATCGTACGATAATAAATCTGCTTGTTTGTTACATCTGTAGCCGAAGTCCATTGAGTAGCACTGGGGATATCGGCCATCGGTTGTCCGGCTGCATGTTCAATTCCGATTGGAATATCGAAGTTGTTCAGTATCTGAAAGCACTGCAACACAGTACTCTTACCAGTAGCCTGCTGCGGAGCTGTAGCCTGATAGAAGGCAGCCCGTACAAAACGGGACGGAGGAGTCACATCGCCCGGTATACCCAGGAAACCGCTGCCCGCTCCAAACGACTGCAAGCTGACATCCCCTAATTTCTGTGACGGTGCACTTCCCGGGAAAAGATTCACATAATTGTTCAAGTTTGTCAATTGCCAGTCGAATCCCGGAGAATTGGTCAAAACTCCCAATGCATTCTCATAATACTTCAAGACTCCGTCTACGATTTCAAGTACCAACTGTCTGCCCGAAGGATCAGAAAAACGCCAGTGTACTGTTTCGGCACGAGGATCAATAGCCACCACATGCACCTTCTCCAAGGCCAGTTTCACTTCATCTACATTCTTGCAAGTTCCCAATACATAGCTCACCAGTTGTAAATCGGCAATAGCTTCTTCTTTCCGTGTTTTGTCGAAAGTTTCATATTTACCATAGCGTGGGAAATAGAACAATCCGGCAGACAAGCCCTCTTCATTCAGTCCTTCGGCTACAAATTCTTTCTGCTCTACAGACAGTCCCACATATCCGTAACGGGCAGTAAATTTCATTCCATCCACTCCTTCCGGTGTATACGACTGCTGTGCATATCCACGAGGAACAACCACATACAAACTGTTCAAGTCACTTCCTCCCCATTCAATAGTACGCGCCACAACATAAGATCCGTCTTTTGCCTTTAGCGTAATACCTGTACACGCACTGGCGCGATACATTCCCAAACTTCCTGCCATTACAAGCAGTATCATTAAAATTCTATTTCTCATAAGTGTATAATTTAATATTAAAACACACAAACTCAATCTATTGTTTTCCAAGTCATTCAGAATCTGCTATCTTTTTCCATACTTCCTGTTTATATTCATTAGGGGTTTTTCCCGTCAACCGACGAAAGAACTTGCAGAAAAACGAAGCATTGGGGAAGTTGAGCGCATCGGACACCTGATATACCAGTTTATCACTATGCCGCAACATTAGTTTTGCTTCTTGTAAAACGGCCTCATTGATCCAGTCCATTATCGTTCGCCCACTAATCTGCCTGATAAGCGTACTCAAGTAGCGGGGAGTAAGATACAGTCTGTCCGCATAAAACGAGACATTCCGCTCGCGGACAGCATACTTATTAACAAGTTCCAGAAACCTGTTGAAAACTTCTTCCTTCCGTGTATATCGTGTACTATCTTTCGTCTGTTTCTGCGCACAAAAACATTCTATCTGACGGAACAAAGCAGAGACAAGGCTTTGAAGTGTTTCTTTCGGGAAAGGTCTGTCATTCATTACTTCCCACATCAAGGTACACATCAGTTCCATCCTCCACTCTTCCTGTTCTTCCAATGGAAGCTTCAAATACAGCCGCCCGGACAAATAAGACATCAACAGCTCTTCTTTCTGCCAATCTTCCATGAAGTTATTGGAAACTGCCAACATAGACAAATTACAATCCGGAGAGACATATAATACCTGCAATACAGTTCCCCGGGAAGCAACAACCAACTGATGCGGTTCAATCCGAATCTCGCGCAAATTCACACGCACATCTATATATCCCGAGCGCATATACACTATGCGCCCTTCCATCAGACGAAAAGGCTGACGGAATTTCACAAGAAAATGCATCAAGTCCTCAGCACCTTGAATACACCGGATGAAAGCAAAGTCATCGGATACAAAACGTGAAACATTCCGCAATCCCGTAGAAAACTCTTTCACCTGCTTAATGGCAAAATGCATCATCTTTTTTTGTTCCATAGCAATGTAGATTTGTTCCTGTAAAGATAATTATTATTGAATATAAAATCAGTCTTTTCTTCTATTATCGAACAAACAGAACATACGACACAACAAGCAGAACCTGTCAGGAACAATAGAATTACATACCTTTGTCATAGAAACCTTAAAGAAAAGTTTAAATGAAACGGAATCTGCTCCTTATTCTATGCATCTGCATGGGAATACACAGCTACGCCCAACTGACCTTGGAAGAATGTCAGCAAAAGGCACAGGCCAACTATCCGCTCTCCCGACAATATCAGTTAATAGAACGGTCCACAAGCTATACGCTTGCCAATGCAGCCAAAGGCAACCTGCCTCAAATCAGTCTCCATGGAAAAGTATCGTATCAAAGCGATGCCACGACACTCCCGTTTACTTTGCCCAACCTTGATTTCCAAGGCATGTCCAAAGACCAATATCAAATTATGATGGAAGTCAGCCAGAATATTTGGGACGGAGGACAGATTCACTCCCAGAAAGCACAAGTGCAGGCTCAAGGAGAAGAGGCTGAAAGACAGTTGGATGTAAACATGTATGCACTCAGAGAACGAATCAACCAATTGTTTTTCGGTATTCTCCTTTTCAATGAGCAACTGGATCAGAACGCTCTATTACAAGAGGAATTACAGCGAAACCTCGTCAATATAAAAGCCTACTGCACTTACGGCATAGCCAACGAGGCTGATGTAGATGCTGTACGTGTAGAAATCTTGAATACCCGTCAGCAACGCATACAAATAGAAAGTAACCGTAATACCTATCTCCGTATGCTAAGTCTGTTTATGGGAGAAGAAGTAAATACAAATACCCTCCTACAAAAGCCCGACCTTCCTCTATCCGATACCTCCCATTCAATCAACCGACCGGAACTGGCTCTTTACTCAGCGCAGGAACAGACCCTCCACATCAAGGAACAAAGCCTGAAAACGGGATACATGCCTCGTTTCAGTCTTTTTGCACAAGGGGCTTACGGCAATCCCGGACTCAATATGCTTAAAGATTCCTTTGAACCTTATTTTATAGTGGGAGCCAAAGTGAGCTGGCGGTTCGGAAGTCTTTATACTTTGAAAAACGACCGGAAGAAGCTACATACCGAACGTTTGCAAGTACAGAACAACAGAGATGTATTCTTGCTAAACACCCGAATTGCTTTAACAGAACAAGAACAGGCTATTCATTCTCTACGGAAACAAATGGAAGAAGACGATGAAATGATTCGCCTGCGAATCAACATACGTAAAGCCGCCGAGGCTAAGGTTGCCAATGGTACACTGACAGTAACCGAAATGCTGCGGGAACTGACACACGAAAGTCTGGCCAAGCAAAACAAAGCATTGCACGAAATCCAGTTACTCATGAAACTTTACCAGCAAAAACACATTACAAACGAATAATATATAAAATAGTCATTAAACAAATCTTGTTATGAAAACAATATCTTTTCTTTTTGTTCTATATGCCTTTCTGTTCTCCTCCTGCCGCTCCGAACAGAATTTTGATGCCACAGGGACATTCGAAACCACAGAAATCATCGTTTCTTCCGAATCAAACGGGAAGTTGTTTTACCTGAATGCAGAAGAAGGAAACCGCCTGAAACGTGGAGAAGAGGTCGGGCTGGTGGATACCATCCAACTCTATCTGAAAAAACTTCAACTGGAGGCCAGCATGAAATCTGTAGACAAACAACGTCCGGACATCCGAAAGCAGATTGCAGCTACAAAAGCACAGATCTCCACTGCACAGAAAGAACGTACCCGTACCCTGAATCTGATTCAGGCCAATGCTGCCAACCGCAAACAACTGGATGACTGGGACTCACAGATAGCAGTACTCAACCGCCAGTTGGAAGCACAAATTTCTTCTTTGGAGAACAATACAGCAAGCCTCAACGAACAAAGTTCCTCGGTAGCAATCCAGATTGCACAGACCGAAGATTTGTTGAAAAAGTGCCACATCCTCTCCCCTATCGATGGAACTGTCTTAGTCAAATACGCCGAACCCGGCGAAGTGACAAGCATCGGAAAGCCCCTGTTCAAGATAGGCGATATGGAACATCTTTATCTGCGCGCCTATGTCACTTCGGAGCAACTCGCCCAGGTTCGTTTGGGAGTAAAAGCTACTGTATATGCCGATTTTGGTGACAAGAAGCGGAAAGAGTACTCCGGCACTGTGACGTGGATAGCCGATGAAGCTGAGTTTACTCCCAAAACCATACTGACCGATGACGAACGTGCCAATCAGGTTTATGCAGTAAAAATTGCAGTCCGCAATGATGGTGCCATCAAACTGGGAATGTACGGAGAAGTTGTTTTCCACCAAGAATAAGTAAAAATTGCACAAAATGAAACAAGAAGATAAACCTATTATTCAGGTAAGTCACCTCGGCAAGCGTTACGGAAAGACGGTAGCCCTACACGATGTATCGTTCAGCGTAAAACGAGGAGAACTGTTTGGAATCATCGGTCCCGACGGTTCCGGAAAGACAACCTTGTTTCGCCTCCTCACCACCCTATTGGCTGCCGACGAAGGCCAGGCAGAATTATGTGGTTTCAATGTACTTACCGACTATCGGAAAATACGGCAACGGATAGGCTACATGCCCGGTCGGTTCTCGCTGTATCAAGATTTGACAGTAGAAGAAAATCTCACCTTCTTTGCCACTGTATTCCATACCACAGTAGAAGCAAACTACGGACAAATCAAAGAGATTTATGAACAGATAGCCCCTTTCCGTCACCGGCGTGCCGGAGCCTTATCGGGAGGAATGAAGCAAAAACTGGCATTATGCTGTGCCTTGATACACAATCCGGAAATCCTCTTTCTCGATGAACCAACTACCGGAGTCGACCCGGTTTCCCGCAAAGAGCTCTGGCAAATGCTCCACCGGTTGCAGACACGGGGAGTAACCATCGTTGTTTCCACTCCTTTCATGGACGAAGCCCGACGCTGCGACCGTATCGCCTTCATCCGCGAAGGTTATATATCAGGCATCGATACTCCCTCTATTATACTGGAACGGTTTAAAGATATTCTTTGCCCTTCCCCCCTTCATCACGATAGCACTTCTGCCGATGATACCCCCATCATACGGGTATCACAACTGGTCAAACGATTCGGTCGTTTCACTGCAGTAGACCATATTTCCTTCGAAGTAAAGCGTGGAGAAATATTTGGTTTTCTGGGAGCAAACGGTGCAGGAAAAACTACCGCCATGCGTATTCTATGTGGTCTGAGTCTTCCTACAGAAGGGCAGGCAGAAGTCTTGGGATACGATGTATATACCCAAAGCGAGGAAATCAAAAAACACATCGGTTATATGAGTCAGAAGTTTTCGTTGTACGAAGACCTTACAGTACGGGAGAATGTCCGTCTTTTCGCAGGTATTTATGGAATAGCAGAAAAAGAAATCGCTCCCCGCACGGAGGAAATGCTGCGACGCATCAGTTTATACGATGAACGGAATACCTTGGTCCGACAGTTGCCTTTAGGATGGAAACAACGTTTGTCCTTCTCAATATCCATCTTCCATCATCCACGCCTGGTTTTTCTCGACGAGCCTACCGGCGGAGTAGATCCCGCTACCCGAAAACAATTTTGGGAATTGATTTATCAGGCCGCCAACCAAGGCATTACAGTCTTTGTAACCACTCATTACATGGACGAAGCGGAATACTGCGACCGTATCTCCATGATGGTCGACGGACGCATCCGTGCTCTTGATACACCGGCAGGGCTCAAAGCTACCTTCAAGGCAAAAGACATGGACGAAGTTTTCCAAAAACTGGCCCGTGAAGCGCAACGAAGCGAATAGTAACCTTACAAATTTCTCAATGTATGAAACAGTTTATCGCCTTTGTCAGAAAAGAATTTTATCATATCCTGCGCGACAAACGAACGTTACTGATTCTTATCGGTATGCCCATCGTGCAGATTATCCTCTTCGGGTTTGCCATTTCTACTGAAGTAAAAAATGTACAGACCGCCATATTGGTTTCTTCTACAGACACCGATACACGATATCTTATCGACCGCATCGATGCCAACGAATATTTCACCGTAAAATACATTGTACACTCTCCCGAAGAACTGGAAGTCCTTTTCCGGAAAAACAAAATTGAACTGGCCATTGCCTTTCCCCCGGATTTCAACCGACAACGTTTCGATACAGAACAGATTCAGATTATTGCCGATGCAACCGACCCCAATCTGGCCCTCACCCGCAGCAGTTATGCTTCCGGAATCATCAGAACGGCACAAGCCACACTTGCCGATGCAGGTAAAGTACATCCTTCTCTGCTTGTACACAACAGATTACTATACAATCCGCAAATGAAAAGTGCCTACAACTTTGTTCCGGGGGTAATGGGACTGATTCTGATGCTGATATGTGCCATGATGACTTCCATTTCCATTGTCCGTGAAAAAGAAACCGGTACGATGGAACTATTGCTCGTCTCTCCCGTCCATCCGTTTCTGGTCATTCTTTCCAAAGCAGTACCCTATTTTGCGCTCTCCGTACTGAACCTTACTACCATTCTATTATTGTCAGTCTTTGTACTCGATGTACCGGTAGCCGGCAACTTGGGTAGCCTGCTGGGAGTTTCTCTGCTGTTTATTTTTGTTTCACTGGCATTGGGATTGCTTATCTCCTGTCTTACCCGTACCCAAGTGGCCGCCCTGTTAGTTTCGGCAATGGTATTGATGATACCGACTATCATTCTGTCGGGTATCATCTTCCCCATCGGAAGCATGCCTCCCATCCTTCAGGGACTCTCCTGCCTCATCCCTGCCCGATGGTATGTCAGCATTGTACGCAAACTCATGATAGAAGGTGTTCCCCTCGCCTATGTATGGCAAGAAGTAAGCGTGCTCTTACTGATGGGAATCCTATTGACCGGCCTTACCATCCGCAAGTTTAACAACCGATTAGAATAATATATTTGAGTCTATAAGTCCATGATAAACTGGCAACTTAACCAAAGAACTTAAGAACTCAAAAACTTAAAAAACTTACACCTATGACATTACGTTATCTGATAGAAAAGGAATTCAGACAAATCCGACGCCATAGTTTTCTGCCCCGGCTACTGTTTATATTTCCGTGTATGATTATGCTGGTACTTCCCTGGGCGGCTACATTGGAGATAAAAGATCTTCGCATTGCCGTCATCGACAACGACCGGAGTCCTTCTTCCGAACGGCTGGTACACCGTATCGAAGCATCTCCTTACTTCAAACTCACCGAACTGCCGGCTACTTACCCCAAAGGAATAGAGGCCATAGAAAAAGGTCGTGCCGACATTGTGATGGAAATACCACACGGCTTTGAAAAAGAGCAAATCCAGGGCCGGACAGCTTCTATTCTGATTGCAGCCAACTCGGTAGACGGAACGAAAGGAGCACTGGGCAGCTCTTATCTGCAGCAGATTCTTATGCCCCAGCAAAGCACTGCCTCCATACGCTATCGGTTCAACCCACATTTGGATTACAAGATGTTTATGGTTCCTGCATTAATGACCATGATACTGGTCATGATCTGCGGCTTTCTTCCAGCCCTGAATATCGTCAGTGAAAAAGAAACCGGAACCATTGAACAAATGAACGTAAGTCCTGTCAGTCGTATCACTTTCACCTTAGGTAAGCTACTCCCCTATTGGATGATAGGCTTTCTGGTATTGAATCTGTGTATCGGTCTTGCAGCTCTAGTCTACCACATCACTCCCCAAGGAAATCTATGCACCATTTATCTGGCCGCATTGGTATTCATTCTGGTGGTCTCCGGTCTCGGACTGGTTATTTCCAACTATTCATCTACTATGCAGCAAGCCATGTTTGTCATGTGGTTCTGCATGCTGATTTTCATTCTGATGAGTGGTCTTTTTACCCCTATCGGCAGTATGCCCGAATGGGCACAAACCCTCACCTACCTCAACCCATTACGATACTTTATGGAAATCATGCGCATGGTCTATCTGAAAGGCAGTTCTTTTACCGATATTATATCGCAACTGCTCACTCTATCCGGATTTGCCACCACTCTGTACTGCTGGGCTATATACAGCTACAAGAAGCAGGCATAATATCAGGAACGAAAGAATAACACTCCCTATTCTTACAGTTGTTAATCTATAATCGGCGATGTCGGCTGTCCGTTCAGCGCCATTGTCCGTAGAGCCGACGACGCCGAACGGACAGCCAACGACGCCAATTAAAAGGCAATACCAACCACAGCAACCTATACTTCTTTTTCTTTTTATCGCCTATTCAGCCCTCAAATTTTCCTCTATTATCATTTTTAACACAGATATTACTAAAATATGACATGAATTTCACTATATTTGAGAATACGAACTTTAAAGGGAATACTATTATGAATGCAAATCCAGTTTTCAATTTGCACATCCCTACACGTATCGTGTTCGGTTGTGGTGAGATTAAGAAATTAGCAACGGAAACACTTCCCGGAAAAAAAGCGATGATTGTGATATCAGCCGGAACATCCATGAAAAAATACGGTTATTTGGATAAAGTTGTCAACTTACTGACTGAAAATGATATCGCATCCATTGTTTACGACAAAATATTACCCAATCCTATAAAATCGCACGTAATGGAAGCTGCTGCTATCTGCCGTGAAAGTGGTTGCGACTTTGTCATCGGTTTAGGAGGAGGAAGCACCATCGATTCGGCCAAGTCGATTGCTGTCATGGCTTGCAACGAAGGTGATTACTGGAATTATATCATCGGTGGAAGCGGCAAGGGCAGACCAGTCACCAAAGCACTCCCGATTGTGGCTATCCCGACTACAGCCGGTACAGGTACGGAAGCCGATCCCTGGACAGTTATCACCAATGAAGAACGACAGGAAAAAATCGGTTTCGGTTGTCCGCTTACCTTCCCGGTACTGTCTATCATCGACCCGGAACTGATGATCTCTATCCCTCCACACCTTACCGCTTATCAGGGATTCGATGCATTCTTCCATGCTGCTGAAGGATTCATTGCCAACTGTGCCACTCCTATCAGCGACCTTTATGCTTTGGAAGCAATCCGGTTGCTGTACAAATATCTTCCGGTAGCTGTAGCCGACGGCAAGAACCTGAAAGCACGTGCTAAAGTGGCATGGGCAAGTACACTGGCCGGATTGGTAGAATCGACTTCCAGCTGTACTTCCGAACACTCTATGGAACATGCCATGAGTGCATATTATCCCCAACTTCCACACGGTGCCGGACTGATAGCCCTTAGTGAAGCTTACTTCGAAACCTTCCGCAACGACTGCATGAAGCGCTACATGAAAATGGCAGAAGTAATGACACAGAAAAAGAGCAACCGTCCAAGTGATTTCATCGATGCACTGGTACTGATGCAAAAGGCTTGTAACGTACACGACCTGAAGCTTAGCGACTGGGGACTCAAGGAAGAAGATCTGCCGAAGATGGTACAGAATGCACGCGACACCATGGGTGGTCTGTTTACACTCGATCCTCGTCCGCTGACCGATGCAGAAGTTCTGGATATTTATAAAAAATCGTACAAATAAGTATTCTTCAAGAATACACTTTAAGTATATTCAAAAACAAAATCGCCAGCTGATTCATACCGAATAAGCTGGCGATTTTATTATTATATTCCAATATCCTGAGCAAGAAGCATTACTTATTATTCTCTGCCCATTCTCTTAGCATCTCAATCGCTTTACACAATACTCCGGCCGAACCTTTAAAATGTCCGGAACCACTGGGAACACCTCCCTGTCCATACCATTCATAGAAGCCCTTGTTCTTTATCACACGATCTATCATTGGAGTAATTTCAGCATAAGCTTCTTCGATGTATCCATTGGCAATCAGCTGTTGAATCATGCGTCCACCAAACCAAGTCCAGTCTCCTCCATTCTGATAAATATATGCGTTTGCCATTCCACCACGGAAGAATCCCTCCGGATAAGGAGGATATACAGTAAGACCAATAGAAGGCATACCCGACTGCTGTACATTTCTCACCATCTGTGTATTTACAATACCAATTTCATCGTGTTCCAGTATACCGGCCTCAATGGCAATTGCAGTTCCTCCATGATAATGAATCTTGTTTTCATCAAAATCCACGATATCAGGTGTACCGTTCGGATACACATGAGGAATAATCTTGTTGGCAGCCTCATCCCATAAATGCTTACGCGTATTGGCTACAATCTCTTTTCGCATTTTTTCCCATTTTGCTTTATCCTCACCTTCACTCATCTCTGCCATATATTCCAATGCAATGGCAAACATAGCATTGTCGTATGCATCAATCGTCACCACCGAATGTTCATTCATATCGCATGGGTCCTCATTATTGGCTTGCACATCACCCCAATCGGAAGTCAGTGCACCGGTCAGCAAACCGTATTTGGAGTCATATTTTTCAGCCATCAGATAGTCTATCATTTTCACCATCCGTTCATAAACAGTCTGACCGTTTACCACTTCTTTCAGGATTGATTTATCCCCTGTCTTACGAATATACTTTCCTATAATCTGAATAAGTGATGTTTCCTGATCGGTTTCTACTGTATTTTTAAAGCCTACATGATCGGGTGCTGCATCCGAATAATAAGGTCTAGGATCTCCCCAATTGAATTCACCTTTCAGCACATACCCGTCTATCATCTCATTGTTAGGCTGCTGAAGTGCGAAAAACACCAGCAAGGCACCTCTGATTTCTTCCGGATTTACCACCTCACAAGCTGTTTCGATAAAGGTATTCATGTCTCTGGCCCATACCTGAGAATATCCGCTTCCAGCATTGAAGCCCTGAGAAAGAATGGATCGTCCCATACTGTCTACAACCTGAAGATCCGGATTATTCAAAATCTCTTTAGCCAGCGGATTAGGCTGCTTTGTGGTACACGATAAACACATGGCAGTCAAAGCGGCCATCGCTGCGTATTTCATGGAATGTTTCATAGTTTATTTGTTTTTTATAGTAATCTTTTATTCTTACAATTTTTCAAGACATAAAAAATCGGGTCACCACAATGGTTTCACAACTGTCGTGGTTCCCCGATTTCAAACCCTAAATTGTTCTTTAACTATTTAACCTTAATCTATAAAAAGAAGTCTTAGTAAGGACATCTTACATTTTCAATCCAAGTATATGAACCATGAGGAATGGCATCAAAGCCATTACCGGTTTCATCCAATACACGGCCGTCTTCCTGAACCGCATTGAAACGCCAGTAAGCCAACAAGCCCGGTGTTTTCGGGTCTACATAGCAGGCATTGTCCTGAATTTCGTTCATGGTCAAAGCACGAGTCCAGAAGCGTGCTTCACTGATAGCTCCATCCAGATAACGTCCGCCACAAGACTGACCAAACCAGAAACCATCGAAATAATCAACATTCAAGTTAATTGTACCTGGACCAGCTCCAAACTTCACATCCAATTTGCCATCTACATAGATTGCCACAGAACTTCCATCGTATACACAAACCACCTGATGCCATTTACCAGTAGTATAACGTGTTTCGCCAGTAGTAAAGTATTTCTTTCCATTAATTACAGCTGGAGCCAACTGCAACTGATTCTTTTCAATACTGATATCACCGAAACGGAACAAGAAGTTTTCTTCAATACCCATCAAAGAAGAAATACCCGGGTTGGCATTAGCCGAAGGAAATCTATTTACACGTACACGAATCTCCATAGTCGCTTGACTCAAAGCCGAAACTCGAGGATCTGTCATAAACTGTGGCACATTAAATCCACAACGTCCGTGCAAGTCGACAGCTCTAGAAATAATAGTACGATTGATTACTACATACATTACTTTAGAAGATTCTAAGATAGGCATATCTCCATCAGTCCCGGTAATTACCAATGGTACACAATAATTTGTTCCTTCCACAAATTCATCCAACGAAGTCACACCAAATCTTACAGATTCTGATACATAGTTTCCCGCCTTAATAACAGTTTCATTCTTATCCAGATTAAAACTTCCGGCAGGAGGCATTACATATTTCTTACCTGTTTTTGCATTATAGGCATCCAGCATCGACTGATCACCAACCTCTAAAAGCACACGTGTATCAGTCTCCACTTTATTAGTAGCTGTAATAGTAATTCCCATATCACGAGGTTCCTCTATGGTAAAAGTAATACGGGGAGATTCCTCCGTACCTGTAAAATAAATTACATCTTTAAATTCGGCTACTTCCTGACAACTAGCCAATAACATCATAGCCAAAATAAATCCAAATATCTTTTTCATAATCATTCTTTTTATTTATTTAATAAAAATGCACCTACCTCTGCAAGACAAGCATAATGGCTTTCATATATACTTCCCCAATATTTTTGTCCCGCTTTAGTAATCGTTAAACGGAAATAACGCGCAGCTTTCTGCTCCTCAAAGAACTTCTTACATTCGGCACTACCTCCTGTTGGCAACTCATCATCACCATAGGTAGCCACTTCCTCCCAATCAGCATTATTGGCACTTACTTCTACCTTTAATCCCAATGGGCAGCCAGAACCTGAGCTTCTTGTAGTATAACAGAAGCCAATCATATTACCTACTTCACCCATATCTATAGTAATAGTATGAGGAGGATTCGGTTGATTCTTATCATACTCCGTATGCCAAATAGTTCCATTATCCCCATCCAACACATTAGCAGCTGAAGCATTTTCAGCGTTTGTCTCTTCCGAAGAACAATCTACTATAGTCCATCCATTTTTATCAGCAGCAGGAAATCCATATGGGTCATCTACCACTTCAAGAATGAGATAAACAACATTCCAGTTGGAACTTACCTCCATTCCACCTTCCACATGCATCATCCTTATCGGAACAAGATATTCACCAACGGCCAAAGCTTCAGCCTTTTCTTCATCAAAAGAAACTACTATTTCTTCAGCCGATTGCATCGCTCCATTACCAATTACCAAGTCTTTCTTATTAAAAGCCAATATATCGGACTTCATTGCTTGATAATCAGTCTGATGAGCCGTGTTATACACATCAATCAACGAATTATCCACATCGAAGAAAGCTCTTACTTCTCCTTGTGCCGGCATAGTACAGCGCACAGGAAATGAAATAGTTCCATTGCCAAAAGCACCATTCAGCGTTTTACGTACCGTAAATTCCGCCGTATTAGCTGTACTATTTACTGTATGTGAAGTTTGCATGCGTACAAAAACTTTACCAGCATCTCCTGGAAAATCGTATACTTCATCTTCTGAGCAAGACACCAACAAAATAGGGACGCATATCATCAATAAGCCTAAAAAACTATTTCTTATATTTTGTATATTCATAATCATTCCTTTTTATTTTACTGCTGGATTTTGAAATTGAATACCTTTCCTAAAATGATAATAGGGAGGATTACTATTATAATCACGCTGAGCAAAGAAAGCCCCGAAACCTCCCTTTTTGCCCTGAGTAGGGTTCCAACGTGCCATTCCTTGCAATGAATACAAACGTTCACCTGTTTCCGTATACTGATTCCCGTCTGCTTCAGTAAAAGGAGTTCCACCATTTGCATAATGGTCTCCGATGTTCTCTGTAACAATAAATCTTTCAGGGGGTAACTGAGCTGCTATTTCGTCATAACGTCTTTGCAAATCGCTTGCCCCTGGAGAATTATAAGCTTGTGATATAAAATAACTCAGATATTCATATCCTCCATCTATAGGCCATCCATCTACTATCAATAATTTACTTTTATCCTTTCCTTTCGGACCAATATATTGTCCTAAATACTCAATTAATTTTACAAAATTAGTACCATGCATCCAGTCGCCTTGAATTTCATAGTCCAAATCCATTCCATCCAAATCATTATTATAAACAATACTTAACAAAGAATCACCATAGACTTTTATGCGTTCTTCTTCAGGTCTGCTCATAACCCATTCCAAAGTATTTACACCAGGAAAGGTAACATACGTAAACTTCATACCTTTCACCTTTTGACAGAAACGCATTTCCTCGTGTACTTTCGGATTATAAAACGTATTGTGTTTTCCTTCTACATCTGAAGGAATCCCACCCCACAAACTACAAATATCCAAGCTATCGGGTAGTCCTTTAAAGTGCAATCCCATACTATGAGTGGATGAATAATCGGCAAACCACATAAATGAAACCTGATGTTTCGAGGCCTTGTAAGCTCTCAAATTTGCATAATACTGGTCACTATATGTATAAGGCTTTTGTATCTCTAAAGCTTCAGCTTCAGTATCGCATGATGTTACTCCCATAGTCAAAAATGTACATCCTATGAAAGAATACAACAAGGTTCTTATGTTTATCATATTTATCATAATTTAAAGTTCTACATATCAATTTTTCTTATCCCACCACAGCGGAGTTCCTCCATTATCCTCTCCTCCTAACAGCTGAATAGCCTTCACTACATTGGCATTATTGTCTCTATACTCTGTTGCAGGGAAAGGAATACGGCATACCTGTTTTTCAGTATTAATTGTTCCTCCACTGTTATTGATTACAACCGGAAATACTTTAGGATAACCCGTTCTTCTAAACTCGGACCATGCTTCCTGTCCATCAGGATATATTGCTATCCATTTTTGGGTAATGATTCGTTCCAGTTTTTCTTCGAAACCTGCATCCTCATTCCATTTAATGGTAATATCCCCTAACAAAGGAGAACCTTCCCCAACGCTATTTCCAGAATTTGCAGGGTCTGTATAAGGAGCCGGTACACTGGTTGCATCTGCCAAGTAAGCATCTGCTCCGGAGACTCCACAGATTTCAAATGAAAGGCGAACTCCTGCTTCATACAAGTCTTTCTCTTCTCCTCCCATATTCCATCCACGGGCAGCACCTTCTGCACGCAGGAAATAAGCTTCCGAAGGATTCATCCAAACCAATTCATCAGAAGCTTTTACAGCTAAATCTGAAAAAGGAGCTTTTAAAGCATACTTATCACGATTCATCTCAATACCTGTACGAATTCCGGTATATTTACCTTCAGAAGACAGCATAAAATAAGAGCTGATGCGAGGATCATTATATCCATTCAAGTAAGAATCCATTGTAGCTCCCATTCGGGTATCGTTAAATTCTCCTGTTGCAACAACAAACAAAGGATGGCGATAGCTGAAATCTGTAGCATGCTTTAAAGCAGCTATATCCGTAGCTTTATTCATTACACTTATCGGGTGTTGTACAGCTTCTACAGCCATTTGCTGTGCCTTTCCTTCATTAGCATATACAATACGCATCGCCAAACGAAGTTTCAAAGTATTTGCAAAGCGAATCCAATTTTCAACATTACCTCCAAATATAAAGTCATATCGCTCCAACACTTTTACAGTAGCATCCTTTTGGTATAAATCATAAAGAACATTTACCGCATCAGTCAATTCTTTGAAAAAAGAATCATATATCACTTCCTGACTATCGTATGGGTTATAGACTTCTCCATTTCCAAACTTTGTATATGGTAGAGGACCATACATATCAGTAGTGCGAGACATGGCAAGTACTTTCACAATAGTTGCTAAAGCTGCTACCTGAGGACGTTGCTGCTCTGTTGCTTTTTTATAAATCTTATCCCAAGCAGACATCACACCGACAAAAGCACGTTCGAATGCAGAATTTCTCCAATCAACCATCATATTATATGTCAAGTAGTTAGAATTAGAGAACCAGATATTGCATGCACCAGTATAACCACAGAAAGAAGAACCAGCCAAATTATCAATTGTCTGATAGACTGCAGCTCCAATACCAGTTCCATCAGAATTCAACTGTTCCAATACAAACACATTTTTCTGCATCTGTACGAAAAAAGAGCCTGTTGCCAAGTCATCTCTATTCATCATGTCTTCTGTAGCCTCATGCTGATTAGTATTCCATTCATCAAATCGGTCTGTACATCCGGTCAGAGACAAAAGAGATGCACCAGCACAACACAGAAGAAAATTTCTGAAAAAATATATTTTGTTCATCATTGTAATTCATTAAAGTTAACATTAGAATTTCAAGTTTACAGAAAAGCCTACGTTACGAAGACTTGGCTGCATGAAATAGTCTATACCCTGAAAATATGTACCTGTACTTGCAGTTGATTCCGGGTCGAAAGGAGCCTTGTTATAGAACATTATCAAATTTCTTCCTACTACAGAAACATGAGCTCCCTTAATCCATTTTATCCAACGGTTTACTGGAATATCATAGCCTACTGAAACTTCTGCCAAACGTACATTGGTAGCATCGTAAGTATACATAGAACCAATACCCGAATTACCACCACCAATTGTCTTATAATAATCTTTTGCAGGGATTCTTTCACCATTTACCAATGCACCTCCGTTGTCTCGAGCCTCAGCTGAAGCTTTTGAAACACCATAAGCATCCAGTTTAGCCTGTGTCGCAGAAACTCCAACACCACCAAAACGTCCGTTAATCAAGAATCCTAAACTCAAGCCTTTCCATTCAAAATCATTACGCCATCCTAACATATAATCAGGATTTGCATTTCCTGCTTTTATAAAATTATCCGGGTCAGCTGTTACTTTCTGAGATATAATGTCTACAATGATATATCCGTGTTCATCTGTCTTCAATGTATTCACATAGATATCACCCATAGACCCTCCTTCTTTCAAGACCATACGGTAACCGTCTGTTCCGCCCATATTCATTTCACGCATAGAAACGGTTGTTCCTAATGGAGTAGTTGTTTCAGGCAACAATTCAACAATCTTATTACGGTTCAATGTATAAGTCAAATTACTAGACCAAGCTACCGGACCTATATTCTGATTAAGTCCCAATGACATTTCAATACCCTTATTGTCTATACGTCCTGCATTGACATAGTAAGAAGTATAACCAGATCCTGTAGGAAGTGATGGAGAGAAAAGTTGGTTGAAAGTAGAAGACTTATAAAGTGTAACATCTAAATTAATCTTGTTACCCCAAAGTTTTGTACTCAACCCGACTTCATAAGATTTTGTTTTTTCCGGCTTCAAATCATCATCTACCATATAGGTAGTAGTCTGAGGATACCCACCCTGCACCGGATAGGTACTGATTGGGATGAAACGCTGAGGAGCATTACCTACCTGACTATAAGAAAAGCGTGCTTTTAAGAAAGACAGGACGTCTGATTTAATAGGTAACATTTCTGTCAAAATAGCAGAAAGACCTACTGACGGATAAAAGAAACCAGAATTTTTAGATTTAGTTCCAGCTAATGCACTTGACCAATCATTTCGTCCTGTAACATCCAGATAAACCATACTCTTATATCCCAATTGAGCTGTAGCAAAAATGGCTTGTGTATGATCATGATAACCTTCTTGTCCCAAGCGAAGTGCACTCAAGTTCAAATTGGTAAAAGTAAATAAATTTGCAGTACTCTGTAAAGGTCCTCCCACACTTGAATAAGCATATTGCACATCACGCACACTGGCACCCAATGTAGCTTTCAATGAGAAATCTCCCATATATTTATCCACATTCAACATAGCATGTAGGCTCGGCAAACAACGCCTTTCCGCTTTACAGCGGTAGGTTTTCGCTTAC
>ERZ791743.424-NODE-424-length-40947-cov-3.314756_pt1 | contig 40947 bp, 54 predicted proteins | sample MGYA00509952_ERZ791743 | MGnify/ENA primary metagenome ERZ791743 (study PRJEB30046, sample SAMN00792040) | human gut metagenome | study: EMG produced TPA metagenomics assembly of the A metagenome-wide association study of gut microbiota in type 2...
CGAGGATGTAGGAATTTCGGACGCGGGTTCAACTCCCGCCAGCTCCACCACTTCTGATAGGACTGCAACCGGACAGTGGCAATAAAACAGCCACTTACGGACACTGACCAGACAGCAGGCAGACCTAGAAAAGACAAAAATATGCACGTGAAATGCACGTGCACTTTAAAAGAACCCCAGATCTCACGGTCTGGGGTTTTTCTATTTGTAACTAAGGGTAACAAAAAGTCTTCCTGCTTTCGCACTCCACTCACCTTGACACTGTTTATTTTCACAGTAAATATACTGTATGTAACCACAGTGGTTTTCCGGAGGCTTTTATGTTCGTTGAACTGGTTTATGACAAACGTAATGTAGAGGGGCTCGAAGGGGCCAGAGAGATTATCCTAGCAGAGCTGACGAAGCGAGTGCTCCAGATCTTCCCTAATGCCGAAGTGAAGGTGAAGCCGATATGTGGTTGGTTTCTGTATTCCCATCAGTACGCCAGGTTGGGATCTAATACCGCGAGGTATTTCGGCAAGGTAATCTCATGGGCATCGATCTTGAGTCACATTGGTGGTAGCCTATACACGCTTTAAAACTTACATTTAGTATACGTATCTATATTTTACGCTTGAGATGGTCGACTAATGAAGCTTTCTATAATACCTCTGTCAAAGTGGGTTGTTCGATTAACAGGAAGTTTAAGCGCAGTAATGCTTTTGACAGTAAAATCATGGGGAGATACCTCGCTTGTTATCACTGATGATTTTTGCGCTGATCATGGGGACAGAAACCGAACATAGCTTTTTAAAGAAAAATAGGGTTTCTAGTATTTTGCTTTGGTTTTATTAGATAATTGCTTATTTTGAGGGTTTTCACAAATGAGTCTTTTTGTTGAATATGCGAGTCTTTTCTCTTTCTTAATAGTGTGTGGATTAATTTTTTCCTTGCCTAGATTTGGATTTGTTGATGATAAAAACACCGCAAATGCAAATCACAATTCACCAATGGACTCTCTAAGATACTTTCTCGCGTCTTTCGTTTTTATTAGCCATGAGATTGGTTTTTACTATTATTTCACAGATGGTAAATTCACACACCCATACTCTGGGTTAGGAATGCTTTCTCATGCCGGCGTGGCTTTGTTTTTCTCTATTACAGGATATTTATTCTGGAGTAAAATTAAGAAAGGAAATGTTAATTGGACATCCCTATATAAAGGCAGATTTTTCAGAATCGTCCCCTTGGTATGGTTTAACTCTATAATTATCATAATCATTGTTTGTTTTATATCTGGGGAATCCCCAAATATAAAAGTCTTAAATTGGTTTGATTTTATAAATAATCATCGCCCGGACTTCACATCACACAGAGAAACATTTATGTTCACAGCAGGTGTTTTTTGGACGCTTGCTTTCGAATGGGGCTTTTACTTTGCGCTTCCTGCCTTATCACTGCTTGCGAATAAATCCTTTGAATTCAGTATGCTTTTCCTATTTTTTCTTGTTTACGTCTCTGGATACATAACATTCAACCTTCCATTCAACTTCCTTTTGTTTTTTGCGATAGGAATGGTTACATCAGATGTTGCAGATAAAATTAAGCTGAAAAAGCAATATTTCGATTTCATCTTCCTTTTATCTCTAATTTCCTTGTTATTTTGTGAAGATAAAATTTACCGAGTTGACTCTTTCACTAATGTTCTTCTATTTTTAATAATGCTTAGTGTGGCTAAAGGTGCTGATTTATTTGGATTACTTAGCATAATTGGATTCAGGAGATTGGGAGTCGCAAGTTATAGCATTTATGTAATGCATGCTGTCGTTATAATGTGCGCATTTATGTCATTTAATTCACTCGGCATTTTAAAAAATCATCCAATTGCAATAATGCTACCTCTGAGCGTTTTCGTTTTGTACATTTCGCTAATAACATATAATCTAATAGAAAAAAGATTTATAAGACTTGGTCGAGGGATTGATATTAATACGCCACCACCTACAGATAAAATTGCAGACAAATTAAAGCGATTTTGAAAGAGAGGGGCTCGCCCCTCATCCCATTTGTTACTCTATCTTTATGCGTTAGGAATTCCAGGCCACATAATGCCAGGCGCAGTTGAAGTATCAACCGACTCCAACGAATCGAGATAATCAAGCCATTCATTAAATGACTGCTTATCCTCATCAGACAGGCGTCCAAGTGCCAATTTCGAAGGCCATTGGTTGCTATCGATATAGTTATTGGCATTGTTGATTAACGCCTGCTTCTGGATCTCAGCTTGTTGAACGAGCTCTTCGTGAGTGGGTTCCGGTACAGGCGGCGCAGTAAATTTCTTACCGTCATATGTCCAGCCGATACCTACGCCAAGACCGTCAATTTTGACAGTCTCATAGCCCTCGAAAATATCACCCTCACCATCCCAAACGACAGTATTTACGACCTGCTCGTCCTTAATTAGTGCATAAGTAGACATCATGCATACTCCTCAACAATAACAATGCCTGAAGAACCCGCTCCACCGGCTACTGCCGAAGTGCCATTCACGTATGTGGTCGCCGCACCTGCTCCTCCGGCACCATACCCTGTTCCGGCACCCGGTACGGAATTAATTACGAGAGCATGCCCACCTCCACCGAGCACAGAATTCCCCCCGCGACCACCTTTTGCGGAGGAGGATGTCGTCGTTCCACCCGCCGTACCTGTAGCAAAGGACATTTGCCCCCAGCCTCCCTCGCCCGGAACATTCAACAGGACGCTGGAACCAGTACAGTCGCCTGTTTGATTTAAATCGGGTACCAGACTGAAAGTAGCTGTACCAGACGCGCCATATTTTCCACCATCACCACCAGGCGCGGAAATAAATGAACCGAATGATGATGCGCCACCGGATGTACCGTTCCCGCCAGCTGAGCTGGCTCCAGCTGATCCAACAGTAACCGCCACTGAAGATAAAGAACTGACATCAATCAGGCCCGTTTCACCATAAGTTCCCGCAGAGCCGCCATGCCCCGCGGCTAATGTTCCGGATGAGGTAGAGGCGGCGGCACCACCACCCGCCCCTCCCCCACCTACGATGCGAACCCTGATTTTCTTGGTTCCGGTTGTCGGCGTATACGTTCCGCTCGCAGTGAAAGTGCGCACATTTAGCAGGCGTCCATTTGTATTGGCTTTCAGGGCATTGAGAAAATTAGTCAGAATCGCTGACGTGTTTCCGTTATCAAGAACGTCCTGACCGGTACTGTCTGCGATGAACTGTCCGATAACGCTTGCCATCACTGTTCCCTGACGAAGGGCTTTATTCACCTGCGCACTCGCAGCTTTACCGGACTGAAAGCCCGTAAGCAGTGCGGTTAAAGCTTCCCAGTCGGCTTGCGAGGTCACGTTGGCACCGGCGCCAGTGGCGAAAGGTTTGAAGTTATTTTTAGCCATTACAGTAATTTCCCCCATGCGCCATCATCAAATCCGGCGATGTATTCGTTATCCATGTCAAACCCAAAGAATTTAGATCCCTCGGACGGTGTTTCTATCGAAGGTGTTTCAACATCACCGGCCCATACGCCGGCGGCTTTTACGGTGAGATAGCCCTGTTTGATAGCGGCGATCAGTTCAAGAGACACATCCGAAATATCAGTCTCGGGAAATACCCAGACCGAAATCGTCATGTCCTGGTTGTCTACGATCTGCATCTTCAGGCCAGAGCCTGCTGTCGCAGCGTCAAGAATGAGCGGCAGAGAGTCGTTGCGGCCGTCCCAGTTGTTGATAGCGATTTTCGCTTTCAGAATGATGCGGTAGGTGTCATCGCCCAGAGTTGTGTAACCGGAGTCTGGGTCGTATGGGCCTTGCCATACTCCCTGATCATAACCAAGACCATCCGTGTCCCAACTGAAATAGACGCCAGAAATTGGCTGGCTTATTACTCTGCTGCGTCCGATCCAAAGCCCGAGCGTGTCGAGCTGCACTCCTACCGCCGTATCGATATCAAAGGCTGTTACAAGCCCTGACATAGTGCTGGACACATCAATCAGCGGGCGGGTGCTCAGATCTATATGGTCAAAAAAGAGTGGCCTGGTAGCGTGGTAGTTAGTTATTAATTCGGTATATTTGCTCATGAGGTCACCGTGATACTGATATTCGCGGTGCTACAGGACGCAGAAGCATCATAGGCAATATCAATGTTTGACGCCGATACGCTGCCAGATGACTTTCCGATCAGCAGGTCGGTGATGTCGTAATATCGGGCATTACCGCCGCTCACAACGCCAAGGTTTGCCGGGGAATAAATGCGGCTCAGCAGAATGTCGTCGCCAATTGTCAGGCCATTTATATAATCGGCAACAGCCTGTTTAATCTGCTCGCCGATTTGAGAGGTATAGCCGGTAAAAACTTTTAGGGTAATAGCTACGAAAATTGGCACATCGGTAGAGCGTGAAAAACTGATAACGTGAGGATTACCGTAAGTATCCGGCACCGTGACAGAAGTTGTTCCGTAGGTTGCCGTTCCCTGCCCTTTATTCCCCCTGATGGTCTGGGCTATCTCGGTAACATCCCCACCATCGACGATGGCAGAAATTGAGTGTGGCGGCAGCCCGTTGCTGTCGGTTGCACCTGTATCATTCTCGTAGAGCTTGTGACGTGTCACACCTGCAACGTTGGCGATCGCACCGTCAACGCCCTCAAACGGCGTGATAGAGGGTAGAGCGACACTTTGCCCCTGCCTGATGCGCAGCTCTGCGTCGGTTTCTGCCGGCGCGCCTACGGTGGCCGCCGCCGGGTTGGTTACCGATGTCCAGCCTCGGGTCGGCGTGTTGATGATAGTAATTGTCCCCGCCAGCGCGGCGACCGCGCCGCTGTTTGAGCAGGTGGCAGTGGCCGTCACCGTACCATCAACGCCAATCACTACTGAGGGAGGAAGACGCCAGATCACGTTATTAGTGTCTTTCACGGTACCGTTCGTGATGATTGTCCCTGCGGTGCCGGTGAGCAGCAGATCCACGGTGGAGTTCGTCGCCCCTTTGCGCGCGATACCGTTAATTTTCACGTTACTGGTCAGCGCTGCGCCGTAACCCGTAGCAGGTGAGAAGCAGTTGTAAACTGTAATGGCCGTGTTATTGGCATCGTGAATAGCCAGCGCCACCAGTGCCACCATCTGGCCGTCTTTGCTGTCCGGCTCCAGATAAGCGTCACTGCCGTAAATCTGCTGGAAATAGCTTGTCAGGGTATCGAGTATCGTCTGGTAATCAGGCGCACTGATCCCCTCAGCGGTTACCGTTGCCGATAAGCCGAGTGTGTCCAAATTGAGGGCCATTTATGCCTCGCTGGTTACTGTCGTTGTTCCGTAGATAGTGTCGATCTCAGCGAAGAACTGGACGCGGCGCGTCGTCGTGTTCACTGTCGTATTGAAAGAGAGAATGGATTTAACGCCCCGCGTTTCGAGGATGCGCTTACGGATCGCCAGGTTGTAGGTTTCCGGCTTCTGCTTACCGAGTACGGACTGAATCCACGGTGTCCCCTCTGTGGTGTCGAGAAACCACTGCCCATACCACAATTCGAATCGCGTTTTCACAGCCTGCGCGACGGCCTCCGGTGAGTTAATCAGCCAGGTATCATCGCCGCTGCCAAAAGTGTAATCGCCGTCGTCGTCCTCACGTCGGTATCGCATAATTACCCTCCCAGAGGTTTTGTATTGCTGCCGCCGCTTTCAACGCCGCCATGCGTATGCTTATCAACGATTGATCCATCCACCAGCTGCAGGCGGCCGTCAGGCAGAATTTTCAGGCCGTTGAGGTTGAAACCTCCCGGCGCGGTACCGGCTATCGCCCCACTTGAAGGATTAAGGCTCAGTTTGGTTCCGCCATCGTCGCTACGCAACTCAACCGCGCTGGTGCTGATACCGCTGATTTTCTGCGCCTGCGACTGCGGACCGACGATACAGAACGCATCCGATAAATCATGCACCCGGTCGTCGACAGGCTCCTGTACCCCGCCGTTCTGCCACCAGAAATCGATGCAGCGATCGGCAAAAATCACCAGGCATTCATCGCCGGCTTTCACCGGGAAAGTTAACGTGCAGCCGCCGCCGCGCGGAAATATAACCGGCACATCCACCAGCAGCGGGTAATTTTTGGTGACGCGGTTGCCGTCGTTGTCAGTTTCAACCGAACGGATCGCAGGCTGCACAACCGCCGTCACCGCGCCAGGGTCGAATGACTGAACGATGCCAGGCAAAGCGACGCGGATTTGGTTCTTTGTTGTCTCCCGCTCAGATTTAAATGTTTCGGCAAGGTCGCCGCTGCGGGTCTGGTCAGTTACTGCCATTGGTAGGCTCCAGAAAACAAAAAACCCGCCGGGTGGCGGGTTCGATATAAAATGGAAAGCGATTACGATGCTTTAGCTGATTTTAATGCTGTCCACTTTGAGAAATACAATTCAGCAGATGCAATTGCTGTATCAGCCATCTCTTTTGAAACTGAAATATCAGCGATATGATAATCAGCTTCATTCCTGGCATCACGCAATTGCTTTAAGTTGTAACCAAGCAGTCGCATAGTACGAGAATCATATGGTTCACCTTTACATTCTGCCGGTGTTGTCATATATCCAATAAGGTTACCATGGTGGTTGCTTGTATATTTCGGGACACAAGTAAGGCTTACCATAGTTTCATGGTACATCGAATAATATGCCCGGGAAATAGCGCTTCTCCATGAAGCCTCATCTGCCATTGAACTGTATTGTTTGGCTGCATTAAAGAAATCAATACTGTTTATCGACATAGCTAACCCCCGTATGAAGAATTCTCGGCGCAGAAAAACGAGCTATTAACTCACAGTCGTCTAACCGAGGCTCCATGCATACAGCTTCAGCTAATGCAAAATTCATTTGAGCGATCGATTTAGGGTCTTTGTTTTTTATATCAGCCACATAGCATTTATTGCCATTTCGGCTGACTTCAAGCAAACCAGTTTCTGCTGAAAAGTCTTTAGCTACTGTCGCTACAATTTCCGCGAGCAAATTAAATTGCTCTGGAGAGCATCCAGTAGAAATATAGGCATCATCAATTTCTGACAATAATTCTGCTTTCTGTAATATTGCCAATTCCCTGCCCTCCTCGTCGGAAAGAAGTTTGATATGCTGATCAATATATTTAATCAACAAATCTCTGTACCCGAAACGATATGCAGATGAGAAAGCTAGCCCAGTGAATTTCTTCGTCTGAAATTTTTCGACAAATTCTAATGATTTATCTCGGAGCCTAATTGCATCATTATTATATTTCGTCACATAAATATAATTTGCAGCAATTGTAGGATCATCAACATAAGAAAGAGCAGTCTCAAAGACTGAATACGCCTTTTCAAACTTACCAGCAGCAGCGTGCAGTATACCAAGAGCACTTACAGCGTTAGCTGTATTCTCTTTTTCCAAATCCCTTACAGCACGACGATACTCGAGCTCATTTATAGGCGTGCCTGCTTCAAGCATGTCGCCATACAGCTCAATCAACTCGCCAGCTTTTTCCTTAGGTACACAACCAGCCATATCCGCTCACTCTTACAAGGTGGTTTAGAATTCTATGTGCGTGTACACAGTTTAGTCAATCATCAATGTTATCGGCATAAGGTAAACTTACTTTAGCTCATCAAGATAAACTCAGTTAGTTCAAAGGTGTTGATAGACTACCCCACAATCTTTTTACAAGGGAAAGATCCGATGATTCTCGGTGCGTCCATGCTGTTCTGCAGCAGCTGGACGTTCAGGAAACGCTTTTCGGTACCAGGGCGACGAATGTATTCAAAGCCGTAGTTGTTGCCATCTTTGGCAGGCATTAGCCCCATATCAATCTTAATGCCATCAGCACCAAGATTTGTAATTTTCTGAGATGTGACGCGTTCACCGTTAATCATGTCCATTTCCCCCACCCTTGCAGTGATGGTGTAAGGTCCACAATAAGCGGTGTAACCGCTTGCAGATGCCCCAAATGACATAAAGGCAACAATTAAAATGGCTAAGGCTTTCACATTTACCCCCGGTTAAGCGAGTCCTGAGTGCGGAGATCCGCCGCGCCACGCGCTTCGCACATCATATCCATGTACCACGCCTGACCCCTTGTATCGCCAGTGTACATAATCCCGCGCACAATATAAACGCCATCCGTTGCGATGCTGGCAGGCTGCGCGGTGGTACCGCTTAGCGTGATATTTCCGTCCGTGTTCTGGTCGGTGATCTGCCCGCCGGCCATCGCGATATCGTTGTTCGACAGCGCGGTGCGGAATACCGAAGCCTGATCCAGCTGAATGAGCCCGTTAACCCGGATGTTCGGGTTAATCAGCGCGCGGACGTTAACGCCGTTGCCGATGGTCTGCTGCGGCATGCCGATAAGCCCGGTGGCGCTGTTGAGCACAATAGCTTCGTGAACATATTCGTTATTCGCTACCATCTGGCGCTGACCGTCCACGAATTGCCATGTTGCGCCACATTGTCCGGCCACGTTATCCATAAGATGCCGTGTCATGCCGAACAGCACCCGGCCCCGTGGGAAGACGGTAGCAGGCATTTCAGGCGTCAGGCCTTCGGTCGCGCCTTTGGCCTCGAAGTCTTTCATCAGCGCGCGGTTCACGTCTGCGACCGTGTAACCGGCTGCCAGCGTCTGCGAGGTTATGCTGGTGGCAAACGCCAGATCCGTATCGGCTGCCTGAATCAGGACGTAGGAATCAATGGGGCTGTCTTTTCCTGTGACCGAGTAGCGAATTTCGCCGCTGAAAATAAGCCCGTAGTTGCGGCCGTCACTCTGGCCCACGTCCGCCGCGTCGACTTCCCGCACGGTTCCGACATCGCTGGCCGATACCTCCGGCGCGATACCGTCATAACCGGCAATCAGCCGCACTTTCGAAAACTCCTGCCCGGTGATGCGGTTCACCGTATCTGCCGAGAGGTTGTAGATTTTGAATGTCCCCACCCGTGACGCGCTGCTGATGTTGAACCAGTCGATCGTAAAGGTCACTTTAAAATCGCTGAGCTCAATACCCTGCCCGTTCTCGTCCACGAGCTGCAGCTCGAAATGTCTCATCCAGTTCTGTGACATGCTTACTCCGTTGATACCAGTAAATGACTGCGGCCGCCCAGGTCGGTTTTCGTCGGATAATCCTGTGTGCTGTCGTCACAGACCACCACCAGCTTAAAGCCGAGCCCCATATAGGCATACTGCGCCAGCAGGTCAGCACCTGTGACGAGAGGAATACCGGAGAATACCGGCTCCCCTCTGTCGTTCTGCAGGTCCATAATCCAGTACAGATCGCGCCAGGTGATGCTAATCCGCCAAGTGGTCCCCGCCAGGATGATGCTGAATTGCTGGTTATCCGCTGTCAGCGGGATTTCCTGAATTGCCATTAGCCGAGCCCCAGTAATGACGCCGCGTTACCCGTGATGCTTTTCAGCAGCGAGGTATTTGGCGGCTTTGTGGTTTTGTTGCCGGTATTCAGTACCGCCGACGTGCTGGCCCCGTCCTTCATGTTGGTTTTATCCGCGACGGTGATCTGCTGCGTCTGCGAGATAAGAACCTCCCTCAGGGTGAGGACGGCAGACAGGACGTTTTCGGTTGTCTTGTCTGTCGTCACTTCCAGCGCGCGGATTAGCATGTTGCTGTACAGCCGTTTGCCGGTTACCACATCGAAAGGGATACGGCTCGCCTGCAGGTCGAGTATCTCCTGATACGTCTGCTGGGGGCTCAGACCGAGCAGGCTGGTAGCCGTCAGGTTACTGGCAAAATCCAGCAACGATCCGCCACCTGCGAAACCGACCTCCATCACCACTTCAGACGGTTTTTTGTAGGCATGGTCGGCGATGGCGGCCCCGACCTCGACAGGGTGCTCTGTTATCTCCAGCGTGTCGGTATGCTTCTCAGAAACAACCACGCTGGGGACAATCATCCCTATTTTTCGGCTCTGCTGCTGAAAGAGCGTAGAGAGAATATCCATTAACCCACCTTCGTTTGATTACCGCGCATGACCTGGGCGTTTGCCGACTGCTGCCGACGCTCGACCTCGGTACCGACAGAACGCGGATCACCACCACCGTAGATGTGATAGGTGTTCTGTTGCTGTACCTGAGCACCGGGCGCGGGCATGTTGCTTAACACCTTCGGAATGTAGTTGCGGGTTTCCTGAGGCATAAGAGCCATCCCGTGCTTCTGCACGTTCCCGATCCCCCAGTTATAAGAGGCCAGCGCCTTGCTCAGGTCACCGCCGTTCGCCTGCAGCAGTTGAGAAAGATACTTTGCGGCTGCCTGGGCGGCCTTCTCGGGGTCGAAAACATCGTTCCCGCGAAGCCCCATGTCGCGCGCCGTGCCGTCCATAAACTGAAACAGACCTTTAGCGCCAGCGCCTGAAACGGCGAACTGATTACCGCCCGATTCCGTTATGGCCACGCTGCGCAATAACCCCTCCGGAAGCCGGTAGAGCTGTTCCAGGTTGGTAAGCATCGGCTGCATCCATCCCAGCAGCTCAGAGCCCGCTTTGGTTGGCTGTGGCCGCTTTACTGACTGGCCGAGCTGTTCAGGGTCATCCTCACCAAACCAGCCGCGCACCGTTCGGCCCACGCTGCGAGGATCGAATCCCCAGTGCTCTTTAATCCAGTCGGCGGTACCGTTGGCGCTGTCTGTTACCATCGGCATCGCTGACGGATTTTCGCTGCCCTGATTAAGCATCTGTTTGCCGATGCTGGCGGCATCAGCCCAGCGGCCATCTTTAATGGCGTTGAGCAGGTCGGCGATCATATTCAGCATTTTGCTGAACTCGCCCATCTGGTCGATGAAGTTGCTGAAATCCCACTTCAGGGACCATGATTTGGGGTCAATATTGAGCAGCTTCGCCAGCGCTTTCGCCAGGTCGTTAACGGTCGTTTTAAGGTCACGAACCATTTTCAGCGCGGCGTCGACTTCCGGCTTCCACTTGCCCCAGTCAATCAGGCTGTCCCCGCCTTCCTTCCACGTCTGATAGTCTTCCCACAGAAGGGCAATCCCTGCCGCCAGCGCGGTAATGAGGCCAATCGGCGACATCCAGAACGTGCTGTTCAGAATGCGCAGCGCAATCGTCAGCGCGCCAAACAGCGAGATCAACTCCCGCGTTTGCTTATCCAGCAATTGCCACCAGGTGATAAGGCTGGATGTCCCCTCAATAAGCCTGAAGAACAGCCGCCCTATAATGTCCCCGAGCGCCAGAATGCCTTTTATGGCTTTCGTCAGGGTCTGCTCGATGCGCGGGAAGTTATCCAGAATGTGGCGGCGCAGCGTGTCCAGCGAACCCGCAAGGCCACCAGCAAGATTAGAGCCGATTTTGTCACGGGCCATGCCTGCCATCGCGCCGAACTCGCGCAGGGAGGTCATGAATTTGTTGGAGCTTCTGGCCGCCTCGTCAGCATTGAAGCCGATAGCTTTCGCCATTGCGCTGTACTGCCCAGAGAAACCGCCCACACCCCGGCGCATCGCCATGAGGGTATTTTCGTCAATGCCCAGCATCTGCGCATACTGGTTAGCCCGGTAATACGGCATGCTGCTGAGCTTCTGGCCGACTCCCGTAAAGATAGCGGCCATGTCGCGCATGTTGCCGCTGGCGTCACGGGTCTGTACGCCCAGGCGATTCAGGAAGCCTTCCGCGCCGGGATTGTTACGAACAAACCGGGAGAGGCTTTCCAGAGAGGTGCGCGCCGCGTCAACGCTGCCGCCCACCTGCGAAACCGCATAGCCAATAGACTGAATCCCCTGAACCGTCGCGCCGGTGCGCTGTGACGCCCAGTAGAGATTATCCAGACCGGAGGCGATCTTAGCCGTAAAGGCTACCACGGTAAGCGCGGCACCTTCGACGGCCAGCCCCATTTTGATGGCGTTTGCGGTCGTACCGGCGAGAACTGAGTCGAATTTTGACGCACCCGCTTCGTCGATATCGAAACCGAGCGAGACGAGGAAATCTTTAATAGTCTCAGCGTTCATTATCCTCTCTCCATTTCTCAATACGGCGCTGGTTGTCAGCCTTAACGGCCAGGTGGTCATTCATCAGCGCGATATCGCACAGATCAACTGATCCATCCTTCAGCGCGTAATAAGGGATTAACCCGGCGTCAACCGGGTCAAGGAGATAAGACAGCCCGTCAGGCAGGCTGTTGAGGGTTAACCCTGAGGCTGGCCCGGCGTCGCGCTGGTAGGGCTCACGGGCAAAAAATTTCCCAGTGAATCGGCGACCACCCGCGCCACCAGCTGCAGCATGGTCAGCAGGTCGATATCATCGAACATCAGCTGACCGCTGTTGAATACCGGCGTCCATCCGTCCATGTGCTTACGTGATACCACGGCCAGGCACGGATGAATAATCGCGTTGGTGTCTTCTTCGGTCAGGGAAGACAGTTCCTCAGCGATACGCGGAAGCAGGGTTTCAAATACCGGTTTCAACTGATCGAATTTCACGGTGTCGATTTTGCCATCAGCAGGCAACAGGGAGCGAATGCTCCCGAAATCTGACATCATGCCCGCCAGCACCGGCAGCAGCTTACGGGTCACTTTCAGCTGGTCAAAAACGCTGAGTTTTGCCACGCGGTAATCGTGGCCTTTGATTGAGCATTCCATCTGTTAAAACTCTCCGAGTACCTGGTCGATTTTGCCGCAGTCAAACACCCAGGGCATCGTATTACCGGCCTTAGCGTTGGCGTTATCCGGCTGTTTCTGGAACGCCACGCTGCGCGCCGTGATGATGTCTCCGCTCACCTTGTTTCGGATCACAATGACGTTGTTCCCCCAGGTGCCTGAGGACTGACTCTGCGCGTTGTACGCCAGCGACAGCTTTTTGTTTGTCGGCGAGGTTTTCAGCAGGTTGACGGTTACCGTGCCGCTTTTATCCGCGTGCAGGCTGTGCATCACTTCGCCGTCAGCACCGATGGTCATGGTGTTTTTGGGGCCGCCCATTGCAACGGTGATCCCCTCCTCTGAACTGGCGGAACCGTAGCCCAGGTCAATTTCGCCAGTCGGGCCGGAGAGGGACGCCGTGACGTCCATAAAAGAATAAGTAGCCATTCATGTTCTCCTTAGCGAACGACGTTGATCTGAACATCAGCGAAATGAACCGCACCCGCCAGCTTACAGGCCACCTGAATAACCGGTGCCTTACGTGCTTCGCGGTCTGCCTGAGCCTGCTCGGAAATCGGCTGCGCGTAGACGTAATACCCTTTTGTCAGCGTATCGCCGGAATCCAGCTGTCCGATCGGGCCGCCGTTCCATACACCAGCAGCCACCAGCCCGTTTGTGACAGACTGATCCATCGACTGTTCGACATTGGAAAGGAGGCGCGTGGCGCCAGCATCGGTCTGTGGGACTTTGGTTGTGCTGGTGTAGAGCAGGTTATACAGGTTGGTCTGAACGTAGTTCTGCAGCCAGTCGAGCCCGTGGCGCTCATCGAAGAAATCACCGCTGGACATGACGCCCTGCTGCAGGATTGCCGTATCGTTCTGGTAGTACACAAACACGTTGCAGTTCTTGGCATCCAGCGCCGCCGCCTGATTGGTGGTCAGGGTTTCATACGTGATCCCCGGCTCCTGTTTAAACTTCAGGGTAATGGTGGTGTTGCTGCCGTTGAAATTCACGGTAAACGCGCGGCCAAACGCAGACAGCGCGGCGTACTTGCTGCTGGTGGAATACTGAACAAACGTGCGAGCGTATTTTGCAGCCTTCAGCTTGTAAGCCAGATCGGTTGTCGATGTCGCATCGACTGAGGCCGGGTCTGCAGTGGTAATCGCCAGAATGCGGCTGAGACTGGAAGCCTCGATCGCTGCGGCCACACTCAGCCAGTCGGCATCGTCAATATCTTCATCGTCAGCCACGGCCAGGCCATACCAGTTCGTGTAATTCAGTACAGCGTTCACGGCCTGCAGCAGCGTTTCCGTCGAACCGCTTTCGGCCGATGCCAGCGTTTTCGCCCAGCGGCCGACATATACCTGCTGAGGCTTCGGTGATTGCGAGAAATACACCGTAGCGGCTTCATATTCCGGGCTATCAACACCGAAATCTGTGCCGATATCTTCGGGGGATGAGTAAAGGCGAATACGCTCAGTAACCGGGATAACCGTTGAAATCCCGAGAATGAGCAGCGAACCAAAGTTTCGACCAGTAGCCGCACGCGGCCCAATGATCACGTCGACATTGACGACGTTTGATACAGGTAATCCCTGCGGCATAATTTAGTCTCCGAAAAATGAGACGGGCGCATCTTGCAGCGTCCGGACGTTATAGGTACGAATGTTTTTGCGAGAAAGCGTAATGGTGAGGTCGTATCGCCTCACCCACTGGTTGTTAATGAGCTCTGGCAGGTTGTAGATAGTCCCGGCATCCACCAGCGAAAGCCCCGAGCGGTTCAGCTCGGCGTTGTTCTGCTCGACGAATATCCCCGCGCGGAAAGTTGATGCAATGTTGGCCCCCAGAGGGCCGTAAAAGCAGCAAATCACCGTGACCTGCTCCCATGTCCATTGCTCGGACTGTTCTTCCGAAACCTGAACATCGGACTGACTTAACGGCTGGGGAACAGTAGTGATACCGAAGGCGCACCACGTCACCCCGTTGTTGGGGATCTGCGGCTGTGGGTCAGTCCATCGGGGGAAAACAAGCGCAGCCGGCAGGCCAGAAACACCACGAATCCACCGGCTGATTTCACGCTCCAGCGCCTCATCGTATTGGGGGAGATCCCCAACAGGCGTCAGATAACCGCGCGCGGTGCTGTCGTTACTCAACTGGCGTCCCTCCGTTAAAGTCCACCAGCTCACAATGTGCCTGGACGAATCCGGCACCGTAACGGGTGTACGGGTCGACGAACGTCACGCGATAGTCGCGTCCGCTATAGGTCACGATATCTGCATCAAGTCGCGGGGAGCTGTCTGAACCGGGCTGGCCCTGGGTTAATCTGAACTGCGTCACGATGAGGATCGCGCCGCTTATGTTCTGTCCTGCTTCCATTCGCCTGGCTTCCAGGGAACGGTCAACCGTCACCACGCCAGAGAATGGAATATCCTGAGCGGTGTTTTTCGTGAAATTGTCCTCATCCACCGTCTGAACCTGCCGGTGACACACCAGACTGGTGTCCATGAAGTCGGGATCGAGAAGAACATCGCTCACATCGAGAAGAGGCATTATTTTTTCCTCACGACGTAGTTAATTGAGCGCAGCAGGTAACCGTGGGCATACAGCGGCTTGTCGCCGGGAATGCCTTCGGCGCGTCTGCGTTCGAGGGTTTTCTCAGAAAGCGGGTGCAGTCGGTCGCCAGCACCGATAACAGCTTTTGCAGCATCACGGGCAATCTGTCCGGCGCTCTCCAGCTCACGCACTGCTGCTTCAGTCTGCCCCTCCAGCGCGGCGGTTGCCGCTGCCTTCAGGTGCGCAGTGGTTCGGGGTTTTGAATCCTCGATCCCCATATCCAGAAAAGGACGCGGGGGAAGTGTGACCGTTGTACCGTCGATTTCCACCGTTGCGCCCGTCGAGTGAAGGTAGCCCAGTTCCGCGTTATTAATCGGGGAGCCATCCTCACGCCCTGCCTTGTCCTCAGGTATTCCCACCAGCACATCCATTCCGGATAGCTGCCGGAGGGATTCCAGAACAGCCACGGCGTTATCAGCACGAACCGTTAACCCGCTTTTCATAGCAACTGCCTGCCACCAGCGCCGAACATCGACCACCACCAGTAGAACTCGCGCCCGTAGGCGGTGCTGTTCCAGAAACCGGCATCGGGATTGATTACCCCGGACACGTCATAGCTCACTGAAACCTTATCCACTGATTTAGAGGACACAACACCTGCTGCGCCGTTGCTGTTCACACCACCAGCGGCAGCAGCGGCCATCGTGCGTCCGCGCAGCTCCGTATAGTGAGCCGTGAATAGTTCGGCCAGGTAGACGAACTGATCGCCCTGTACGTCCTGATTCAGAAGCGAATCGGCCTGCCCCAGATAGAAGTTCACTGAGGGGTCCGGGTAGCGTGTTTTGTCGGCGAACTCGGGAAAGTCGGTGCGGAACTGCTCGTTAGTCGGAAGCCTGCTGTTTTTTGGCATTTTTCGCGTCCCCGCCGGTGTTATCGGTTTTGTCCGTGCTGTCGGCAGGTTTACCGCCTGCTGGTGCCTGAGCGGCTGCCAGCTGCGCTTTAAGGTCTGTGTTTTCATTCCCCAGCGCGGTGATGGTTTTTTCATGCTCAGCCAGCTGCGCTTTCAGGGTGTTATTTTCTTCTGCCAGGAGAACAAGGCTCGCGGAAAGGTCTTCATTGCTCTGCTCGTTCGCCAGGTCGGCTTCGTCAATCGGGCGCGCATAGGCTTTAAAGGCCCAGTGGTCCTTAACTTCTTTCGGGAAAGAGGAACTGTCGTGGATGCCCTGAGACAGCTCAAATTTAGAACCGTCGGCAAAGCTGAGTGTCGCGCCACCGGAAACAACGTATTTCATGTTTTTGCTCCATAAAAAAAGGCGGGTTTCCCCGCCCGTTTCAGGTTAAGACGCCGGAACGTCCAGGTAAGAGATCGTATTGGAATACGGGGTTTCCACCTGGCCCAGCTTGCCGTAGTAAGTGGTCAACTGCTGCAGTCCGCGATACTCCAGCGGCGTGTTCAGCAGAGGAACCATAGGGAAGCGAACGTATTTTTCGTCCTGGGTGTAAGCAACGATACGATGCGCGCCACCAGCGCCACGCTTGGAGGCCCACTTCATGGAGACAATCTCCAGTGGCGTGCCGTTTTCCTGAAACGCGATGGTGTTAATCTTCACGTATTCCAGCACGGAGATATTCCCTGCAGAGGAAACCTTTTTGCTCGCCAGCAGGCCGAACAGCTCCGGAGCCAGACCGATTTTTGCCGGGCAGACCGCATAACCAGAACGAACCCAGCCATCAGACAGCACCAGGTTGATATCCTGAACAATCACATCCGGATCGGTGGTTGCGGTCCACGCTGCAGCTGCAGCAACAGGAGTAACATCCGGCAGGTTCAGCAAGCCAGCAACGCCGAGCTCGTTATCACCGATATAAACCTGTTCGTCGGTGTCCATGTTCCACTTCAGCTTCATGCCTTCGTATTTCTGGACATCAACCGGACGGCCCAGTTTCTGGGCAGAAGCCAGTTCCGGCACCGTCCAGCTGATTTCCTGCCCCCACAAGGTGAGGTTGTTACGGGTAGGCTGAATATCGAGCTCGATACCAGGAATGGCAGTGGCTTTTTTACCGATCCAGTTTTTACCGTTAGGGTTTGGACCACCAACGCCGACGAAATCGGTATTAGTGAAGGATGACACTTCATCAGCGATAGAAATATCGCTGCGCAGCGGCATGTCGCGTGACCATTTGTAGGACACTAAAGGCATGTTCAGCGTCTGATCCATGCGCTCCAGTTCGCCGACCAGAAACGCGCCGGTGGAGTCGATGGTCGCTCTGTCAATTGTAAACATTAATTATTCCCTCAGATGTTATAAGCGATTTCAATACGGCCGTCGGCTTCACCCGGCCCCATGACCTCTGCATTTGGCAGCTGAGGTGTATTTGATGCGGTAGAGTCCGGAGACAGCACAAAGGAGCCAACCGGGCTTTGAGTGGTGCCACCAGCCACGCGAACGTAAACCGGATCGCCTTTTTTCGCGGTCGCCGCGTTACCTGCGGTAGCAGTTACGCAGATGTAACCGCGTTTCAGGTTGTCACCAACCTGATTAACCGTCACACCAATGTAAGCAAGGTCCAGAGCAGAGGTAATCGGGAACGGTCGAACCAGAATCCCTTTCACTTTGCTGATAGTGTCGCCTGATTCCAGCGGAACGAATTTATCGTTCACGTATTTACCCGGCAGCCCGTAGGACGCGAACTGCTTCGTGTAGTCCAGGCTTACCGGCTCGATGGTGAGATCACGAGGACGGGTAACGCCCCCGGCAATGCCCAAGGGCATGCGCGTTAAATATGCAGTACCTGCCATGATGATTTACCTTATTTGTTTTTTGCCCAGAATTCGGCGTTGACCTTGTTCAGTTCTGCCGGGGAAAGGTGTTTAGTGCTGATTCCGCTGTCCGCGGTGCGGGTAATGTTGTTCAGCGGGGTCAGCTGATTTTTCGCTTTATGCAGCGCCACGGCGGCAGTAAACACCGCGTCGACCGTAGCCTTAGGCGCTTTGTAGAAATCATCCACTCCGAACGATTTCAGGCTGTCACCGGTGCGCATTGCATGACTCAGCACCTGACGCTTCAGGCTCTTATCGCCAGCAGGCTGGAAGCCAGGGCAGATAATTTCCGCATCGGCGATCAGGTTGCGCTTAAAGGCTGCATCACCCGTCACTTTGCGGTTTTCTTCTTCGTCTTCGTCGGTGGTCATGTTGCCCGGGTCCGGATCGCCGTCGGTGGTTTTACCCTCCAGCTTTTCCAGACGAGCCAGCAGCGATTTCGCCCAGGCCGGGATTTCTTCATCGCCGGTGCCGGTTTTGTCTTTGTTCGGATCGCCTTCGTCCGTAGTGGTGCGATTGCCTTCAGGTAAGGCTGTGGCCTGTGAAGGAATGTTGATGGTGATAGAGGAACCGGGGATTGAAGGCATGCCATCAGACGGCATATCCGGCGCTTCGTCGATGAGTTTTGCAAGCGCATCCTCATCTTTCGTCTTAATGGCCTGAGCCAGTTTTTTAAGCCATGACATTACAGGCTTCTCCTTTGTTGTTGATGGGATGGAATCCCCGATTGCACAGCGGCCACCAGCACGCCCCCGGTCGATGCCGACAGCGAGGTGGTTACCTGTGATTTGGTATTGCTTGCCTTTGCCGGGTGCCAGCTGCTTGTACTGCGCGTCATAGCCACAGCTGACATCGGTCAGGCCAGAATTCACCGCGTCGATTGCTTCCTGGCGTTTAATCAGCACGTCAGCAATGAGCAGATCCGATTTTTCGCCGATGCCGCGCCGGACGTTCTGAATGTGTCCGTGTGCCAACTCTGCGAAGTTAGAAGGGTTCACGAAAACGATGTTGCCCAGGCTGTCCTCTGGATGCCCCAGCGTGACGGCTACGCCCTCAAAGCTCGCCATCGTCTCCGGGGAAAACACCTCGTCTTCCGTTCGCCAGACTGTCACCGTGCCGGTGCCGTCCGGTTCGAGGTCGATTTCCTCAGGTAAATAGACCTGCGTCCCTGTGCGTGCGATCGGCACGTCTTTACACAGCAGCGAGCCGTCCGCCTGTAGATAGCGCGTTTCGCCCAGGCGTGTAGTGAAGAAATATTTCATGGGTTACCTGCTCGATTACGGGCAACAAAAAGGCCGCCCAGTGGCGACCTTGTGAGATGGGAAAAATGTTCGAAATAACGGGCTATTTAACATAAGGGTTCTTACCCGCACCGACGAAAATGGACTCGATTAAAATGTCCCCCTAAAGCCGTAAAAGTAGCGATTAACTGGGCTGAAAATCGGCCTTTTCGAATACAACATTTTCATAACATTTCGCGGGTATTGCAGTTCGCATGAAATGAATGCTGAAAGCCGTATTTTTCATTTTCTCGGTGCAGGAATCTGTACTTCAGGCCAGCATTTGCAGTTCGGCAAACATCCGGCGTGTCCGGTCATGCCGTCCAGCGTCGGTGGGTTATCCCAGCGCACAAATTTATCTTTCATCTTGCGATGAGAATCGCGCGTTCCGGCCCCCTCGATACGCCACCAGTAGCCCTCTGATCCAACCGAAAGGGCTCTGGCCTGCGTCAGCGCGCCGGTAGCTCGTCCAATCTCTGTACGGGCAATCAGCTGCGCCCTGCTGGCGGCCACGTCACCGGAGGCCATGATCATCTCGTAGAGCTCGTCCGGACGTTCACCAGTGATAACCGCCTGCATTGCGCGCTGTTGTATGTCCATCACGCGATCGGCTGCTTCCAGCGGCAGGGACTTCATCAGCTGGATCTGGCGGTACACGATATCCTGCGCCACCAGCCCGACGGGGGTATTACCCACCACATCGCGCAGGCCAGCGCCGATTTCCTCTGATACCGATTTCCACTGATTCCATTCCTCCTGCTCGACCTGGGCAAACATCCTTCGCCCGACCTGCTCTGCCCAGTCGCTGATTACCTCGGAATAGTCCACCAGCGTTTTCGAAATGTTGTCAGCGCTAGCCTGTGAACCATCGTAGGTACCATCGACGATCTGCCCTATCTGGTTTGCTATCGCCAACAGGCTTTTTCGATACTGGATCTCCGAACGGCGGCGGAGGGATGGTTTCAGGTTCATCCTCCTCCCACTGGGCCTTCGCATCTTCTATGTCCTCGTCAGTGATAGAACCACCGATGCCAATCACATCAGAAATGTTCCTGAGGTCGTTAAGCGCTGCTGCAGGTGGCATCCCGAGGTCACGAACGGCGGTACCGAGTGCAGTAACCACATTGTTCGCCATAGTTGCACGGTCCACGTCTGACATCTCCCAGAGCTTGTTAAACTCAAATGTAAAATCGTCAGGCAGTGGTTCACCGAACAGAGAGCGCCAGGAGATATCGAGCAGCCAGCGGATATGTCGGCGTAAGCGTCTCTCCTGCAGCGAGTTAACCCGGCTGTAGTAGTTTTCCAGATCGCCGTCGCCGGTGTTGAAACCTGCAGGGGACTGCCCGAACAGACGGACGAGAGGAATTCCCGTCGCGCCGGAAACCTGCTCAGCAAAGCGCAGAAGGACATCAGCGATACCCGCAAACGTATAGCTGTGGGTCTCGAATTTATCCCTTGAGTCCATCATGGTCATGCCTTCGATGGTCTGAAACTCACGAATCATGTCCATGTGCTTCATCAGCGACTTTTCCAGATCACCGCCTTTGGCAAGGATGTCACGAAGCTTTTCAATACTGTAGGTTCGCAGATGTGCTTTGTGGATCAGCTGTGTGGTGCCGACCGTTGCAGTATCGAACGCCTCGATACGCTCGAAAATACGCTCCACAACAGACATCCCCCAGCCGTTTTCCGTTTGGGCCTGCTGGAAAGGTAGCGTATCACCCTCCATGCGGATAACGCGGCTATGGTGGATCTTCCAGGGGGGAATCCCCTGCTGGTTCGTGATTACCTTGTAATATTTCGGTTTCCCAAAATCGGGACCGTAATCAGTAACTAGATCGTAATAACTCGGGTTCACCATCCAGCGGTCAAGGCTCATCACGCCCTTAAACTGCCCATCTTTAATACGATCCAGTTTCAGTGGGGAGGACATATCCTGCCCTTCAAGCAGGACCACCAGCACCGCGCCACCGTACAATCGGGACCATTTGAGGTTATCGTTAAGCCCATCCCATATAGCGAGCTCATCCCAGAAGGTTTCGAGCTTGCCCTTTTGGCCGGGTTTCAGCTTTGAGCTGATGTTAATGCCCTTGCGGGTCATATCATCGGCCATCGCATCCACACCGGCCCCCACGAGGAACGATGAACGATACGCAAACTCCAGCATCACCCTGTTACGGCTGATGTACCCCGGCATGTACATTCCGCCCGTCTGGATGTTTCTGGTGTCGCTGCCAAGTTTGGCCGTGAAATTGTTGTACCCGTCAGATGTCCTAACGGGCTGCTGTGCGCCGTTCTGGCGTTTCTTTCGGGACATGTCACGCTCCGGCCAGTTTGGCCCAGGTATCAAGAGATGAATCCATCGGCGCGTAATTAATCATTACGGCGTCTGCAAGGTTCGGCGATTTTGTGCCTTCCGGCTGTTTATCCACGAGGATTTTACCGACGGCGTTTTTCGACCATGTAGGCTGTGAAAGCTCCATCAGCAGGCGGTCAATATTTTCTATCTCGCTGCTTATCGAAATGATTTCGTCGGGGTTGTAGTCCATCCCGTTCAGCGCGCGGAAAGTGTTACGAAACAGCTTGCGAAGATGCCACCAGCTCTGTGCTTTCGCGTTCGCGAAGAAGTCTTTATTCAGGCGCGCCGCTTTACCGTTATCACCAGGAACGGCTTCATCTTCCGGATCGAATACGCTACCGCTACCACGGAAAGGCGTAGCTGTGATTGTTCCCCGGCCTTCAGCCTGCCTGAGCTCGTTTATCACGCGAGCATCGCCACGCGCACCAGCACCCAGACCGTCCTCATCGAAACGGAACTCATCCAGACCGTAATCGTCACAGTACCCAAACGATTTAACGACAGAAGCATAGATGTCGCTGCCAATACCAGACCATTCGTGAACGTTCTGCAGAAGGAAGCCATAGCGGCAAGAAAAGCCGTTTTTGTCTTTCCCTTCGTCTGCGATATCCATTGCGCCGAGGCGCTGGCCGCTGGGCTGAATACCCAGTTTGATATGCGCGTCGACGGCAGCCTGCACCCATTCAGAAGGAATGAGAATCCCCTCTGTGGATGCGCTGTAGTTCAGGTCCAGTTCCTGAGCAACGATAATCGGATCATCAATTTTCAGACATTCGTTGCGGTACCACTCATCATCCTTGCGCGGGTCGCTGCGCCAGTGGAACGTAAACACCGGGATATTTCCGCTGTGGCGCTTACGGGCAAACGGGTTATTCATGCCGTTGACGGATGAGAGGTCTATACGGCAGCGGGTCGTCTGAGAGAGCGCAGCGTCGATGAGTAATGGCCGTTTAAGGAATGCCGACTCATCCACGAAATAAAGCGTGGTACGGTCACCACGGCCAATGTTATCGCCAGCCTCTCCCTTGATGATCGCCCCTGATTCCGGAAATTCCACCTCCATGAATCTGGAGTGCTTTTTTTCATTCCAGCCACCGCGAAACTCTACCGGGAGCAATTCAATAAATTTTCTTGCTTTCCAGAAAAGTGATTTTGGGTCGCTCGTGGAATCCACGTACATCTCTTTACGGCTACCAAAACCAATCACCATATCTTTGTTAAACAGACACAGAGAGCAGGCAAGGCCGACAGAAGTCCAGCTCAGCCCCATTTCACGGCTTTTCTCTGTAAGCCCGTTTTCACGATTTCCGCGTCTGTCCATGATCCAGTTAATCCATTCCTCCTGGCGGGGGAACAGCAAAAACGGGATGGTGGCAGGCAGGCCATAATCGAGGTTACGCGGGTCCGTCGTCATGCCCCAGTCGATGATGAACTGGGCCGGGTTAGTGCGGTAAAACTCACGGAGTGCCGGAAGCATTTCAGGCGCTTTCCTGATCCGCTCCAGCCTCTCCATTCTCCACTCAAACACGGCGGTATAGTCCGGTTTGCGGAAGTCAAAGGGGAACGGGATCGGCACAGAAAAATTCCTCAAAAACGCCCCGATTTAACATAATGGTCGTTACCCGCACTGGCGCAACAGCATCCATCACGCAAACGGCGCGAAGCCTCTGTTTTGAACAGAAAAGTGGTCAAATCGGGATGAATAAAACGTGCATAAAACGGGTCAAAAAGTGCATAGCGTTTTTTCGGTTCGAAACGCCTGTTTTTGCAATTTTCAGCCCATGAATTTTTTGTAGATATCTGCGGCCTCATGCGGGGACAGGTTCGCCGCGTCGGCTTTGGCTGCCTCGTCCATATTGTTGAACGATTCGAAAATTTTCGGTGCTCCCAGCTCCATAAGCAGGGTTGCCGGAACCTTTATCCCCTCAGCCTCAAGCAGCTGCGCCGCCTGTAGCGCAGAGTATTTCCCGGCCACCTTATGTTTCATCACCTCGCGAAGCACATCACGCTGGCGTTCTTCCTCGCTATAGACGCTGGTACCAAGACCGAGAGCCTTCGAGAAAACAGCAATATCGTTATGCGTGGGCAGAACATCTTCAATGGTTGTTGTCAGCCCCTTTGGTCCCCGGCTAACAATCTTTCGCTTGCGAACGTCCAGGCTTTTACCTGCAACATTGTTAATTTTTTCCATCAGAACTTCGCGAGCCTCGGTAAAGGCACGATTAAAGTCGGCATGTTCCTTGCGCCAGTTGCGGATAGTCGCCTCGTCAATTTCCAGTCGCTGGGCAACCATGCGGTTTGAGATCTTGTTACGGGCCAGAGCCATATCAATAACGATACCGACGTAGGCCTTCTTAAAGCTATTTTTACGGGCCATACGCTTACCTGAAATCGAGTGCTGTTTATATTTTGTTCAAAATTATTTTTCCGCATTTTGCGTGCGGAATAATTCTGAGAAAAAATCTGCTCCGGGGCCGCAAGCCTGCTGGGTTTAAGTGCGGAATTAAAAACGTCAAAAAATGCGGAGTTATCGATTTTCCGTAAAAACTGCGATTTAATGCCCGGAGGCCGCGCAGAATGGGGAGATAGTGGATCGCCCTAATATTTCCACTATGTGGATAACTCAGTCCAAATCCATCTCCACCACTTCACCGAACAGGTGACCGTAAACATCCATTGTGGTTTTGATGTTCGAATGCCCAATAAGTCGGGAAACCTTCAGAATATCGACGCCTTTGTTTGCCAGGCGAGATACAGCAAAGTGGCGAAGATGATGGAATCGTTTAATGCCATAGTCGTTCAGGGTTCTGACGAGAACGCCCTGAGTGCCGTAGCTGGTAGCGAGGCATGCGCCGGTAAACTGGTTGCAGATAAGAGACTCAGAGGTACCGAGTTTACTTTTATCCAGCAACGCGAAAAGCTCACGTGGCATTCTTACCCGGCGCTCCACGCCTCTTTTCAGCCCCTCATGTATAACGCCGTCAACAACATGCCCCCGGATGTCGATCCAGTCGGCTGACACGTCGTTATAAGTAACCGCCAGAGCCTCACCGATGCGCAGGCCACAAATCCCGAGCCAGCACGCGATACGCTCACGAACTGGCGCGTTATTCAGTAGCGCCCTGACCGATGATGATGGTGGTATGGTGATGGGGCGACGCTTCCGGCGCGCGGGGCGGTCAACAGGGTTAAAAGTGATGAGTCGCTTTTCCACCAGCAGGAAAAAAGCCGAACGAATCCAGCGATGGCAGCCGGTGCGAACCGAATCAACAATATCGCGATGGCTGATATGGAGAATATTTTTTTCCAGTATCAGCCCGTCTACAGCGAGAAGATCGTGACGGCATTTCGTATAAGACGACAGCCGTATAATATTTTTTTCCAGCTTGCCGGCCTGATACCCCAGATAAAACAGAATTAACTTTCGGAAAGTCCAGGAATGGTCTATTCCGGCCCAGCTGGCAGTTCGACAATCCAGCTCGCTATTCTGTTTTTGCCAGAAAAGATGTGCGGCATCATCAATACTCTTAAAGATGCGGCGGCGTCCATGACCGGATTTTTCATCCTTCCAGTGGACGTAATATTTTGATTGTCCATTGGCATCAGTGGATTCTTTTATCGAAGCCATACCGAACAATCCTCACTCGAAAAACATTATCAAAGCCACTCGCCGAATGGACTTGATAATGCTAATAAAAAGGTCTCGAAAGCTATATTTCTGTGCTCCCAATCAGGCTATGCCGTTGCCCCCCTCATCATGTGGAAAGGTTCATGATACATTATGCTTTTAACAGCTGAGGTGATCACAATGTCTGAACTCGAAAAGAGAGTTATTGAACTTGAAACAGAAAATGAAGAATTAAAGTTGGAAATTCAAGCTTTGCGAATTGCTGTGGTAACAATGTCCGCTGTAGTAAACGATGGTATCGGCAAGTCTGCTGGCTTAATGGGTAACACCGTTGACGAAAGTATGATTTTCGATGAAGACATCCACGAGAATGAGGAGTGGTTCAACAAATTGAAATCAAAAGTAGTTTACCTGTTAGGCAAAAGAGAGTAGTTACTCTTATTTTGATGTTTTGAATAAAATTGTCGCCAGCAGTGACTGGCGGCTAAATTATCTTTTTTTACTGCCTTTCATTCTCGATTTGGCGTATTCCAGCCAGCTGATTATTCGCTTTTTCGATAGCGGCCAGCAGCGGCTTGATCCAGAGAACAGCCTGGCAATACGTCAGCGTGCTGGGGGGAGTGGTGCTATCACCGGCTGCGTCAGCGTTCCCGGAATCGGTGAGCATTGCGCTGGCACGTAAACTGTTCGCGTAGCTGAGCAGCCCACCAGCGACATCAGCAGGAACAGGCAGATCGCAGGTCTTTTCACGGCGGAGGATCTCCCGGTATTGGATAACAGTTTTATCGGTACTGGCATCAATCAGTGAGTTAAGCCGGCTGGCGTTATCGGCCACCTGGTTAAACCGGTTGAAATTGAAAGCCTGAGCAGCGATAACCGTCCCCTGCAGGTTATTGTCACTGCGCAGAACGTCATTATCACTCTTCAGCGTAGCAACGTCAGAGCGGCTGTTTGCCAGCAGGATGCACAATACAGCAGTAACAATCACCACGGCCACCAGCACTATCCAACGCCATACGGATTTAATATCGGCAAAGGTGATCATTGCAGACCATCCATACAGAGCTGCTTCTCTGCCTCACGACGAGTTACCAGCCCTGGCAAGATTGTTTTCCCAGCGTATACCCATCGGGGGAACTGGTTACATGCTGAGGGCCAGGCTTTTGGACCTTCACGCAGGAATGCATAAAGTGTCGATTTACGCATTGTCCCGCAGCCGATGTTGAACGTAATGGACGTCACCGCCGAAAACGTGTCATCACTGAGATTTCCCCCGTTACCGTATGAGTTAACACAGCGTTCAGCGTCGAGAATATTTCGTTCCCAGTCAGCAGCAATCTGCGCATCTGTCTTTCGCACACCAGTTTTTACACCGTGAGTATTGCCAACCCCATCAGTGAGTTTTGCAGCCGGACAAAGATATGGATCACGGCGACAACCTTCCGCATTACCGATTAACTCCAGACCACGCTCATTCGTTCGGACGTTACCGTTGCCCAGCACTATGGCGATAATCGCTGCAACAGAACAAATAGCGCCAACTGCGCCGCCTTTTTTAGCCAGTTGGGCCATTATTCACCAGCCTTTGTCAGTGCATCCGCGACAACGCTGACCGCTGCCGGACGCTCGGATTTTGGTTTATCACTAACTCCATCGAGATAATCGCGAATCATCTTCGTTCGCTTTTCATCCTCTTTTCTGCGCCGGCGCGCATCAAGACGCCCATTGACGTAAGACACCAGCGAGATAATCAGGCCAACCGCCCCGAAGAACATGTAAACCATGTCCTGAGTTGTGAAGCCCAGTGCAGCGGCAAGTGTTCCCAACCACGCAAAGAACTGCGTGAATATGTTCCCTGAGTGATCGTTCATTTTCATGTTCTCTCACCTCGCAGTGTGCGGGTGCTGTGTGTAGGGGCAGGCTCTCGGTGCGATTTAACAAGAAGGCATGTCGAGGATGATTTCACCGGGGCCTGAAATAGAAAAAGCCAGCTCTTAGGCTGGCTAATAAAAAGGGGGAAAAAAGCGTAACTATTCTACATTGAACAATAAACTGAAACAGTTGAAATTAGACTCATAAACTCACCCTTAAATTCACGGCGATCAGAGAATGGTCATCTGTAGGGCCAATTCTTTGTATACGTTTTAAAAGGCTCGAAGTGAAGCTATTTGCATTGTTCAGTGTATTGGAGGAAAACCGAGGTCGTCGCTCCCAATGATGGTGGGCGCCATCAGACATGATGATAATCGTGATGATGCCGTTCTCATCTACAAAATCCGCTAGCGGCAATGTTAAATGCTGAAAGTTGATAGGTAACACCTTAGACAGAGCGGCAGTCAGCATATTGCTTCCGGGTAGTTCTGCTAGCTCTTTTTTGTTATACAAACCAGCGTCGAACAACTCTTGATGTTGGGTGTGGTCCTTAGTCAACTGCTTTAGTTTGTTTTCGGTTTTTACATAAACTCGTGTATCGCCAACATGAACAATGACAAGTTCATTACCAGTAACAACACAATATGATAACGTTGTGGCCGCCTTGCGCTGCGCCGAATCGTTCTGAGAAAGCTCTGCTATGTTGTTTTTGATGCCAGTGAAAATGATTCCTGGCTCATGCCCAGCTCTATCCTTATGCGCAGCAACAAAGTCTATAGCTGCTTTAGCAGCCTCTCCAGCACCTACATATGAACCTACACCATCAGCCACAGCAAAAATGAAACCATCGTTACAAGGTTGGGGAAGTAAAATGGCATCTTGGTTTTCGCGACCTAGATCTTTTGGGCATGAGAATGCACCGCAATTCATCAGCTCAATCATTTGCCTCTCCTAGTAGCAACAATTTCATCAAGTGCAACAATCATTTCGTCTACAGAATCGTACCTTGAACGAGGTAAGAATGCAGCGGATTTGTCTATCAGAGCACTTATGCCATCAATATGAGCCAAATCCATTTCGCTAATGATGACACCCAATGCAAAAATATCCGATTTTTGGGTATAAACTCCTCTTTTAGCCTCATCGGACATGTATTTGGCCGTGCCTATTCCGGCATTTTTATCTTGTAAAACCCCAGAGAGGAAATCGGATTGGGCTTTCGAATCCATTTTCTTGATCAATCCAAAATCTGAAATTTTGTAGCATCCACCATCAAATTTCAGGATGTTCTCAGGCTTTAGATCTCGATGCAGCAACCCTTTTGTATGAAGGTATTGCACACCTTTCAATACCATTTGAAGAACCGATAGTTTTTCATCGTCTAGCAGCGCGTTGGACCTCAACTCACTTCTTAAGTCGGTTTCGGCCAGTTCCATAACGAACCAAGGGTGTTCGCAATCAAGATTATGTATGCAAATTCTCACGACATGATCGTGACTACACTTGGCTTGATAATCAACTTCCCTTCTAAATCTTCGCTTCCAATCATCAACACTAAAGTATTCATTCAACAAAACCGGGTTGACTGAAAGCACTTTTCTTGCGTATTCACCACTGAGGTGCCCAGCAGTGTTGTAAACTTCGACTTTCTCAACTCTGCCAAATGCACCACACCCAAGATCTCTCAGGGGTTTGATAAGGTAATTTCCTCTGGGTTCCATAGTTCACTCACGTAAGATTTGCATGAGCAAAATGTACTCCCAAATGAAAAACCACACCATAACAAGAGGTTTAATTTTTCTTCGACGAGCAACCGGGGAGATTTTTGCAATCCCCCAAACGCAAAAGCCCCACGGTGTTAACCGCAGGGCTTGATGATCATTTCTTAAAAATTTCTTCAGTGTCAAAGGTTTCTATATGAATTGGCTCACCAATATCCACTATTACCCTGTAGATGGAAAAATAGTCGTGGTAGCAAGTGTTACGGGGTAGGCCAACAATCTCTCTTGCTCTTTGCTTCGCATTTTCAACGGAAGAAAACACCCCCAATAGATGCGACGGAGAATCCCTATAGCCACCCTCTAAGATTATTACAACGCTCATGCCTAATCACCATTCAAGTCTTTGCTTCTATGCCTTTAGTAAGGCTCACACATTAACAATACGTGGACTATGGTGTTTATTGATTAATTAAACTCAACTAAAAACCCGCTCGGAGGCGGGTTTGATTTCGTGCAGGCGCAATAACCTACGATTTGAAGCATACACGACAAGTTCGGACAAAATCAAGCTTAAAGTCGCTAATATGCTAAATTTTGTTCACATCGTCACGAAAGCTCGTTGCATCCTGAAACGCAGAGTCTGCTTTTTGTTCTTCCCTGTGGCAGACATCGACAAGCACCTCCAGAAACGGTTTCCAGTTACGGGTCCACGTTCTGACGTGCAGATCCGGGACTCGCTTCAGTATCGCTTTATAGGCTGCAGTAGACGGCACCCCAGAAAATCCGTTTCCGCTGCAGCGCTCGCAGGTTTTAAACACCGGCGCGCCGCGCTCGCTTGTGGCTTTGCGGTCGAGCACCTCACCTTTGCCACCGCAACGGCATCGAGCCAGTAGCTCACCTTTACCGTTACATGCCGCGCATTTACGCTTGACCAGTTCGTGCTTGATTTTCGGCGGTACGATTTCCATTCCGTCAGAGTTGAATACTCCAGGATATTTGATCACATCCTCATACTGAGAGGTTAATCCGCTGCCGCTGCAGCTGTGACACGTCACGCTGGTTTCCGCTGAACGGGAGTATTCAGCAAAGGCGAACTGTGCGAGCACCAGCATGCACCAACCAAACTCGCCTGCTGCTGCTTTACGTACATTCCTGGGCGCTGATTCCATTGCATGACGTGCCAGAACCTGTACAGCCAACTGCTCATCACTTTTGCTGATCCCGGTCTTACCAAAGAAGGCAGCCAGACCAAACCGCGCTCGGCTGCTGGTGGTACCAATGGCCGCCATAACATCGGTCCCGGTGATACGCTCCGGAGAGGTTCCTTTAACGTCGTCGCTGATGTGCATTCCCTGAGGGCTAAAGTGTTTTAGTGATGCTTCCAACTTCATGATGACTTCCTCATAGATTCAACCTTCAAGATTAAGCCGCTGTATAAAGCCGGATGAAGCCCATCGCAGACCGACTTCAATTGCATAGCTAGTTCCATTTTTTTGTTATGCCACGCGGTGTGAGCTCCATGAGCTGTATCAAATAACCCGATGTGCTGTAGCTTGCCATTTACGCGAATATTCGCCTTAAACTTACCTCGCTGCTTATCCCAGCAAACACCCAACGGATAATCACCGCGAGCACATGCACGATCTAAGGTGAAATTGTTCAGCGCTTGTGGAACGAAAACACATCGCTCTGGTGAATAGACTTTATTTCCAGGCATAAGCAAGTCTTTATCGAGGGCGTAATTTTCACGATGCCAAGCTTTGTAAAACGTCAGAAAATTGCTGAAATATAACCATTCTTCGCAAACCGAGCAGCCAGCATAGTTTCGCGCCATCTTCACTGTGTGCTGCGCATAGCAGCGGCGTAGCATGCTGTTCCACACGCTGTAGGCGCTGTGATTATGTTGCCTACCGTTGATTCTGATAGATCGTGGAAACGAAACATCAAAATGACCCACGCCAAAAATCAGGCTTTTTTGTTTTGTGCGCGATGTTTTTGACTCAATGAGGCGATCTATTTCACACTGTTTCATGCGGCCACCTGCTGCTTTTTATAGAATACCAACTCACGAACCTGATCGCCGTTCATGAGCATGTCGTTAAAGTCCCCGTTATCCGGGTAGTAGATGCTGATTTTTTCCAGGTCATTTTTTGCCAGTAAGTTGGCATGGGCGCATTCCGTGGCCGCAGCCAATCCGGTGGCGCTGTTTACGTCTCGATCTGCGAAAATAATCAAATTTTTCACACCTGCAGGAACACGGAATTTCTTCATGAATCCGCTGGTCATGGTGGCCCAGGTGTTAACGTTGTACAGCTGCTTGCAGGAAAGAGCCGTTTCGATACCCTCGGCAATTCCGAGGGTCGTCGCTACCGGGAACATGCGAATAGCGACGGAACGGGCATGATCCAGATAGCTTTCGTCCTGAAGAGATTTCTGGCGCTTCGCTCCGGCAGAATCCCTTAGTTGGGCTTTCTGATTGCCGTCCAGTAAGGTTCTGTGCAGATAGCAAAGCTCACCTTTGTCGTCAGTTGCGAGTGAATACAGACACTGGTAAACCTTACCGCCGTAGCGTTGTTTATCATTGAACTTCACCGCCTCTTGTGGGAGCTGATAAATTCCCCTGGCCTGCAGATAATCCGCCCCGGTAGTTCCTTTCAGGTTGACCAGTTTCGAAAATTTGGACAGAACCCGATCTCGGGCGCTTACTGCATCTGAAGTGCGCGGGAAGGCTTCGCGGGTAAAGTTATTACCAATCAGCTGGTCTATTTCCCTGCAAATTTCATTGAATGGCTTCCCTTGTGTCAGAGTGACAAGCTTCATTCCGTCACCGCTGCCGCAGGTACAGATCCATGTTCCCCGGCCGTCCCGGTCATCAATACGCAGCTTTCCCCGCGCACCACATACCGGACACTCGCCTTTAAAGTGATTTCTGGCATTAATGGGAGGTAACCCGAAGTGCTCAAAAATCATTGCCCATTGACCTTTTGCCGCTTCTGCCGTCTTCATGCTCGTTTTCCTAACTGCTGTTTGATATCGCTAATCGCTTTCTGTGCTTGCTGTACTGAGGATGGTGCTGCCGTGCCTGATGCCTCCTGCAGGCGCTTGGCCTTCTCCTGCCCTTTCGCATACGCAATCAATTTGTGCCGGATGAAATTAGAGACGGTCGGAGTGATCTCCATCGGGAAATCGCTCAACCCGTTAGGCCACTCGTCAAACCGTTCGCGAAAGGTATTTGCGCACCAGCCATCGCTGACGGGCTTTTTCCCCTGCGATACGCGCTGGCGTTGATAGAATTTGATCTGACTCCACCAGGCCTGTTTCTCTGCCTTAGTGGGCTGATGCTGGTTTTTACCCAGCTTTTTGAGTTTGCGGCCGGTGTCGGTATCGACGTCCTCACCGCCCAGCGGCTTATGCCCACATTTCGGGCATACATAGACGCCAGCTGGCTTCATGTAATGGCAATGAGAGCATTCATGTGGCAGTTTTTCGGCCCGTTCCTCAGCTGCGCGGCGCGCGCTTTCCTCCATGCCGTCAGACTTACCGGGAAGATCGTCGTACTCGATTGAGTCCGGGTAACCCAAACGGTGCACGGTACCGCTATGATCGAAGATGAGGCAGGACTCTTTACCCGGTGCGGTGCGCAGGCCACGCCCGAGCGCCTGCAGCCAGCGAATTTCGCTTTTTGTTGGCCTGGCGTAGATGATGCAACGAACGTCACTATCGAAGCCGGCCACCAGAACGCCCACACTAACGATGATTTTCGTTGCACCGGTTTCAAAGCGGTGAATGATGGTCTGGCGTTCATCCACTGGAGTGTCGGCGGTCATAACCTCAGCGTTAACACCCGCCAGGTTAAACTGGATTGTCAGGTAATTGGCGTGGGCTAGGTTGACACAGAAAGCGATGGTAGGCAGATCCCGGCCATTCTCCAGCCAGTTCTGAACGATGTCGCCCACCAGCGTAGAGCCGCACATGATTTCAGCCAGCTGCGTTTCGTTGTAATCGCTCCCGTACTCAAGCGATGCTTTGGTTTTAACTCCTTTCAGATCCGGCTTAGTTGGAGCGTAAAATTCGTATTTACTCAGATCGCCACGCTGGATTAATTCGCCGATGGTGGTCGGTTTAATCAGTCGGTCATAGTATTTGCCCAGGAACGGGGAAAACGGAGTACCCGACAGGCCAATCACCTTTACGCCTTTGCCGCGCAGACGTTCGATATCCTTCAGGATGCGCTTTTTACGCAGGTGTGCTTCGTCGATAATCAGCAGATCAATATTTTCAGGAAAAACACGACGAATAAGCGTGTCGGCGCTGGCAATCTGAATTTTCCGGTCCGGATCGTAGTTCGGGTGATCCGCCCAGATATAACCGATTTCATCCCCCGGTAATCCATACTCCACGAACCGATTAGCCGTCTGACCGATCAGGATGGTGTACGGTGCACAGAACAGGACGCGCATACCACGGCTGACAAACCCGGCAACGATGAAGGCAGCCAAACCCGTTTTACCGCTACCGGTTGGCGAATACACCATGAAGGTGTCGTTTGCCTTCCAATCACGGCGCAACATGTTTAGCGCTCGTTCCTGTGCAAAATTCGGCGTGATCGTCAGCTCCATTGTGCAACTCCCGTGCTGATGAGATAATAATTTTGTGATGTGGTTTTCATGGATTCCCCCTCACATGGCTGGTGGCCTCCCCAAAGGCTGCCAGCCTCCCTTCTGATTCAGCTCCTCTGAAAAATCACTCTTCCAGGAAGAACCATTTTCGTTTCTCAGCGCCTGAGCGCTCCGTACTACCTTGCTGATACAGGCGTTTTATTAAATTGCGCCCTTAAGACAGTGATCTACTTAACCAATGGATCTCTCCTGTTGGAAAAGACCCTATTCCTGCCCCTACACCCAATCCCCCCTTACCCCCCTTTCCCTCTTCCCCATAAAAACGTACTACTTCCCTAGTACATATGAGGAGTTGGGTCAGTTGGTTGCCAACCTGAACAGGCACCTTTAAGCCTGCTCTGTTCGGGTACCTTTAAACCCGAAACAATGAGGAGCGCGATTGCGATCCAGCCAGGGGAGGTTCGGCGGTATACCCCTGTAAAGCTCTGCCCTGATTTCTCACAAACAGGCGAAGCCTTGTGTTTGCTTCATGCCTTGCCCGATTCTCCTTGCGGTATGAAACGGGTTCGGCCTCGAACGTCTCCTGATACACAGCTGCATAACGCTGGATAGCTTTTTGTCGTGCAGTTGGTGTCAGGCTAAGTAACTGCTGCTTAATCCACTCGGCATCCGCATGGCTAAAATCGGAAGGTAAGATGCTGAGTAACTCAGGCCCTGGTTTCATCGCTTCGCCGCTTAGATGGGAATGCTTTGTTTTCAAAAGCTGAAACAGTCCCTTCCTCAGAAATCACAACAAAGATTTCCCGACCGGCTCTTAATGCTTTGCTTATGGCAATTTGCGTTACTCCGAGCGCTGCGCCAGCTCTTACCTGGCCGTGCTCTTTCACGTATTCCTTAAGAGTAATCTGGTTCATACGTCCTCTACGATTAAATACTACTAAAAGTATTAAAATGAAGGGTACTATAGGTAGGAGACATAATCAAACTTTTGGTATTAAATCAGGCTATGGAAAAGAAAAGCAGATTGACGACAGAACAGCTTCAAGACGCAGCGCGCCTTAAGGCCTTGTATGACTCGAAGAAAAAAGAATTGGGCATCACCCAAGCTGATATGGCCGACGAACTGGACATTTCTCAGGGAGCTGTCGGTCATTACCTGAACGGTAGAAACCCACTGAATCTTCCAGTTGCAGCTAAGTTTGCGAAACTGCTTCATGAGCCGATTTCGAGTTTCAGCCCAGCTCTTGCTAAAGAAGCTGAGCTGTTATCTCAGGTATCAAACGTTACTTATCATGGCCCGGCCAAACCACGTGGGACATACCCGCTCATTAGCTGGGTAAGTGCAGGGGCATGGTGTGAGGCTATAGAACCGTACACACTCAAAGACATTGATGAATGGTACGATTCCGATGCACACATTGAAGGTCAAGGATTTTGGTTGAAAGTCCAGGGTGACTCAATGACTTCTCCTGTCGGTATGAGCATTCCTGAAGGTATGTACGTTTTAGTCGATACAGGTAAAGAACCAATCAATGGGAGTTTAGTAGTTGCCAAGCTTACCGACGCAAACGAAGCGACCTTTAAAAAACTGGTAATTGACGCCGGGAAAACCTATCTCAAGCCATTGAATCCTCAATATCCTCTCATTCCAATCAACGGCAATTGCAGGATCATAGGTGTCGTTGTTCAAGCTATGATGTGGCTCTGATTAAGTTACTAACAGTACAAAACCTGTCCTCCTGACAGGTTTTTTTTATTTCTTTACATTTCAATAAGTAAGCACATCCTCGCCACAAAACTATACTTTTAGTATTGCAGATATTAAAACATCTAGTATTATTCATTTCATCGGCAAGTGACGGAGCCAGAGAAATGAAAAGAGATCCACAAGTGTAACGGGTAATAGGCACTTTAATATTCATAAAAAAATCAAAGAAAGCAGAAGCCATTGGGTATATTTAAAAACAGCGCAACCCTATCAGGGCGATGCTAATTACGAATTTATCACCAATCTTATCGATGGGATAGAATTTGCGATTTACCAAAGATATGAAAACTATTTCGTATTAGTTGATTTTTTCAAAAGCTATGATGATGCCTGTGATGAAGCTAAAAAAATCATTGATGAGCATCCTGATATTAAAAATATGTTTTCCGCTAGATCATTGATTAAATAAATATAGAAATAAATATAACGCCTTAACTGGCGTGACCAAACTCACCCCGAGGAAATGAAAATGCAAAATTCACTTTCTTTCAACGAGCCAATTAAAACACCACAAATGCTTTTCGGCTCTGACAATATTAATGATTTTGGAAACAGAGTTAAGAGCTGCAGGATGGAAGGTGATTCAATGCAGCCGACTATCGAACCCTGTGAGATTGTAGCTTTCGTTGATTGTGGAGGCCGCGTTCTTACCCCCGGAATCTATGTTTTTACGGGCGATGTTTTTGGCCGTAACTGCCTGTTCATCAAGCGAATAGAACCCTTGTCGGACGGGGCACTAAAGATTATTTCTGACAATCTCCATTACCAAACTTACACGCTTAATGCCGGTGAGCAAAAAGACATACGTATTCACGGAAGAGTAGTCGCATCTTTAGCTGTGAGGCGCTTCGTATGACTTTCATCAAAGATAAAACGGCATATAGATCAGCATGCCTTTATGCGGCCTGCGGTTACGAGGTAATCGCTCGACTTTACCTTAAAAAAGCATATGGACGGTAATTATGAGCATTTTAAAAAGGCAGGATATTCAGGGCGTGAATATCAAAGCAGAACAGTTATCTGGTTTGTCGCAAACATTATATGAATATCACGACAAGCTCGACCGATTTCAACTTAAAACTCTATGTGCTCTGGTTTATGACCTGGTCGCTGAGATTCACGGATGGACCGAAAAGGAGGAAGAAACAGTTATGAGTTTGGAGGAAGAACAGCGCAATGGGTAAATTAATAGAAACATATCGACGCCGAATACTTAAAGCCTCGTTATTACGCCACCAGCGTAAAACCGGAAGCACCTGCATCATTATTAATATGCCTAAGGGGGGGATAAACACCGTCGAATTAACAGAAATACTGCTTGATGGTCTGTTGAGACGATTCGAAAAGCTGGCTCTCAGTGAATACGGGAATATTGACGGCGTAAAAGCCATCAGAGGAATTTACAGCAACGCCGTAGATGTGAATGGCAGCGGTGAGTTCCTGACAGAAAGCGGAAAGGCATTAATCGACGAGCTCATTTCTGAGCTGGTTGAGTTTGCCAAGAAACAAAAATCAGTCACAGCGGAGACAAGCCATGAGTGATCAGACACCAATTATCACGCACGAACCAGTAAATATCGTGCTGACAATCGAGAACGGGAAAGTTATCCACGCGCGCCCGGTTCAGAACGGCGAGGTTACAGCATCGCTGGAGACTTTTTTATGGATGGCTGAACGCGCCGGTTACACGATCACCCCACCTGCAGGAGAGAAGGACAATGGCCCTGACAGCGATACGAATTCCTGAGTGGGTGCACCTGCAGGCGGTCCATGTCCTCCGCCAGTTCAGAGCCAGGCGGATTCATCCCTGCCGTATGCACGGCTCCGGAAACCTGAGCCTGAGGGTTAATCGCCGCTGGCGGCTGCTGTCCCGAGACGGCGGCCAGAACTGGGAAGTAATGAGCCATGAACGATACAGCAAACTGAAGGACAGAAAATGAAAGCATTCTTCCTTTCTCTGCTGTTTGGCCTGTTGCTGGTGGCCGTCGTGTTCGGCGCGCTGATTGAGTATAAATTTTTGATAGGTTTCTGAGGCATGCCATGAAAAAAGGTACCACTGAAATTATTGAACGCTGGACCCGTTTAGCGGTCGAGGCCAAAGAGCTGGGGCTCGCCACCATTCCCATCGATCCGGAAAACATGTTGATGGTGCTGGGGGATCTGCCGGCCAGTTCGGCTGAAAAGTCAGCCGATTACCAGAATGACTATCAGGCTGCGATCGACATTCTGCGCAAGAGAGCGGCCAGCGAACTTGATGGCGGTTTTAGAGCGCACCACAACGCACTTATCTATGCGGCAAATGAACTGGAAAATGCCCAGGCATTTGGGCGGGAGGTCAGTCATGAGTCTTGACTGTGTACCCCTTTCTACGTACTGCAGGGACGCGGGGGAAACGGTAGAAGCCGTTAACAAACGGATACAAAGGGGGTTATGGAAGGAGGGAGTACATGTATTAAAAGTCGATGGCGTTAAAGAACGCTGGATTGACTTAACGGAGGTTTCAAAGTGGGCAAGAAAGAACAAGGATCATTATCTCTCCCAAGAGGAGTAACCATCCGCCAGCATAAAACTGGCGACACTCTGGTTATCACTTTCACATACAAAGGGGTTCTGTGCCGGGAGCCCCTCTCCAAAATGGAAGCAAACGCGCGCGGTGTGAAGTACGCCGAGCGCCTGCTCGGGGAGATACAAAACCAGATCGTCAGTGGCACCTTTGAATATGCGAAATATTTCCCCAACTCCAAAAAGCTGGAGCTGTTCGGGGTGGTAAAGAAAACCAAAAACATAAAGTCTTACCTGGACGAGTACCTGAAAATCTGCCAGAACCGCAACCTGTCCCCGTCGACTATCAACGGTTATGAAAAATGCCTGTCGGCGCTTTCAGCTCTGCATAAACTCCACGTGTCAGAACTGACGCCAGCGGTCCTTAAAAACTGGATAGCCAGCCGGAAAACAAAGCTGAAAACGACCAGGAATAACCTTTCGTTTCTGCGCAGCGCCATCGATGAAGCTGTTACGGATGGCCTGCTGACCATTAACCCGGTAACCCTTGTCAGCGCCAGCCGTTACCACGTGATCGACAGCAGCCCGAGCGCCGACGATTACGAGGTTGACCCGTTCACGCCAGCGGAAACCCTCGCCATTTACCAGAGCTGCAGGTACCCGGAATGGGAAAACCTGTTCCGCTTTGCTTTCAATACCGGTCTGCGGAGCTCCGAACTGTGCGCGCTGCGCTGGCCTGATCTCGACACCATCGCGAACACAGCCCACGTTCAGGCAGCCAGTGTCGTAGGGGTACTTAAAGGCACCAAGACAAAAGCCGGTACCCGTAAGGTGGAGCTGAACAGTGAGGCGCTGGCGGCCCTGCAGGCGCAGAAGCAATACACCTTTATGAAAAGTGAGTTCATATTCAGCGACCCGAAAACGGGAGAACCCTGGGCGAACGCCGACGCTATCCGTAAAAAAGCATGGGTGCCGACCCTGAAAAAAGCTGGCGTACGCTATCGTAACCCGTACCAGACGCGGCACACATTCGCCACCAAGCATATTAGCCAGGGCGTTAACCTCTTCTGGCTTGCCGGACAGATGGGCCACAAAGGGCCGGAAATGATATTCCGCAACTACGGTAAATACCTGGCTGAATATGACGGTAAAACCGCGATTTCAGCCGCGCTGTAGCGGGGGAAATATTTCAAAATGTTGGACAGAATCAGGACGTTAGCCAGACCTCAATATGCACGTAAAATGCACTTGAGGTATATAACAGCAAGAGAATTCTTTATTTTCAATGAGTTAAATACATTTCGGACGCGAGTTCAACTCCCGCCAGCCCAAAATTCTCCATCGGTGATTACCAGAGTCATCCGATGAAGTCCTGAAAGCCCGCACGGCGCAAGCCCTGCGGGCTTTTTTGTACCTGTTTATTGTCTTCACTGCTGTATAGATTGAATCCTCAAGTTTATGTTGTACTCCTCTGGCATTGACAAGCATCAACACTCTCCCCTATCTCCTGTGGAAAATAACCTACACCACCCAGCGCTACGGATTAGCAACTCAGCCCGGAAGGAACCCCACCATGTACAGACCCATAACCGTCATACTTTTCATTCTCCTGACCCTCGCCGCCCTCGCAGAAATAGGCGTCTTATCCTTTGGATAATCCTTAGGCAAAATACCCCGCGTCAGGATGCATTGATCTCATTACAGTTTTTTCCTAAAGCCATCCCGCTTCGCCTGTGCCAGGCTGAATCACGCTCATAACCGAAAACGTTAAATGAGGATATTATGAAAAAAACAATTATCGCATTATCTGCCGTTCTGCTGGCTTCCCCAGTATTTGCTGCGACCACACATGCAACTGATGATACCGTCGCGGCAGCGAACGCAAACGCCAATGAGGCGAAGCAAAAACTGCACGAAGAGCAGAACAAAGGTGAAGAGCTGAAGCTGAAACAGCAGCATGCTGCGGAAGGTAAAAGCGAGAGCCTGGGCAGCAAGGTCAGCGAAGATTCCCAGAAAGCCTGGCATAAAACCAAAGAAGGCACCGAGAAAGGGTGGGATGCCACCAAAGAAGGCGCTGAGAAAGGCTGGAACAAAACCAAAGAAGGTGCCAGCGAGCTGGAAAAGAAAGTCACTGAGTAACCTTTACGCTCACGAAAAGGCCGCGCTTGCGGCCTTTTTTATTTCTTCGAATACAATTAGTCCCTCAGGCGTTTACGCAGTGCGCGTTTATCGGAGAAACCACTATGTATCGCCTTTTTGCCATTCTGACCGCCCTTCTGTTATGTCCTTCCCTGTACGCCGCCCCAAAAAGCTATCTTATCGACAGCGATAACACCGCTATTCGGCTATCGTGGCATGCCTTCGGCGGCATTCTCTCCTGGGCGACGTTCAGCGGCGTGACGGGTGCCGTGACGCTCAACCCGGATAACGACGTCGACGACCATATTCACGTCACCATTCCCGTATCAACTCTGGTGGCTTCTAACAAATTGCTCACCTGGCAGCTGAAAAGCGACATGTTTTTTGAATCCGAGCGCTACCCGACCATCGAGTTCATTAGCTCACGCGTGGTCGCTCAGAGCGCCGGGCGGTTCAGGGTATTCGGCACGCTGATCGTACGAAACATTGCCCGGCCGGTGATCCTGGAGGCCGTGTTGAAAGACCCGCATGCGCAGGCCCCCCGGCTTGATGCCACCACGGCGATCTCGCGCGCATCCTATGGAATGGATAAGTTTGCGCTGGTCGTGGACGATCGTATAGCCATTGCCATTGCAATCAAGACGAACGATGTGCCGTCATCCTGAGATGAGGCGCTGTAGCTGCTCCGCGTTTGCCCGCAGGTGAGACGGCGGATTGCGGCCAATAAGGACAAACTGATAGCCCGCATCCTGCCACCACGCCAGGTTCATGCTGTGCCGCTGCTCCTGGCGGAGCGAGGCCGTCGCCTTCTCATCGACAGGCGAGATACAGAGCGCCATTGGGCCGTAGTCGGCGTTGAGCCAGGCAATCTGCGCGATTGAGGTCGTTTCATAGCGCAGCATGCGCACCATTTTAAGCTCTGCCCCTCGCAGAATAAGCTGCGACATAGTTAGCTTCATGCCGATATCCTGCGCCGCCCGTTCGAGCCCGCGCTGCAGGACCGGCGCTGCGCTGTCCATATCCAGCAGCGTCTCGACGCTGTACAGGGACATATATTGCGCTTCGAGGTCGCGAATATGGGCGTTCTCAT
>ERZ791743.433-NODE-433-length-40456-cov-4.965446_pt1 | contig 40456 bp, 37 predicted proteins | sample MGYA00509952_ERZ791743 | MGnify/ENA primary metagenome ERZ791743 (study PRJEB30046, sample SAMN00792040) | human gut metagenome | study: EMG produced TPA metagenomics assembly of the A metagenome-wide association study of gut microbiota in type 2...
TTTTTTTTCGGGACTATTCTTTTTTCACAGCCCCTTTTTTTGCGCTCATTTTTTTCCTAAAATAAAAAATAGAAAAGGAACACAGATGCAGGAGAGGGGGAAAATATGGAGCAGTATTATCTTGCAATCGACATTGGAGCTTCTAGCGGCAGACACATATTAGGACATATGGAAGACGGAAAAATGGTATTGGAAGAAATGTATCGTTTTCCGAATGGAATGACCGAAGAGAACGGACAGAAAAGCTGGAATGTAAAAGCACTTTTCAGAGCAATTTTAGAGGGAATGAAAAAGTGTAAAGAAGCGGGAAAAATCCCGGTGAGTATGGGAATTGATACCTGGGCAGTTGATTTTGTCCTGTTGGATAAAAAGAATAAAATGCTTGGAGATGCAGTCGGTTATCGGGACAGCCGTACCGCAGGGATGGATGAGAAAGTCTATGAGATCATCCCGGAAGAAAAGTTATATGAGAGAACAGGCATCCAGAAGCAGATTTTCAACACCATTTATCAGTTGATGGCGGTAAAATCCAACAATCCCGAAATTCTCGAACACGCAGAGACCATGCTGATGATCCCGGAGTATTTTAATTATCTTTTGACAGGAGAGAAGGCATCAGAATATACGAATGCCACCACAACACAGTTAGTATCCCCGGAAACAAAAGACTGGGATTATGAACTGATTGAAATGTTAGGATATCCAAAACAGATTTTCCAGAAAATAAAGAAGCCGGGAACGGTACTGGGAAATTTGACGAAAGAAATTCAGAAAGAGGTCGGATTTGACTGTGAAGTCGTCTTACCGGCAACACATGACACCGGTTCTGCAGTGATGGCAGTTCCGACAAATGAGGACAATATCATTTACATCAGTTCCGGAACGTGGTCACTGATGGGAACTGAATTAAAACAAGCAGACTGTTCACCGGAAAGCAGACTTCATAATTTTACGAACGAGGGAGGATATGCGTATCGTTTTCGCTATCTGAAAAATATCATGGGACTTTGGATGATACAGTCGGCCCGAAAAGAACTGGAACCAAAGCAGGGATTCGGAGAGATCTGCGAGGCGGCGGCAAGGGCGGACATTGCATCTTTGGTAGACTGTAATGACGACCGCTTTTTAGCACCGCAAAGCATGACAGAAGAAGTGCAAAAAGCCTGCGCAGAGACCGGACAGCGGATACCGGAGGGAATCGCAGAAACAGCGTGCGTGATTTATAACAGTCTTGCACAATGCTACGCACAGACGATCAGAGAAATCGAGGAGATGTCAGAAATTACATATGAAAGCATCCATGTTGTCGGGGGAGGAGCCAATGCAGCGTATTTGAATGAACTGACTGCGAAGGCAACCGGAAAAACAGTTTATGCCGGTCCAACAGAGGCAACAGCAATCGGAAATTTGATGGCGCAGATCATTGCAGCAGGAGAACTTGAAAATTTACAGGCTGCAAGAAAATGTATCTTTGAGTCTTTTGAAATAAAAAAATATGAGAAATAACAATCAGGAATATCAGAAAAAAATATATGCCGGAAGCGGATGTTGTGCCCGGCAGAAAGGTGAGGTAAAAATTTTATGACGGTACAGGAAAGATATGAAGCGGCCAGAAAAATGTATGCAGATGTCGGTGTTGATACAGATGCAGCGATCGCAAAATTAAAAGAAATCCCGGTATCACTTCATTGCTGGCAGGGCGATGACGTGACAGGATTTGACCATGACGGACCTTTGACCGGCGGAATCCAGACAACCGGAAACTATCCCGGAAAAGCAAAGACACCGGAACAGCTGATGCAGGACATGGAAGAGGCGATGAGCCTCATGCCTGGCAAAAAGAAATTAAATCTTCATGCAAGCTATGCAATCTTTGAGAAAGGCGAATTTGCAGACCGCGACAAATTAGAGCCAAAGCATTTCAGAAAATGGGTAGACTTTGCAAAGAAACACCATGTTGGGATTGATTTTAATCCGACATTTTTTTCACATGACAAAGTAAAAGACGGACTGACACTGACAAGCCCGGACGAGGAGACAAGAAAGTTCTGGATCGAGCATGGAAAAGCATGTATCCGCATTTCGGAATATTTTGCAAAAGAGACAGGTGTTCCATGTGTGATGAATATCTGGATCGGGGATGGATACAAAGATATTCCGGCAGACCGCATGGGACCACGCATGAGATATAAGGATTCCATTGAACAGATCATTGCAGAACCACATGATCCAAAGCTGGTAAAACCATGTGTGGAGTCTAAGGTATTCGGAATCGGTGTGGAGTCTTACACAGCGGGATCAGCCGAGTTTACATTGACATTTGCGGCGACACACGAGAATGTCCTTCCGCTGATGGACAACGGACATTATCATCCTACAGAAGTAGTATCGGATAAAATACCGGCTTTACTCTGTTATTTCCCGGAGATTGCACTTCACATTACAAGACCGGTAAGATGGGATTCTGACCATGTCGTATTATTTGATGATGAGACAAAAGAGATGGCAAAAGAGATCGTAAGATGTGATGCGATTGACAGGGTACATATGGCACTTGATTATTTTGATGCAAGTATCAACCGCATCAGTGCATGGACTGTGGGATTTAGAAGCTGGCAGAAAGCATTATTATCGGCGCTCTGTACACCGAATGCAGAACTTAAAAAATTACAGGATGAGAATCGCCTGACCGAGCTGATGGTCATGCAGGAAGAATTAAAGACATTTCCATTTGGAGATGTATGGACCAAATACTGTGAGGAATGTGGAGTTCCCGCAGATAAGAACTGGTTTGAAGAAGTAGAGAGATATGAGAAAGAAGTACTGTTAAATCGATAGCCAGACAAACCATGTAAAAAAGAATGCAGTTAGTTTTGAACACAAAATCAATGATAGAAAACCAAAATGGAGGAAAGAAAAATGAGAGTATTAGATGCAGAATTTGTAAAGAATTTTATCCGCACGGCAAACGATGGATGGGAGCAGGGATGGCACGAGAGAAATGGCGGAAACCTTTCCTATCGTATCCGGCTGGAAGAAGTGGAAGCCGTAAAGGAAGATTTTGAACCGAAAGAATGGCAGCCGATCGGAACGACAGTTCCAAAACTTGCAAAGGAATATTTTATTGTAACCGGAAGCGGTAAATATTTCCGCAATGTGATCATCAAACCGGAGGATTCCATCTGTATCATCGAGTTGGATGAGAAAGGGGAAAACTACCGTATCGTGTGGGGACTGGTAAATGGCGGCAGACCAACCTCCGAACTGCCAACCCATCTGATGAATCATGAGGTAAAAATGATCGCAACAGGTGGAAAGCACAGAGTGATATACCATGCACATCCAACCAATATTATTGCGCTGACTTTTGTATTGCCACTGGAAGATAAGGTGTTTACAAGAGAATTATGGGAAATGTCAACAGAATGTCCGGTTATCTTCCCAGAAGGTGTCGGTGTGGTGCCGTGGATGGTTCCGGGCGGTCGTGACATCGCAGTGGCAACCAGTGAATTAATGAAGAAATACAATCTTGCAATCTGGGCGCATCACGGAATGTTTGCTTCGGGAGAAGATTTTGACCTGACATTTGGGTTAATGCATACCGCTGAAAAATCCGCAGAGATCCTTGTGAAAATGTTGTCAATGCAGCCGAATAAGAGACAGACCATCACACCGGATAATTTCCGTGATCTTGCAAAAGATTTCAACGTGACACTGCCGGAAGAATTTTTGTATGAAAAATAGAGTAAAGTAGAAGCGTTTATAAAAAAATGCGTGATAAAATCACTTTTTAGGACAATTGCCGTGCGTAATGTCATGGAAGGTGATTTTTTCTTTCAAAAAGGAACTTTATGTGATATAAAAGAAGGAGGCTTCGGCTTAAGACACATATAAAAAGCGAGGATAAAAATGAAACAAGACTATAAAAAAACAACATACGCCTGTTTTATCGGTTATATTGTTCAGGCGATTGTCAACAGCTTTGTTCCGCTATTATTCGTGACATTTCAGAAAACATACCAGATTCCACTGACGAAGATCACACTGCTTATTACGATTAATTTTGTGATACAGCTTCTGATAGATCTGCTCTCAGCAGGATTCATTGATAAAATCGGTTACCGGGCATCTGTGATTATTGCACATATCTGTGCGGCGGCAGGGCTGGTACTGCTCACGGTTTTGCCGGAATTTTTCGCAGATCCGTTTGTTGGCATTTTAATGTCGGTCGTGATTTATGCAGTGGGTGGCGGTTTGCTGGAGGTGTTAGTCAGCCCGATCATTGAGGCATGTCCGACGGATAATAAGGAAGCAGCAATGAGCCTTTTACATTCCTTTTACTGCTGGGGATGTACCGGCGTTGTTTTATTTTCCACAGTGTTTTTCGCACTGTTTGGAACGGAACACTGGAAAATCCTCACACTGTTGTGGGTGATCATTCCGGTCTGCAATATGATTTTATTCACAAAAGTGCCAATCTACAGTCTGCATGAAGAGGGCGAGAAGGGCATGACCATGGGAGAACTTTTCCGGGAAAAAGTATTCTGGTTTTTAATGATCATGATGGTGTGCTCCGGTGCATCCGAGCAGGCGGTGAGCCAGTGGGCATCAGCGTTTGCGGAGCAGGGACTTGGAATCACCAAAACGATCGGTGATCTGGTGGGACCGATGGCATTCTCTATTTTAATGGGAACTTCCCGCTTGATTTATGGAAAATATGGAGACAGATTCGATCTGGATCAGTTTATGAAATTAAGTACGCTGCTTTGCATTGGCTCTTATCTGCTGATCGCATTTGTGCCGGTTCCGGCGGACCGACACTCGTGGGATTTGTTTCGAGTGCGTTTTCCAATAATCTGCGCGTGGGAATTGGAGCCTCAATTCTTTTCCCGGTTTTGCTGTTGGCGGGACTTGTGTTAGTTAGCAGCAAAAGGAACGAAAAATGCCAGATAATTTTTTAGACCTTTTTTAGAAATCATTCCTTTTCATAAAGAAACGTGAAAGAAATATTAAGATTACATTAATCCCCTTTTTTTCTGAAAACAATATGGTACAATTTGCCATAGGTCAAAAAAGACAAGGAAAAAAAGGAGATCATGTAAGCATGGAAGACAACAATGTAAAGGAAAAAAAGCATTTCTTTCATAAAAAAGAAAAAAAGACAGAAGTGGCTGAAGTACCAAAGAAAAAGAAGAAAGTATGGCTGATCGTTTTAGTGATTGCAGCTATTGTAATTGTATTGATCGGCAGCGCTGTTAAAAATATGACTTCACAGATTGAGACAGCAGCGAATACGGTTGAGGTAGAACCGGTAGAGAAAAGGGATTTATCCGATTCAGTTTCTTTGAAGGGAACGATCGCAGGACAGAGCAAGACAAATGTCATGTCCCTTGCAGCAGCAGAGATCACAGCCGTGAACGTTCAGGTAGGTGACATTGTAAAAGAGGGTGATCCGCTTGTGACATTGGATCAGAAGGATATTGAAAAACAGATTGCAGAGTTAAAGACAAATATCAGCAATGCGAATGCAATCGCAGCAAACGATGCTGCACAGAAGCAGGAAAGTCTGGTTCAAAATAAGCAGGACCAGCAGGATTCTCTAGAAGCTGCGCAGAAAGCGATTGATGAGGCACAGAGTGATGTTGATAAATATAAGAAAAAGGTGGCAGAGTGCGGGGATTATATTTATTATCTGAAAAATAACCATGAGGACACTTCTGAATATGATGCAAAATTAGAAGGCTTCAAATCGTCTTTAGAGGCAGCACAGAAAGCATTGGATACAGCGAATGATAACTACGCGTCCGTATTAAAGAGCACAGACAGAAGTGTAGCATCAGCTCAGAATACCGTTGACATGCAAAAATACCAGGCAAGCACGACCACAGAGTCAAAAGACCAGCTGGAACAGTTACAAAAACAGCTTGCCGACTGTACACTTTCTGCACCAATCGGTGGAGTTGTCACAGCCGTCAATGTATCAGTCGGAGATAAAAACACAGCAGGAACGACCATGATCACGATCGAGGATACATCTTCCTTAAAAGTGATCGTAAATGTTGAGGAAGCTGACATTTTAAAGATCCAGGAAGGAATGCCTGCAACCGTTTCAACGGATGCAACGGGGGATGAAGAGATCAAAGGTACGGTAACACGTGTGGTCAGAGTAAAAAATCAGTCCACCAACACAAACGGTACAGATACCAATACCTCAAGCGGTTATTCTGCAGAGATCACGATCGACAACACAGAACTTCTGGTTGGAATGAGTGCAAAAGCCAAAATTGTGATCAAAGACAGAGGTACACAGCTTGCAGTTCCATATGATCTGATCCGGCAGGATGACAACGGAGATTCCTATGTTCTGGTAGCGGAAGCAAATGAAGATGGAACAGCAACCGCAGTCCGGAAAAATATCAAAGTCGGTGAAGAGGTAGATTATTATACAGAAGTGACAGGCGGCGATCTGAAAGAGGGCGACCAGCTGATCTACGATAATACATTTTCTGTCACCGAAGGTCAGGTGTTTACTCCGGAACAGATATATTCCAATCAGGCACTTGACACAGAAGGCATGATGAGTACGGAGGCAGAATGATCGTGAGTGAACCAGTAATCCGTATGGAGAATATTATAAAACGTTATTACATAGGCAAGCCGAATGAACTGCAGATTTTAAATGGGATCAGTCTGTCAGTCGATCAGGGAGAATTTGTCTCCATCGTCGGTGAGTCCGGTTCCGGAAAAAGTACATTGATGAATATTATCGGCGTCCTGGACCGCCAGACCGAGGGAACTTACTTTCTGGAGGGAAAAGATGTAAATAAAATGGATGATTCCATGCGAAGTGCGATCCGGAACAAAAGAATCGGTTTTGTTTTTCAGAATTTTAACCTTCTTCCGAAGGCAAATGCATTAAAAAATGTCATGGTTCCGCTGTTATATAGTACTGAGAAGGAAAAAAATCAAAAAGAACGTGCCATGGAAATGTTAAAAATGGTTGGCATGGAGGAACGGGCTTTTCATAAACCAAACGAGCTTTCCGGTGGACAGAAACAGCGTGTGGCGATCGCACGTGCAATGATCAATGATCCGGCGATCATCTTAGCGGATGAGCCGACCGGAGCGTTGGATTCCAAAACCGGACATATGGTCATGGATCTTTTTCATAAGCTGCATGAGGAGCAGGGAAAAACCATCGTTTTGATCACACACTCACAGGAACTTGCGGCGGAGACAAAACGGATCGTTACGATCTTAGATGGTAATATCGTGTCAGATAATGGAGGTGAAGGCTGATGTTTTTGGAAAATATAAAAGAGGCGATCACCAGCATTTTCAGCAATAAAATGCGTTCGGTTCTGACCATGTTAGGAATTATCATCGGTATCAGTGCAGTCATCACGATCACGACGATCGGTAATTCCATTCAGACTACTTTGACATCCACCTTAAATTCACTGGGTGGCAATACGGTTCAGGCATATGTGGATGCAAGATATCCGGAAGATGATGCAGACTGGGATACCTGGGAATACCCGGAAATGAAAACATCGGACTTTGTGACACAGGAGATGATCGATGAACTGGTGGAAAAATATCCGGATGAATTTGATGGAATAGCAGCTTCTGAATTTCTTGGAAACGGACAGATCCGGCAGGATAAAAATACTTATGCCAATGTATCCGTTCAGGGGACTACTTCCGAGTATATTGATTATATGAAATTAAAGATGTATGCGGGAAGAAACCTTACAAAACAGGATAACAAAACAAAGAAGAACGTCTGCATTGTGGCAGATACCATGGCAAAGCAGTATTTTGGAGATGAAAATCCAATAGGGGAACAGATCACTTATGCAGGCAGCGATGGAAATCTATATAATTTTACAATTGTAGGCATATACGAATATAATGCAGCACTTTTTGGCAAGGTGGACACCAGCGTCCCGGAAAAAGACCGTTCTACTACAATGTTTATTCCAATCCAGACCTGTTTTAAGCTGATGGGAAAGGATCAGTCCGGTTACACAAACTTTAACCTGATGGTCAATTCCCTGGCAGATATCGATCAGGCAACGACAGATGTTACAAACTTTTTTGAAGAGAAATATGCAAACAATGAAAATTTCCATGTTACTACCTATAATATGGCGTCTGATATGGGAATGATCAATACCGTCATTAATGTGATCACGATCGCAGTGTCCGGCATTGCATTGATCTCGTTGATCGTAGGTGGTGTCGGTGTCATGAACATCATGCTTGTGTCTATTACCGAGCGTACAAGGGAGATCGGTGTCCGGATGGCGCTTGGAGCGAAGAGGAGTACCATCCGTATGCAGTTTGTCATAGAAGCGATCGTACTCTGTATCTTTGGTGGAATGATCGGGATATTGATCGGGGTGTTTAATGGATTTGTATTAGGCAAAGCAGCGGAGTTTGTGATCCAGAATATGTATTCTGAATATTCAAGCTACATTATTATGTCGGTACGGCCGTCATTATCCGCTATTGTACTTTCCTTATTCTTCTCCATGCTGACAGGAGTATTCTTCGGATACTATCCTGCAAACAAGGCAGCCAAGATGGAAGTCATTGATGCATTGAGATATGAATAACCCGGGAGCTTGACTAGCGTAGTGTCGCAGATTTTGTGGTGCATTTATAGGTTGTGAAGGGGCAAACATAAGCGTCCTCCCGCAAGTCAGAATTTTATATGTAATGAAAAAGAAAAACGGTATAAACGAAATATTATGTTTCTGTTCGCTGGGCATTCCGATAGGCTTCTGAGCAACAATCTTGAGAAGCAGTGCTTCCCAAGATTGTTAGAATCCTATCTCCATAGCTCACAAAGAAAATAATATTTGTTTATACCGTTTTTCTTTCATTTACGCTGTGAATGACTTGTGAGAGGACGCTTATACATGCCCAATCAACACTGTGAATCGCACCACAGAATTTAATACCTTATTTTCATCTTGTTTTAATTCTCTTATCAAATAATTCATATAAACCTCCGATTTTTCAATACTTTAAATAGAATATCCCATATCATAGGCTTTTTTACTCCTGTAACAGCCAATCAGCTATATTGTGAACTTCAATTCCTTCATAGCTATATTTCGGATGCCTGGTTCTGGCAATGATCATTTTCGGATAGGCATCCCGGATCTGAAGCAGAGGGGAACATTCTTTCTCAAATGTTTCCTGCCCGGAAATGTTATCACTTACTTGAATATAAATTTTTTCGCTGTTCCTCTGAGCAACAAAGACAATTTACTTTCACAATAATATGAATTATTATATTAGCAAGAAGGAGAACACAATATGCCCAAATTTGAACAATTAGATTTATTGCTGAATGAATATGGAGAAATAATTCATGAGTAGAATACTTTTGTTGGAAGATGACACAATGATTGCTTCGGGAATTCTGTATGCACTTGAGACAGAAGGTTATGAAACAAATCATGCCACAGGTATAAAAGATGCCAGAAGTTTAATCGAACATTATAATTTTGACCTGGCAATTATAGATATGCAGCTCCCGGATGGCACTGGATTTGATGTAAGTGAGATATTCAAAAATACTGCTACATCTGTGATTTTCCTGACAGTTGTGGATGATGAAAATACAATTGTGAGGGCATTTGATGAAGGAGCAGAGGATTATATTGTAAAGCCTCTCAGAATCAGGGAACTTTTGGCGAGAGTCCGGCGCATTTTATCTGCCAATAAAAAAAATGGAGAGAAGGATAACATAATCTATATAGGTCATGCAACCATTCATACAGATGAGGCAAAGGTTTATGTGAATGATAAAATCATAGAACTTACAGCATTGGAATATCGGTTGCTGCTTATTTTTGCGAGTAATAAAGGCTTACTTTTGACAAGGCAGCAGATTCTTGACAAAATATGGGACGCAGACGGCAACTTTGTTGAGGATAATACACTTACCGTTTATGTGAAACGGCTGCGGGAGAAACTTGGAGAGGCAATACACATTGAGACTGTGAGAGGAATGGGATATCGTGTGGATTAAGAAAAAAGAGATAGAACAGTTGTCGGAGTTTGTGAAAGGCTATAGTTCCGGCGAGGAACTGGATATTCGAGTGAATAAGGAAGGCTCTTTTAACATATTAAAAAATGATATTTATGCTCTTGTGAACACGAAAAATGAACAGATAAAGGCAGTTGAGGCAGAAAGAGACAGTCTCTCTGATTATATGGCAGATATTTCCCATCAGTTAAAAACACCGATTACTTCCATGATGATTATGGCAGATTTACTGGAGGAGGCAGAGCCGGAAAAACAGGAAGAGTTCATTCATAACGTTCAGGTTTCGCTAAACAAAATGGAGTGGCTTGTAGGGGCACTTCTTAAGATGGCAAAGCTTGATGCCCATGCAATTGATTTTATCAAAAATGACATCTACACGTCAGAACTCTTAGAGGCGGTAAAACCATCGGTGGCAATCCTTTTGGATATCCATAATCTGACCATAGAGCTGAAACAGGATTGCATCATACATTGTGATAAACGCTGGACCACAGAAGCACTCACAAACATTGTCAAAAATGCGATCGAATATTCACCGGATGGAAGTGTGATTGAGATCGACAGTGGAGAAAATCCCATGTATAGCTGGATTTCGGTCAGGGACAGCGGTATGGGAATGGACAAAACAGAGTATGCTGCTCTTTTTAAAAGGTTTGAAAATTCTACCAATGAAAATGGATTTGGAATCGGGATGCCGCTTGCACTCTCTATTCTGAAAGGACAGGGTGGCGACATTGATGTTGATTTTGGAGGCAGGGGAGAGGGAACGACTTTTATTTTAAAATTTTTCAAGTAATATCACTTATGCTGGAAGACCCGGAATTGTTTCTAAGTGACAAAATTGTCACAATAATAATTTCTTTTGTCACGGAACAGTCATTTTGTATTGCTAGGATGGTATTTAGGCGTTTGCGAAACTTATTAAAACCTAAATTGAATTGTGAGAAATTGACAAAAGACATGAAAGACACTGGGGAGCCGCCGGCACTTAGAAGACTGATACAACGGTAGGTTGTGTCAGGCTTCTTAGTACCGCTGCGAGCGACACGTAGCGAGAGCGTGTCTTGAATGTTTTTGTTAATTTTGAACAATTTAAAGAAGATTATGAGGAGTTTCGCAATTGTCTATAAGATGGTATTTAAAACAAGGAGAAATGCAATGGCTGTTTTAGAAGTGAAGGAATTAACAAAGAAATATGGTGAAGGTGAATCGGAAGTGATAGCGCTTGAGCATGTGTCTTTTTCGGTAGAAAGAGGAGAATTTGTTGCAATCATCGGAGCATCCGGCTCCGGGAAATCGACACTTATGAATATGATTGGTGGAATTGATCATCCAACAAGCGGTTCGGTTATCATTGATGGAAATGAGATACAATCCATGAGCGAGGATGAACTTGCAATTTTTCGCAGAAGAAATCTGGGAATTGTTTATCAGTTTTATAATCTGATTCCAACTCTTACTGCGGAGGAAAATATTGCGCTGCCATGGAAATTAGATGGAAGAAAAGAGAATAAGGAACGTCTTTTGGAGATTTTAAATATGCTGGGGCTTGAGAAAAGAGCAAAACATCTGCCGGGACAAATGTCAGGAGGTCAGCAGCAAAGAGTATCCATAGGAAGGGCACTTATAAACGAGCCGGCATTTATTCTTGCAGATGAGCCGACCGGAAATCTTGATAGTAAAACAAGCAGAGAGATTCTGGATATTTTGAAGTTTACCAATCAGAAGTATAAGCAGACGATTCTTCTTGTCACACATGACGAAAAGATAGCACTGCAGGCGAACCGGATCATCACGATCGGAGATGGAAAAATCATAAAAGACGAGGTGATGAAGTAATGAAAATAACAGCACAGCTCGCCTTAAGCCAGATGAAAGTGAATAAAAAAAGAACGATTGCAGGAATTTTTGCAATCGCACTTGCAACATCACTTATTACGACCGTAATGTGCTTTGTGACAAGCGCAAATAAGATGCTTACGGATTTCCTTGGTTCGGATTATGGAGAATATGGAGGAGCATATTCTCTCATGCTTGCGATACCGGCACTGCTTTTAGGTATTCTTATTGCGGCAATGTCGATCACTGTAATATCCAATATATTTTCTGCTAGTGCCAATAAGCGGATTCAGGAGTTTGGTATTTTAAAATGTGTTGGTGCAACAGGCAGACAGATAAGGGCAAGTGTTATCTATGAGAGTTTATGGCTTAGTCTGACAGCCATCCCGCTTGGGCTCATTGCAGGAACTATACTTGGTTATATGAGTGTGAAATTTACAGGACATTTTATTTCCGATATCAATGATACTGCAAAAGAAATTATTATGAGACCTTTTACCTTTTCCCTGCCCTTTCATATATCAGTGTGGACATATTTGTTTGCAGGCGTATTTTCGTTTTGCATTGTATTGATCTCTGCATACAGACCAGCCAAAAAGGTTGGGAAATTTACCGCTATCCAGTGTGTAAAAGGCATTGGAGCAGGTGCAGCTTTGAGGGAAATCCAGGTACAAGACAGCTTTATCCAAAAAATATTTGGATGTGAGTCTGCAATTGCCTATAAAAACATGAAAAGAAACAAAAACGGCTATAAGGCAACGATACGTGCATTGTCACTTGGGATTTTACTTTTTCTGTTAATCGGAGGATTATCCGGTCAGGCAAAGGAATTTCAAGAATGGATGACACCAAAATCAAAAGAAATGATGGTGGATTATTGTTCCAATTACGATACCGAGGTAAATGCGAAAACAGGGAAAGAAGAGAGAAAAATCAGCCGACCTGTTACATCAGACCAATATAATGAAATTACACAAAAGTTGGAAAAGTACGGGATAGACGTATATGGTGTTGGAGCAGATACTTTTACCTACAATGCACTATTAGATAAAAATACATTAACGGAGGATATGCTGCAGGTTCCGAAATTTTCTGATGATAATGGGGAAACAAGGACAGAAATCGTGTCCGTTGATGATGAACTCTATAAAAAACTGTGTGACAGGGCAGGCGCAGAATATGGAAGTATCCTTTTGCTGAACACTTACCAATATAATGACAATGGAGAGTATGTGTCGATAAAACCTTTTAAAGACGATGTGACACAGATTTCCCTGATAAACGCAGCCAATGAGAAGAACACACTTACAATTGGAGGTATTTTAGAACAGTCCGATTTAAAGGAATATGGTTTTGGGGAAATGACACCATATCCAGTCAGAATAGTCGTACCTGATGCGGATGCGAGGAGTTTTGACTGGTTTAGTATGCCATCAGATGAAGATGATTATACAGAGTATGCCAGAAGTGTCATGGATGAATATTTTCCGATTGTGGCAGAGGATTCTTATGTAGAGCAGGGATATACCGTGAGAATTGCCCGCACAGATGCTATGATCAAAATGCTCAATATAGCTATAGTTCTTGCTGAAATTGTGATGTATGGCTTTGTTATCCTGCTCATTCTCATGGGATTTACAAGTGTAATTAGTACGCTGGCGACAAATATCAGAATCAGAAGCCGTGAGTTTGCAGTGTTAAAGAGTGTTGGAATGACAAATAAATCACTTTGCAGGATGTTATATAGTGAAAGTATTTTTTGCGTTTTAAATGCACTTGTTCCGGGAGTGATACTTGGAATAGCAATTCCATTTTTAATTAATTTATCCATTCGGAAGGCTTTCCCGGTATTGTATCATATTCCGTGGGCGGCATTATTTGGTGGTATATTTGTTTTGATAGGAATTGTGTTTTTTATTACACGAACTGAAATTCACAAGTTAAGAGATAAAAGTATTATTGATGAAATAAGAATGGATATTGTATAATGGCTAATGCCCATTCAGGCATTAGTTCCTCACTTTTGTTAAACTGGAATTTCATGAATTATCGCTTGCCTTAAACTTGCTGACACAAATCATTTAGTTTCCAATCCACTCAAATAGAATTGATATAACAAATACACCAGAGAAAATATACCAATGAACAAATACGCCACATTTTCTTTTAAAGATACTAGATACGATGAGAATACAACAAAGCCAATAACCTTGATTACCGCTTTAATTTTTCGATTTTCAATCTTATCAATTTTACAACAGATAAAACGTACTCCAATAACCATAGGAGAAAATAAGATTGCAATCAAAATTAATATAATATTTTGCTTATTAAAAATAAGCTTTGATAACTGTTTTTTCTCATTATCCTTGATGTCCAAATACTGGTATAGCAATATAAGAGAGGCTTGGTCAGGAACACTTTTTCCCAATTCCCATTTCGAAATTGTCTGTCGCGTAACAAAGACAACATCAGCCAGTTGTTGTTGGGTTAAGCCCTTTTCAATTCTGGCTGATTTAATCAAATCTGATATTTCCATAGTTGTACTCCATTTATTATCTGTTTTTAATAGTGTCGCATAATGTTATTGCTAAACAAGCAACTATTACAAGAAAACTCATCTGATGTTTAATAACAACGCAAAATAGGCTAATTGCCAATAACATACCGATAAAAGCAATCATACTATACTTGTATATCCTAGGATGTTTTTGGGATAATGCATTCGATATTTTTACAATTACTGCTATCATAGGAATAATTAATACCCCCATAACACCAAATAAAATTCCAGTTGCAACAACACTCATTTTGTTTTTCTTTAATTCCTTCAACATAAAAAGAACCTCCTTTGTTTTTGATACTTTGATATTAAAATAGAATTCTTTTTATGTCACGCAACGCTTGTGAAAACAGGCGCAACGGTAACGATTTTCATTCTGGTCATCGAAAGTAAAATTCTGATTTTATAAATTCATTACTAAACATAATTCTACCACAATCACACTTACAATCCTACGTTTTTCTTTTTCATTACATATAAAATTGCCTTGTGAACAGACATTTATATATGCACTTCAAAACCTAAGAAAGCACCATAAAATCTGCGACACTACGACCGCTAAACTCTGGCAGGACACAATTTTTTCACAAAAAATCTTCAAAAAACATCAGAAATACTGTTGACAAAAAAATAGGATGGTGCTATGTTAGGTACATAGATATTAGCACTCCAATCAAATGAGTGCTAACAAATCTAAAAACACACAGATAATTGTTCAGTGACAAGCGTTGTTGGGCAATTATGATATTTCCAGAAGCAGGAGTGAGTGAATGGAAGAATTAGAATTAGACGAACGTAAAACGAAAATTTTAAATGCTATCATCCGCAACTATCTGGAAACAGGTGAACCGGTTGGTTCAAGAACCATTTCAAAGTATACAGACCTGAATTTAAGTTCAGCAACGATCCGGAATGAGATGGCAGACCTTGAGGAGTTAGGATACATTTTACAGCCGCATACTTCGGCTGGACGGATTCCTTCCGATAAAGGTTACCGCTTCTATGTAGATCATCTGATGGAAGAGAAGAACCGGGAAGTGGATGACATGAAACAGTTTGTCATCGAACACACCGAGAAGATGGAACAGGTACTGCAGAAGGTTGCAAAAGTTCTGGCAGCCAATACCAACTATGCAACAATGGTATCAGCGCCGAGTTATCATCGGAACAAAGTGAAGTTCATCCAGCTCTCTAATGTGGATGAGGAACAGATCCTTGCAGTGATCGTCACAGAGGGCAACATGGTCAAGAATAAGATCATTCCGGTATCAGAACCGCTTGATAATGAGACAATGTTGAAGTTGAATATCCTGCTGAATTCGAATCTGAATGGTCTGGCATTAGAAGAGATCAATCTTGCGACTATAGCCAAGCTGAAAGGGCAGGCAGGTATCCACAGCGATATCGTCAGCAACGTACTTGATACACTTGGTGAGACAATGGGTCAGGATGAGGATATTAAGATTTATACAAGTGGTACGACAAATCTTTTCAAATATCCGGAGTTATCTGATTCAGCGGAGAAAGCAAGTGAACTGATCTCCACATTTGAGGAGAAACAGCAGTTGGCAAGCCTTGTAACTGAAAACCTGTTGGATGAAGAGAATACAGGAATTCAGGTTTATATAGGAAATGAAAGCCCGATCCAGACGATGAAGGACTGCAGTGTTGTGACTGCAACTTATGAATTGGGCGAAGGTGTTCGGGGAACGATAGGAATTGTTGGACCGAAGCGGATGGATTATGAGAAAGTAATGGCGAATCTGAACACATTGAAAAAATCTCTGGATGGCATCTTGGATAAGCCAAAAGGAGAAGTATAGAAAGGTGGCTGGGAAATGCAGGAAGCGAAGAAAGAAGAAGTATTAGAAGAGGTTTTAGAGGATTTAGAAAAAGAGTCCCAGGCAGATCAGACAGAAGATTCCGTAAAAGAAGCTGAAACGACTGAGGATACAGCTTCTGAGACAGAAGAGAAAGACACAGAGGAAACGGCGGAAGAGACAGAAGGATCTTCCAAAGAGGATTCTGATGACAATAAAAAGGGATTCTTCAAGAAGAAAAAAGATAAGAAAGATGAACAGATTGAAGATCTTACCGATCGTCTGAGACGCCAGATGGCAGAATTTGAGAATTTCCGCAAACGTACTGAGAAAGAAAAATCACAGATGTTTGATATGGGAGCAAAAACAATTGTTGAGAAAGTGCTTCCGGTGATCGATAATTTCGAGCGCGGACTTGCGGCTGTACCGGAAGACAAAAAGGAAGATGCATTTGTCGTTGGTATGGATAAGATTTACAAACAATTCCTTACAACATTAGAGGAGGCTGGTGTAAAACCAATCGAGGCAGTTGGACAGGAATTTGATCCAAATTTCCATAATGCAGTCATGCATGTGGAAGATGAAGAGCTTGGCGAAAATATAGTAGCGGAAGAACTTCAGAAAGGTTATATGTACAGAGACGCTGTGGTAAGACACAGCATGGTAAAGGTAGCTAATTAAAGGAGGAAATTATTATGAGTAAAATTATTGGTATTGACTTAGGAACAACAAACAGCTGTGTAGCAGTTATGGAAGGTGGAAAACCTACCGTTATCGCAAATCAGGAAGGTGCAAGAACAACACCATCTATCGTAGCATTTACAAAAACAGGAGAGAGATTAGTCGGTGAACCTGCAAAACGTCAGGCTGTTACAAACGCAGAGAAAACAATCTCTTCCATTAAGAGACATATGGGATCTGATTACAAAGTAGCAATTGATGATAAACAGTATTCTCCACAGCAGATCTCCGCAATGATCCTTCAGAAATTAAAAGCAGATGCAGAGGGATATTTAGGAGAGAAAGTTTCAGAAGCTGTTATCACAGTACCTGCATACTTCAATGATGCACAGCGTCAGGCAACAAAAGATGCCGGTAAGATCGCAGGACTTGATGTAAAACGTATCATCAACGAGCCAACAGCAGCAGCTTTAGCTTATGGTCTTGACAATGAGAAAGAACAGAAGATCATGGTATACGATTTAGGTGGTGGTACATTTGATGTTTCCATTATCGAGATCGGTGACGGAGTTATTGAAGTATTAGCTACAAATGGTGATACACACCTTGGTGGTGATGATTTTGATAACAAGATCACACAGTGGATGATCGATGAATTCAAGAAAGCAGAAGGTGTTGATTTATCTACAGATAAGATGGCACTTCAGAGATTAAAAGAAGCAGCAGAGAAAGCTAAGAAAGAGTTATCTTCTGCTACAACTACAAATATCAACTTACCATTCATCACAGCTACAGCAGAAGGTCCAAAACATTTCGATATGAACCTTACAAGAGCAAAATTTGATGAATTAACACATGACTTAGTTGAGAGAACTGCAATCCCGGTTCAGAATGCCATGAAAGATGCAGGACTTACAAACGCTGATCTTGGTCAGGTATTATTAGTTGGTGGTTCTACACGTATCCCGGCTGTTCAGGACAAAGTAAGACAGTTGACAGGCAAAGAGCCAAGCAAATCCTTAAACCCGGATGAGTGTGTAGCAATCGGTGCTTCTATCCAGGGTGGTAAATTAGCAGGAGATGCCGGTGCCGGTGAAATCTTACTTCTTGATGTAACACCATTATCATTATCTATCGAGACAATGGGTGGTATCGCTACAAGACTGATCGAGAGAAATACAACGATCCCTACCAAGAAGAGCCAGATCTTCTCTACAGCAGCAGATAACCAGACAGCTGTTGATATCAACGTTGTACAGGGTGAGAGACAGTTCGCAAGAGATAACAAATCCCTTGGACAGTTCCGTCTGGATGGTATCCCACCAGCACGTCGTGGTGTTCCACAGATTGAGGTAACATTCGATATTGATGCCAATGGTATTGTAAATGTTTCTGCAAAAGATTTGGGAACAGGAAAAGAGCAGCATATCACAATCACATCCGGATCCAACATGTCCGATGATGAGATCGATAAGGCTGTAAAAGAAGCAGCAGAGTTCGAAGCACAGGATAAGAAGAGAAAAGAAGCGATCGATGCAAGAAACGATGCAGATTCCTTCGTATTCCAGACACAGCAGGCATTAGATCAGGTTGGAGCAAACCTTGATGCAAATGATAAAGCTGAAGTAGAAGCTGATTTAAATGCAGTAAAATCTTTCCTGGACGCACATCAGAATGCAGAAGAGATGACAGACGCAGATGTTGCTGAATTAAAAGCAGCTCAGGAGAAACTGACACAGAGTGCACAGAAAGTATTTGCTAAGATGTATGAGCAGACACAGGCAGCACAGGGTGCTCAGGGAGCAGGTCCTGATATGGGAAACATGGGCGGCGCACAGACAAACAATGCCGGCGCAGCAGATGATGATGTTGTAGACGCTGATTTCAAAGAGGTCTAAAATATAATCAGCATATAAAAAGGGGTTTCCGGTTTTCCGGAAACCCTATATGCGGTAGAAGAGGAAAATATTTGAAGATTTTTGAAAACCGGAAATTGAATCATGCTTTAGACAGATAGCCGGTATGATAAATTTGTACATGATAACAAGGAGTTAAGCGTTATGGCAGAGAAAAGAGATTATTATGAAGTCCTTGGCGTTCCGAAGAATGCGAGTGACGCTGATATAAAAAAGGCATTCCGTACTCTTGCCAAGAAGTACCATCCGGATATGCATCCGGGTGATAAAGAATGTGAAGAAAAGTTCAAGGAAGCACAGGAAGCTTATGCAGTATTGAGTGATGCAGAAAAGCGTAAACAGTATGATCAGTTCGGTCATGCAGCATTCGATGGCACAGGCGGCGGTGCGGGCGGATTTGATTTTTCAGGCATGGATATGGGAGATATCTTTGGAGATATTTTCGGCGACTTCTTCGGCGGCGGTGGCGCCAGAAGAAGAGGCAATGACGGACCGATGAAAGGTGCGAATCTCCGTACCAGTGTAAGGATCACATTTGAAGAGGCTGTTTTTGGATGTGAGAAAGAAATTGAAATGGTTCTGAAGGATGAGTGTGCAGTCTGCCATGGTACAGGTGCCAAACCGGGAACAAACCCGGAAACATGTACCAAGTGCGGTGGTAAAGGAAAAGTTGTGTTTACACAGCAGTCTTTCTTTGGAACGGTGCAGAATGTCCAGACCTGTCCAGATTGTAATGGTACCGGTAAAGTAGTCAAAGACAAATGTCCGGATTGCCGTGGTACCGGATATATTGCAAGAAAGAGAAAAATCCAGGTAACGATTCCGGCCGGTATCGACAATGGACAGAGTGTCCGTATCCGTGAAAAAGGAGAGCCGGGTGTCAACGGTGGCCCAAGAGGAGATTTATTAGTAGAAGTAGTTGTATCCAGACATCCAATCTTCCAGCGTCAGGATATGAATATTTATTCCACAGCTCCGGTTACGTTTGCGCAGGCTGCATTGGGCGGTGAGATCCGTATCAATACCGTTGACGGAGATGTGCTTTACGAAGTAAAACCAGGTACACAGACCGACACCAAGATCCGTCTGAAAGGAAAGGGAGTTCCATCCCTGAGAAATAAAGGGGTTCGTGGTGACCAGTATGTAACTCTGGTTGTCCAGACACCGACAGGTCTTAATAATGAGGCGAAAGAGGCATTACGTCATTTTGATGAACTGACAGGTGCGTCCTTAAACCGAAGCAACGCCGGTGGTAACGGCGCCCAGGAAAAGGGTAAGAAGAAAAAGGGATTCATGGATAAATTAAAAGAATCCTTTGATGATATCTAAAACAGATTCTAAAGATTAAATGGATCATTTTAGTAAAATGAACAGATAATAGAAATCCGGTGTAAGATCTTTGCTGAGAGATTACACCGGGTTTGTTATTATGACAATAGAAAATACAATGTCTGTTTTGAAAACTCTATTCCGGATACACCAGATGTTTTTCATCAATATGATAGAGCGTGTTTTCAAGATAGCGGTTGGCAAGATAATTTGCCATACCAAGGTTCATATCCAGATAATTGCCACAGTCTTTTGGACTTGCGCCAGGAACATCGCCCTTAAAATTGCGGATGAACTCAAACATTTCGATCATCAGGCCAACAATGTCCTTTGATTCATAATCACCTGCGAGAAGCAGATAAAATCCGGTGCGGCATCCCATCGGACCAAAATAAATAGTTTTGGAACCGTAAACAGCATGGTTTCTTAAAAATGTTGCTGCAAGGTGTTCGATCGTATGCATCTCGGCGGTATTCATGACAGGCTCATCGTTTGGGGAAGTCATGCGCAGATCAAATGTGGTGATCACTTCTGCACCGACGGTATCTTTGCGGGATACATAAACGCCGGGTTCTAATTTGATATGGTCTATTGTAAAGCTTGCAATTTTTTCCATAGATAAAATCTCCTTTGTTTTTTCCTAAAACAAACTTTAATGTAATTTTGCGGGACAGTCAAGGAAAAAAGCCACAATGTTACATAATAATATAAGAAAAAAATCAGTTCCCGGATAAATCGGAAAGGGAATCTTAACAATTGAGTCCAAAATACTTGTATTTCAATGAAAAATAATGTATATTTATGCAGACAATCAGAAAAAAAGAGGAGCGGATATTTATGATGAAGAAAAAAAGTAAAAAACTGCTGCTTTGGCTTTTCATTCTGACATTTGTGCTGACAGGAATTGCTGGATGCGGCACAAAGCAGAAGGATGATCAGGAAGCAGCATCCACGGAAACAGCCGGTGCGATCAGCGGAGTGGATGATATCGTTGGAAAAAAGATTGGTGTCCAGCTTGGAACAACCGGTGATATTTATGTTTCCGATTATGAAAATGACGGATCAGGAACAACGGTGGAGCGTTATAACAAGGGGGCAGATGCAGTTCAGGCATTAAAACAGGGAAAGATTGACTGTGTTGTGATCGATGAACAGCCGGCGCTCGCATTTGTGGAGGAGAATCCGGGACTTAAAATTCTCGATGAAGAATTTACGCTGGAAGAATATGCGATCGTTATCGCAAAGGGAAACGATGATCTGCTGGAAAAGGTCAATACGGCATTAGAGGAATTAAGAAGCGAGGGAACGCTTGACCGGATTACAAAAAATTATATTGGAACAGATGCGGAAAAAGGAAATTATCCATACGAACCACAGGATGTGTCCCGTGGGAATGGAACACTGACGATGGGAACAAATGCTGAGTTCCCGCCATATGAGTATTATGAGAATAATGAAATCGTCGGTATAGATGCGGATATCATGCAGGCGATCGCAGATAAGCTCGGTATGGAATTGAAGATTGAAGATATGGCATTTGATTCTATTATCCCGGCTGTGTCTACGGGAAAGATAGATGTGGGCGCTGCAGGATTTACCGTGACAGAAGAACGAAAGAAGAATGTCAACTTTACAGATACATATGCAACTTCCAAGCAGGTGATCATTGTACGTGATGGGAATGCAGTGACAGCAAAGAGTTCGTTTGGCGAAAAATTTTACCAGAACTTTATTCAGGATAACCGCTATGCATATATGTTAAAAGGTCTTGGAAATACATTGATCATTACAATTTTTGCGGTGATGATCGGTATTGTCTTAGGATTTTTAATTGCCATTGTCAGAACCAGCCATGACAGAAATGGCGGGCTTGGTATTCTGAATGCAGTCTGTAAAGCATATTTGACGATCATCCGCGGTACACCGGTAATGATCCAGTTATTGATTATCTATTATGTTATTTTCCAGAGTATTAACACGGGGAAAATCGTGGTAGCAGTGATCGCATTTGGCTTGAACTCAGCTGCTTATGTGGCAGAGATCGTGCGTTCCGGAATTATGGCAGTGGATATCGGACAGTTCGAGGCAGGACGAAGCTTAGGTCTTAATTACAGACAGACGATGACCACCATCATCCTGCCACAGGCTGTAAAGAATATTCTCCCTGCACTGTGTAACGAGTTTATCAGTTTATTGAAAGAGACGTCCATCAGTGGTTACATCGGTCTGATGGATCTGACAAAAGGTGGAGACATTATCCGAAGCGTTACATATGAGGCATTTATGCCGTTGATCGCAGTTGCAGTCATTTATCTTCTGATGGTAGTCGGACTTAGCAAAGCTGTCGGTGTCTTAGAAAGGAAGTTGAGAAACAATGAGCGATAATACAAATACAACCAATTCTGCAGAGGTGATCTTAGAGATCAGGAATCTCTGCAAATCTTTTGGGGATCATGAAGTATTAAAAGGAATCTCCACGACTATCAGAAAAGGGGATGTCCTTGCATTGATCGGACCTTCCGGCTGTGGAAAATCGACATTTCTGCGATCCTTAAACCTGTTGGAGATCCCAACGAGCGGACACGTTCTGTTTGAGGGGACGGATATGACGGATAAGTCGGTGGATATTAACCATGTACGGGAAAAAATCGGAATGGTGTTCCAGCAGTTTAATCTGTTTCCAAACATGACTATTAAGGAAAACATTATGCTTGCCCCGGTAAAACTCAACAAAATGACCAGGGAAGAGGCAGAGAAAAAAGCGATGGAACTTTTGAAAAGAATCGGTCTGTCTGATAAGGCGGATGCCTATCCAAGCCAGCTTTCGGGTGGACAGAAACAGAGAATTGCCATTGTCCGTTCGCTTGCCATGAACCCGGATATTATTTTGTTTGATGAGCCGACTTCGGCATTGGACCCTGAGATGGTCGGCGAGGTTTTAAGCGTTATGAAAGAACTTGCAGAGGACGGTATGACCATGGTGGTTGTAACACATGAAATGGGATTTGCAAGAGAGGTTGCAAACCGTGTCATGTTTATCAATGACGGTGTCATTCAGGAAGAAAACACACCGCAGGAGATCTTTGAACATCCACAGAGTCCAAGATTGCAGGAATTTTTATCAAAAGTATTATGATCATGAAAGAAAAAGGCTGTGCGGCAGCCTTTTTTCTTTTGCTTTATTTCTGGTGTATAATTCGCTATAATCGATATAGAATCTAAGACACAGGTACGGAAACGATAAAAAACGATGGAACATCAGACAGGGAGAAAACGATGGGGAAAAAGGAATGGAAGAAGATCAGACATGGAATCATCATTTTTGTGATGGCATTTTTCAGTGCAATACCATTTGTGGTATATGGGAAAAATAATGATTCTGGGGAAACAATCCGTATTGGATATATTGATTATGGCGGGTTTATCGATCTGGACGAAAATGGGGAGTATACAGGATATGGCGTGGAATTGCTGGATAAGATCGCTGAGTATACCGGATGGAAGTACGAATATGTGTATGACACATGGGACAATGTCCTGAAAAAACTGGAGTCAGGTGAGATTGATATGATCTGTCAGGCGCAGAAAACACCGGAACGTGAGGAGAGATTCCTGCTTTCGAAGTACTGGGCGGGAACAGAAGCCTGTGTTCTTTATGCAAGAATGGATGATGACAGGTATTATTACAATGATTTTGAGGCTTTTAACGGCATCCGGGTGGCTGGACTGAAGGAAAGTTTTCAGAATGATGATCTGAAAGAATATGCCAAAAAGAAAGATTTTTCGTTTGAGTTGAAAGAATACATGACGACAGAAGAATGTTTTCAGGCATTGGAGGGAGGTGTTGTGGATGCAGTCGTACAGGGATCGCTTGTCGGGATGACCGATTATAAGATTATCTGCCGGTTTGGAGCACAGCCATTTTATCTGATGGCAGGAAAGCAGAAGCAAAAGGTAATGGAGGATGCCGATTATGCGCTTGGAGAGATCACAGCGGATTATCCGACATTTTTAAGTGAACTGTACCAGAAGTATTATGGAGATACTTCTGCCATGGGGCTTGCATTTACAAGAGAAGAAATTGAATATATTAGGGCACAAAAACAGGTGAATATAGCGTTTATCAATAACAGACCACCGTTTTCAATGGAAAATGACGACGGAGAAATCGAAGGGATCATTGTTGATCTTGTGAGTCGGATCCGGGAGAGCAGCGGCCTGAATCTGCAGTACACGATGCTGGAAAGTGGTCAGCGTGTGATAGATTATCTTGAAAAACATCCGGCAGATCTGGTGGCTGGTGTCGTAGTCGAAAATCCTGCATTCACAAAATCTGATTATCTGGTATCAGATGTCATATATACAGGGGAAGTGGCGCTTGTCTGCAGGCAGGGGATGAACTATACACCCGGAGATGCAGAGAATAAGTATATTCTTGCAATCACGAAGAGTTATGCGGCACTGGAAAATTATATCCAGGCAAATTATCCGGAGTTTGAGATTGTAAAATGCACTACGACAGAGGAATGTATGGAACTTCTGAACAGCGGAGAGTGCGACTTTATGGCACAGAATGTCAACGTGGTGACACCGCTGCTGCAGAAACCGCGGTATGAGGGATTGACGGTACTGCCTAACCTGTCTAAGGAAGAACCGATGGGGATTGTTGGAAAAAACAGTGATGAAAATAAAATCCTGATGAGCATTATCAATAAATGCATTACGCAGATTCCCTCTCAGGAAGTATCCCAGATCACGATCAGCCATACAGTGGAGAATGGGTATCAGCTTACCTGGACAGATGTGCTGTATAAGTTCCGCTATCCGCTTATTGTCATCTTTATTTTGCTGGTGGCGAGTATTCTGTTTATGATTTTCTGGCAGGAGGCGAGACGAAAAAGCTATTTAAAGATTGCGGAGAAGAATGAACAGCTTTTAGAAGCAGTCGATCAGGCAAACCGGGCAAATCAGGCAAAGAGTGATTTCCTTGCAAGGATGAGCCACGAGATACGGACACCGATGAATGCAATCGTAGGACTGACGGAGATCGCAAAGCACTATGAGGAAGATCCGAAGAAGATAGAGGACTACCTCGATAAAATTGATGTGTCGTCCAAGGTGCTGTTAAATATTATCAATGATATTTTAGATATGTCGTCTATCGAGAATAAGAAGATGAAAATTGCAAAGGAACCGTTTGATCTTCATGAGATCTTAATGTCCGTCTGCACGATTTATGAACCGCAGTGCAGGCAGAAAGGGATAGCGTTTGAGGTACAGGACGAAGAGGTGACGCATACATATCTGATCGGGGATGGACTTCGTGTGAACCAGATTTTGCTGAACCTGGTTTCCAATGCTTACAAGTTCACGCCGTCCGGTGGGAAAATCACGATCAAAGTGAAAGAACTCTATGTGAAGGAGGAGAAAGCATACTTTAATTTCCTTGTGGAAGATACCGGGGAGGGCATGTCGGAGGAGATGCAGACGCGGCTGTTCCAGCCATTCGAGCAGGAGAGTGCGACAACTGCGCAGAAACACGGAGGAAGCGGACTGGGGCTGTCCATTGCAAAAAATTTCGTGGAACTGATGTCAGGCTCCATTTCCGTGAAATCGAAAAAAGGAGAGGGAACGACATTTGTTGTGTCTATTCCATTTGAATTTGAACAGGCTGCAGAACCGGAAATAACGGAGCAGCCGGTGGAAAACGAGTTGTCCGTGGTACAGGAAGAACAGGCGGTATATGATTTTGCCGGGAAAAAAGTATTGCTTGCGGAAGACACCGCATTTAATGAAGAGGTGGCAACAGAACTGCTTGCAATGGTACATATGGATGTGGATTGTGCACATAACGGCAAGGAAGCCGTCGAGTTGTTTGAGAAGGCAAAGCCAGGGACTTACATGGCAATTCTTATGGATATCCACATGCCGGTGATGAATGGTTATGAAGCGGCACGCACAATCCGGAAGTCAGAGAGAGAGGATGCCAGAACAATCGCAATTTATGCCATGACTGCAAATTCTTTTGAGGAGGATGTCAGTGCAGCCTTAAATGCGGGAATGAACGGACATATTGCAAAACCGATCGATGCGCAGATCTTATATGAAGTTTTGGACAAGCTTGCAAAAGAACAGCAGTAAAAGGAATTGTTTGCAACCTGAATGGCTTTGTGGTAGTATATCTAATGGTTTTTTATGATCGGAACGGAAAATACGCAAAAAGGAGCATATATAAAATATGAAATGGAATAAATATACCATTGAGACAACGACTGCGGCAGAAGATTACTTGAGCTCTGCACTTATGGATCTTGGCATTGAAGGTGTGCAGATCGAGGATAATGTGCCGCTGACAAAAGAAGATCAGGCAGAGATGTTCATTGATTTTCTGCCGGAACTTCCACCGGATGAGGGGATCAGCTATGTCAGTTTTTATCTGGAAGACAACGGACAGGATGACACTGAACTGTTAAAACAGGTCAAGACAACCATCGAGGAGATGCGGAATGTGGTAGATATGGGAACCGGAAAGATCACATCCGACCAGACAGAGGATCTTGACTGGATCAACAACTGGAAGAAGTTTTTCAGCTCTTTCTATATTGACGATATCCTGATCAAACCAACATGGGAAGAACTGAAGGAAGAAGACAGGGACAAGTTTTTGATCGAGATCGATCCGGGTGTCTCTTTTGGAACAGGCAAGCATGAAACGACACAGCTCTGCATCCGGCAGTTGCTGAAATATATTCGTGGAAATGAAACATATACGCCGCAGGTAAAGACACCAAAGGTTCTTGATGTTGGCTGCGGAAGCGGTATTTTATCGATCGTGGCACTGAAATTAGGGGCGTCAGAGGTAGTCGGAACAGACCTTGACCCGGACTGCATGACTTCCACACATGACAATATGGAAGTAAATCATCTTGATCAGAAACTGGGAACATTTTATGTTGGAAATCTGATTGATGATACAGAACTTCAGGAAAAAGTTGGAACAGAAGAATTTGATATCGTCGTTGCCAACATTCTGGCAGACGTGATCATTCCAATGGCACCGGTGATTCCGGCGCGTTTGAAAAAAGGTGGATATTTTATCACATCAGGAATCATCGACTTTAAAGAGAATGCAGTAAAAGAGGCAATTGAGAAAGCGGGTCTGGAAGTTGTAGAGATCAATCACCAGGGCGAGTGGGTGAACATCACAGCAAGAAAGAATTAGGAAAAGACATGTATCAGTTTTTTATAGAAGATGAAAATGCAGCAGAAGATTTTGTGACAATTGAAGGCAGCGATGTCAACCATATTAAAAATGTGCTGCGGATGAAACCGGGAGAGAAAATCCGCGTGTGCACCAGAAGTGAACAAAACTATTTTTGTAGTATATCTGATATTACAGAAAGCTTTGTGCGTGCGGATATTTTGGAAAAAGAAGCGGAAAGCACAGAACTGCCATGCAGGATTTATCTGTTTCAGGGGCTTCCGAAGAATGACAAGATGGAATGGATCATTCAGAAAACCGTGGAACTCGGAGTTTATGAGGTCATTCCGGTTGCCATGAAAAACTGTGTGGTAAAGTTAGATGACAAAAAGGCAAAATCAAAGGTGACGCGCTGGCAGGCGATCGCAGAGAGCGCAGCAAAACAGTCAAAGAGAAGTCTGATCCCGGAAGTGAAGATGCCGATGTCGTACAAAGAAGCTGTGGCATATGCCAAGGAACTGGATGTGAAACTGGTTCCCTATGAAAACGAGCATGGAATGGCAGGGACGAAGGCTGCGATGGAACAGATAAAAAAAGGCGAAAGTATCGCAGTGTTTATCGGACCGGAGGGCGGATTTGCGCCGGAAGAGATTGCACTGGTGCAGGACGAGATGCAGCTAATCTCCCTTGGAAAAAGAATTTTAAGGACGGAGACAGCGGGTATCGCAGCACTTGCGATTTTGGGCTATCAGCTTGAGAGCAGTGATATGATAGAATAACAGTGCAAAAGTTGTCTGATGATAGAAATTTGTGAGTCGAAAGTTATCAGATGATTGAGAGATATAAAGAAGGACAATTATGGAAACAAATTTGACAGAAGTTTATTTGGATAATTCTGCAACGACCCGTTGCAGTGAACGTGCAAAAGATTTGATGGTAAAAGTTCTCATGGAAGATTACGGAAATCCATCCTCACTTCATATGAAAGGTGTGGAAGCAGAGAACTATATCAAAGAGGCTAAGAAAAAGATCGCAAAGACGTTAAAGGTGGATGAGAAAGAAATCCTTTTCACATCCGGAGGAACGGAATCAAACAATACCGCACTGATCGGAGCAGCACTGGCAAATAAAAGAGCCGGAAATCATATTATCACGACATCAATAGAACATGCGTCTGTTTCAGCAGTCGCAGGATATTTAGAGGAACTTGGCTTTCGCGTGACTTATCTGAAAGTGGATGCAGATGGTATCATTTCACTCGACGAACTGCGGGAGGCGGTATGTGAGGACACGATCCTTGTCTCTATGATGATGGTCAACAATGAGATCGGAGCAGTGGAACCGATCGAAGAAGCAATCAAGGTGATCAAAGAAAAAAATCCGAATACATTGGTACACGTAGATGCGATCCAGGCATATGGAAAGTACCGTATTTTTCCGAAAAAACTGGGGATTGATATGCTTTCTGTCAGCGGACATAAAATCCATGCGCCGAAAGGAACAGGATTTCTGTTCATCAAAGATAAGACGAAGGTAAAACCGCTGATTTACGGTGGCGGGCAGCAGAAGGGCATGCGCTCCGGAACCGAGAACGTACCGGGCGTTGCTGCGTTAGGTGAGGCTTCCGAAGAGATTTATGAAAACTTTGAGGAAAAAATTGACCATCTTTATCAGATCAAACAGCGTTTTGTGGAAGGCGTTTTAAAAATAGAAGGTGTGTCTGTCAACGGAAAGACAGGACGTGATTCCGCACCACAGATTGTAAGTGTGAGCATTGACGGTGTGCGCAGTGAGGTTATGCTCCACACATTAGAGGACAGAAAAATTTATGTGTCAGCGGGAAGTGCATGTTCCTCGAACAAACCGTCCGTGAGCCATACATTGACAAGCATCGGACTTAAGAATAATCTGCTGGATTCGACGATCCGGTTCAGCTTTTCCGTGCATACCACAGAGGAAGAGATTGATTATGCCCTGGAAGTCATGAACGAGGTTGTGCCAAAGCTTCGACGTTATACGAGAAAGTAGTCCGGCAATTGCGAAACTCATGAAAGTGTAAACTGAATTGTGGAAAAGTAACAAAAGACATGAAAAAGGAGAAAATATGTATAAATCATTTTTGATCAAATATGCGGAGATCGCGATCAAGGGAAAAAACAGATATTTATTTGAAGATGCACTGGTAAGCCAGATCAACCATGCATTGAAAAAGGCAGAAGGAGAATTTCTTGTCCGGAAAGAGCAGGGAAGAATTTATGTCGATACGTTGAGCGACTATGATTATGATGAGGTTGTGGAAGCATTAAAATGTGTGTTTGGTATCGTCGGGATCTGCCCGGTTGTATTATTGGAAGACGAAGGATTTGACAAACTTGCAGAGGAAGTCATTGCATACATTGATAAGGTGTACCCGGACAAACATTTTACATTTAAAGTAAATGCCCGCCGCGCGAGAAAGAATTATCCGATGGAGTCCATGGAGATCAATGCAGCCATGGGCGAGAAGATTTTAGATTCTTACCCGGAGACGAAAGTAGATGTGCATCATCCACAGGTGGTATTTAATATTGAGATCCGTGCAAAAATTAACGTATACTCAACGATTATTCCGGGACCGGGTGGAATGCCGGTCGGAACGAACGGCAAAGCAATGTTGCTTTTATCCGGCGGGATCGACAGTCCGGTGGCTGGATATATGATTGCAAAACGCGGTGTTACGATTGATGCTACTTATTTCCATGCACCGCCATATACTTCAGAGCGTGCAAAACAAAAAGTCGTTGACCTTGCAAAAATTGTTGCAAAATATTCAGGACCGATCAATCTGCACGTTGTGAACTTTACGGATATCCAGCTTTATATCTACGAGCAGTGTCCGCATGAGGAATTGACGATCATCATGCGCCGTTACATGATGAAACTTGCAGAGCATTTTGCAAAAGAGAATAAATGTCTCGGTCTTATCACCGGAGAGAGTATCGGACAGGTGGCAAGCCAGACGATGCAGTCCCTTGCAGCAACGAATGAGGTATGTACGATGCCGGTCTATCGTCCGCTCATTGGATTTGACAAGCAGGAGATCGTCACAATCTCTGAAAAAATCGATGCATATGAGACATCCATTCTTCCATACGAAGACTGCTGTACCATTTTTGTGGCAAAACATCCGGTGACAAAACCGAACTTAAATGTGATCCATAATGATGAGAGAAAGTTAAGCGAAAAGATTGATGCATTAATGCAGGAAGCCATTGATACGGTAGAAGTGATCCACATTGAGGGATAAAACAAAAAAGCAGGCAGTATCGGAAAAAGGAACTGTCTGCTGCAAAAAGAAAAAGCCACAGAACGTATCTTCTGTGGCTCAAATCTTCGGAAATGATTAAACTAAATATGGTTTTAATACTTCCATGATTTCATCCATATTGCTTTCAGCATGAATTGCTAAATCAATTGGTTTGGATAAATCTAAACTGAAGATACCCATAATGGATTTTGCATCGATTACATATCTTCCAGAGATTAAATCGAAGTCAAACTCGAACTGGGTGATCGCATTAACAAAGGATTTTACTTTGTCAATAGAGTTTAAAGAAATCTGTACTGTTTTCATGTTAAAAAACCTCCTTATTAGCTATCAAATTTAACTTTATAGTAATGGTTTTTTATGGAAAAGTCAACACAAAATAGGAGTATCAAATGAAAATAAATAAGAAAGCCGCACTGCACAATTTGGGATGCAAGGTAAACGCATATGAAACAGAGGCAATGCAGCAGATATTGGAAAATGCAGGTTATGAGATCGTTCCATTTACAGAATTTGCGGACGTTTATGTCATTAATACCTGTTCCGTTACGAATATGGCGGACCGCAAGTCAAGACAGATGCTGCACAAGGCAAAAAAGATGAATCCGGATGCGATCGTCGTAGGTGCCGGATGTTATGTGCAGACAAAAGAGGCAGAGGCACTGCTTGATGATACGGTGGATATCGTGATCGGAAATAACAAAAAACATGAATTGCTTGCCATGCTCGAAGCATATGAGAATGACCACGGAAACTGTGAAAATGTGGTTGATATCAATCACGAAAAGCAGGAGTATGAGGAAATGTTTTTAGAGCGCACTGCAGAGCATACCAGAGCTTTTATCAAGGTACAGGACGGATGTAACCAGTTCTGCAGCTACTGTATCATTCCTTTTGCAAGAGGAAGAGTGCGGAGCAGAAATTCTGAAGATGTGATCCGGGAAGTGAAACGCCTTGCGGAACATGGATTCAGGGAGATTGTCCTCACGGGGATCCACTTAAGTTCCTACGGTGTGGATACCGGCGACGATCTGCTCCATCTGATCCGGGAAGTGCATAATGTCGATGGGATTGAGCGGATAAGGCTTGGAAGCTTAGAACCAAGAATCGTGACGGATGGATTTGCGACGGCACTTGCAGGGCTGCCAAAAATCTGTCCGCATTTCCATCTTTCCTTACAGAGCGGATGCGATGCCACACTGCAGCGCATGAACCGCAGATATGATACAAGGGAATATGAAGAGGGTTGTCAGATCTTAAGAAAATATTTTGACCATCCTGCCATCACGACAGACGTGATCGTAGGTTTTCCGGGAGAGACAGAGGAAGAATTTGCGGTTACAAAAGAATATCTCAAGCGTATTCATTTTTATGAAATGCATATCTTCCAATATTCTAAGAGAGAAGGAACAAAGGCAGCTGTGATGGAACATCAGGTTCCGGAACCGGTGAAAAAAGAGCGGAGCAATATCCTTCTGGCGTTAGAGAAGAAAATGTCTGAAGAATTCCGGGAATACTATGTCGGAAAACAGGTGACAGTTCTGATGGAAGAGGCTTATGAATTTGAAGGTGAAACATATTTTACCGGATACACAAAAGAGTATGTAAAGATCGCTGTGAAGTCGGCAGCTGACCTTTCGAATCAGTTTGTGAAAGGAACGATCCGGGGCAGATTGACAGATGATATCTATCTTATGGTTGAATTTTAGGACAAACTATATTAGAATAAACTGAAGGATTACTTTCTTACCATAGAGTAAAGAAGAGTATAAGGGCGTGACAATTATGCAGAACATCAATAATACGCAATATTTCAGAGTGGAGAAGGAGCCGGAACTGCAGGTAAAGGATGTACTTGCAATTGTGTATCGTGCACTGAGCGAGAAAGGATACAATCCACTGAATCAGATTGTTGGATATATTATGTCAGGTGATCCTACTTATATCACCAGTCATAATAATGCAAGAAGTCTGATCATGAAAGTAGAGCGTGACGAATTAGTAGAAGAGGTATTGAAAGCATATATTAAGAATAATCATTGGAATTAATGTACTTAAGAAGAAACGGATAAGTACAGATTAATATATGCCTTACAGGAAAAGTCTGTCCGGATGAAGGACAGAGGCATGGAGATTTTGAATGAGAATATTAGGTTTAGATTACGGCTCAAAGACTGTCGGTGTGGCAGTCAGCGATGAGCTTTTATTTACTGCGCAGGGACTGGAGATTGTCAGAAGACAGTCCCCTAATAAACTGCGCCAGTCTCTGGCAAGAATTGAGGAAATTATCAAAGAATATAACGTAGAGCGCATTGTTTTAGGTTATCCTAAGAACATGAATAATACAGAGGGTGAGCGCTGCGAAAAAACAAAAGAATTCAAAGAAATGTTGGAGCGTCGTACCGGACTTCATGTGATTCTGTGGGATGAGAGGCTGACGACCGTATCAGCAGATAAGCATATGATGGAATCGGGAATCCGCAGGGAAGACCGCAAGAAGTTTGTGGACGAGATAGCTGCTGTTTTTATTCTGCAGGGATATCTTGATTATCTCGCAATGCATCCGGAAGAAAAATAAGGTCCATAGAAAGTAATCCAAATGACGGCAGCAGATTAGAAAAATATAAGAAAGGAAGAAAGATGGAAAAAGTTATTTTTACAGATCCAGACACAAAAGAGGAAATTGAATTTTATGTGTTGGAAGAGACACAGATCAATGGAAAAAAATTTCTTTTTGTAACAGAAGAAGAGGATGGAGACAGTGACGCATATATTTTAAAAGAGATTGCAGATGAAAATGATGATGTTGTCTACGAGATGGTGGAAGATGACAAAGAAATTGCAGCTCTTGGTAAAGTGTTTGCGGAATTAATTGACGATGCAGATATTGAATATTAGTAAATTAAGAAATGGAATTGGAATTTTGAAGAAACAGGAAAATATAACAGAAAATCTTACTGCGGAAGAGAATCGTAAAGAGATAACAGAGACAATGGAAAGTGCTGCGACAGAGAAGAAACCTGCGCGCAGACCGGCACGAAAGAATACAACAGCCAGAAAGAAGAAAACAGACGAGGCAGCAGAGAAAGAAGAAAAAGGCGGAAAGGCTGAAAAGAAAGTCAGAGCAGAGAAGAAAACAAGAAGTGCATCTGCAGAGACTGTAAAAGTGAAAAAGAGCGGAAAAAATAAAGATGGAGGAAAAGACTTGAAACAGAATGAACATTCCTCAAAACTTAAGATCATTCCACTTGGCGGATTAGAGCAGATTGGAATGAATATTACAGCTTTTGAGTATGAGGACAGTATCATTGTTGTGGATTGCGGATTGTCATTCCCGGAAGACGACATGTATGGAATCGATCTTGTAATCCCGGATATCACTTATTTGAAGGACAACATTGATAAGGTAAAGGGATTTTTTATCACACATGGTCATGAAGACCATATCGGTGCGATCCCTTATGTATTAAAAGAGGTAAATGCACCGATTTATGCAACAAAACTTACCAATGGTATTATCGAACACAAATTAAAAGAGCACAATATGCTCACAAAAGTAAAACGTAAAGTTGTAAAATACGGACAGCATATCAACCTTGGTTGTTTCCGTGTGGAATTTATCAAGACAAACCACAGTATTCAGGATGCCGCAGCACTTGCCATTTATTCACCGGCAGGAATTGTTGTGCATACCGGAGACTTTAAAGTAGATTACACACCGGTATTTGGAGATGCAATCGATCTTCAGAGATTTGGTGAGATCGGTAAAAAAGGAGTTCTTGCATTAATGTGCGACAGTACAAATGCAGAGAGACCGGGATTTACCATGTCAGAGAAGACTGTTGGCAGAACGATCGATGCCATTTTTGATGATAATAAGAATTCAAGGATCATTATTGCAACTTTTGCATCGAATGTAGACCGTGTACAGCAGATCATCAATGCAGCGTATAAGAATGGAAGAAAAGTGATCGTGGAAGGCCGTAGTATGGTAAATATTATCGGCACTGCAAGCGAACTTGGATATATTAATATCCCGGATAACACACTGATCGATATTGAACAGTTAAAAAATTATCCGGATGAACAGACTGTCATTATTACAACCGGAAGTCAGGGAGAGTCCATGGCGGCACTGTCGAGAATGGCATCCGGCATTCACCGCAAAGTGACGATCAAGCCAAACGATACGATCGTGTTAAGTTCCAACCCAATCCCTGGAAATGAGAAGGCAGTTTCCAATATTATCAATGAACTGTCCATGAAAGGTGCAAAGGTTATTTTCCAGGATGTACATGTATCCGGTCATGCGTGTCAGGAGGAGATTAAGTTGATCTACTCTCTGGTGAGACCGAAATATGCGATTCCGGTGCATGGAGAATACCGTCATCTGATCGCACAGGCGAGAGTGGCAGAGGAACTTGGAATTGACAAGGACAATATCTTTATCTTATCTTCCGGCGACGTATTAGAACTCGACGAGGAGAGCGCGGCAGTGACCGGAAAAGTTCATACCGGAGCGATCATGGTAGACGGACTTGGTGTCGGAGATGTCGGTAATATCGTATTAAGAGACAGACAGCATCTGGCAGAAGATGGTATTATCATAGTTGTATTGACATTGGAAGGCGGCTCAGGACAGGTGCTTGCAGGACCTGATATCGTATCCCGTGGATTTGTTTATGTCCGCGGTGCAGAGACACTCATGGAGGAAGCAAAGCAGGTGCTGGATGAGAGAATGCAGTACTGCATGGATAAAGGCATCACAGACTGGGGCAAGATCAAGACGGAGATCAAAGATTCTCTCAGTGATTTTGTATGGAAAGAGACAAAGAGACGTCCGATGATCATGCCGATTATTATGGAAGTATAAAGCATTTGAAAAAACAGCTTGGGAGCATATATGAGTCAGATAGAAGATGCTATGGATGGATTAATGACTGCGATCAGAAACAGTGAGGAATTCATCCGATATCAGGCAATTAAGGAAAAGGTACATGGCTTTCCAAAACTGGAAAGCCAGATCACAGAATTTCGTAAGAAGAATTATTTGCTGCAGAACAGTCAGGGCACCGTGGATTTGTATGAAGAGACAGACCGCATGGAGAATGAGTACCGGGAGTTTCGGAAGAATCCTATGGTGTCAGAGTATCTTGCAGCAGAAAATGCACTCTGCAAAATTGTGCAGCAGATCAACTGGACTTTGATCGAGGGACTGGAATTTGAAGTTGGCTTTGAGGAATCATGAGGGAAGAGATGAATTTGAACAAAGTAGTTTTTCGTTTTGTCAGCATTAGTTTTTCAATACTTGTCATTTTGCTTGTATTGATCGGATTTGTGAAAATTGGAACATATTGCTATGATTTTGGCTATCGTGTATTTACAGAGGCACCTGTCGATGCAGAGCCGGGCAGGGATGTTATCGTCCAGATCTCAGACGATATGTCAGACATGGACATCGCAAAGGAACTGAAAGAAAAAGGTCTTGTGGAGAATGCAAAGCTCTTTTTTGTACAGTTAAAAGTGTCTGCTTACTCCGGCAGGCTTCATTCCGGTGTCTACACATTGAATACGTCCATGACAGCGAGAGATATGATGGTGCTTATGGCAGCAGAACCGGAGCAGAGTTCTACAGACGACACGGAGACGGTCACAGGCACTACCGAAGAGACAACTGAAGAGACAACCGATACACAGAAAGATGCAGATACAGTCACAGGAGAGGAATAGAAGTGATCGTTGACGAGAGACTGGTAACATATATCAATTCCCTGGATACCGGGAATACAGAAATTTTAGATGAGATAGAACGTGAGGCACTGGAAACTTATGTGCCGATCGTGCGCAAGGAAATGCAGAGCTTTCTGAAACTGATCTTATCGATAAAAAGACCCGCAAGAATCCTTGAAGTTGGAACAGCAGTTGGATTTTCAGCAATTTTAATGGCTGAATACAATCCAATCCCATGTGAAATCACCACAATTGAGAATTATGAAAAAAGAATTCCCATTGCAAAAGAAAATTTTGTGCGGGCAGGAAAAGAAAAACAGATCACCCTCTTAGAGGGGGATGCAGCAGATATCTTAAAAGAATTGCGGGAACCGTTTGATTTTATTTTTATGGATGCCGCAAAAGGGCAGTATATCCATTTTATGCCGGAAATCTTAAGATTGTTAAAACCGGAAGGAATTCTGGTATCAGACAATGTTTTGCAGGACGGAGATATTATCGAATCCCATTTTATTGTGACGAGAAGAAACCGTACGATTTATAAGAGAATGAGGGAATATCTGTACGAACTGACGCATTCCGACGAGTTGGTAACTTCGGTGCTGCCGATCGGAGATGGAATTACCGTGAGTGTGAAGAAATAGGAAAGGAAGGATACAAAAGGAATGAGAAGACCGGAACTTTTAATACCGGCAAGCAGCCTTGAAGTATTAAAAATAGCTGTTATTTACGGCGCAGATGCAGTATATATTGGTGGCGAGGCATTTGGACTGCGTGCAAAAGCAAAGAATTTTTCCATGGAAGAAATGAAAGAGGGAATTGAATTTGCACATGCGCATGATGTGAAAGTTTATGTCACTGCAAATATTCTGGCACATAACGATGATCTTGAAGGTGTGCGGGAATATTTCAAAAAGTTAAGGGAAATAAAACCGGATGCGCTGATTATTGCGGATCCGGGCGTATTCCAGATCGCAAAAGAGGTCTGTCCTGAGATTGAGCGTCATGTCAGCACACAGGCGAATAACACAAACTATGCAACTTATCTGTTCTGGTATGGACTTGGAGCAAAACGTGTCGTCTCTGCAAGAGAGTTATCAATTGTGGAGATCAAAGAGATCCGGGAACATATTCCGGATGATCTTGAAATCGAGACGTTTGTGCATGGTGCAATGTGTATTTCCTATTCCGGACGCTGCCTGCTCTCCAATTATTTTACCGGAAGAGATGCAAATCAGGGAGCATGTACCCATCCGTGCAGATGGAAGTATTCCATCGTGGAAGAGACCAGACCAAATGAATATATGCCGGTATATGAAAATGAGCGTGGAACCTATATTTTTAACTCAAAAGATCTCTGCATGATCGAACATATTCCAGATCTTTTCGATGCAGGTATTGACAGTTTTAAAATAGAGGGTAGAATGAAGACAGCACTCTATGTTGCGACTGTGGCAAGAACATATCGTAAGGCAATTGATGATTATAAGAAATCACCGGAGCTTTATCAGCAAAATATGCCATGGTATTTAGATCAGATCTCAAACTGCACGTATCGTCAGTTTACCACTGGTTTCTTTTACGGAAAGCCATCGGATGAAGCGCAGATTTACGATAACAATACTTATTTGAAAGAATACACATACCTCGGTATCGTGGGCGGAACAAATGAAGAAGGGCTATATCGTATTGAACAGCGTAATAAGTTTTCCGTTGGTGAGCAGATAGAAGTGATGAAGCCGGATGGAGAGAATATTGAAGTTACGGTAAAGCGCATTGTGGATGAAGAGGGCAATGATATGGAATCTGCGCCGCATCCAAAACAGGTATTATATATCGATCTGGGACATCCATTGGAAATGTATGATATTTTACGCAGAAAAGAGTAGACAGGAGTGACAGTTCAGCAGTTTACATGGAGCTGAATCACAATAAACGGACTGGAAAGGAATGGTTACGAGTATGGCACAGGAAAAATATGTTGCATATGTGGGCACCTATACCCATGAGAACAGTGTAGGAATTCATATTTATGATGTTGATGTAACGAAAGGTTATATGAAGGAACGCAAAGTTGTTCCAATCAATAATCCGTCTGATCTTGTTGTATCCAGGAACAGAAAATTCCTTTATTCTATTGCAGATGAAGGTGTGGAAGCTTTCAAAATTTTAAAAGACGGGGATCTCGAACCGATCAATGAACAGTGGATTGGTGGTATGAGAGGATGTTATGTCGAAGTGGATGATGAGAACCGTTATCTTTTTGTAGGCGGACACCATGATGGACGTGTTACCATGATGCGTCTGAATGAAGATGGAAGTATTGGTGATATCGCAGATGGTATTTTCCACAAAGGAATGGGAAGAAGTATTGCACAGCGTAATTTTATCCCACATGTAGACTGTGTAAAATTGACACCGGATCAGAAGTTCCTCTGTGCAGTTGATAATGGTCTGGATCAGGTTAAAATTTACCGTGTCGATTATGGAAACGGAAAATTAGAGCTGGACGATATTATCCGTGGACCACTGGAGTCAGCTCCTCGTATGATCCGTTTCTCCAGAGACGGCAGATTTGCATATATTCTGTACGAATTGCTGAATCAGGTAGAAGTGTACAGTTATAAGACTGTGGATGATATGCCTGTATTTGAAAAAATCCAGACGATCACTACAATGGGATCAAAAGATGATGATGTCTGCGCAGCATCCGGTATGGAAGTTTCCAGGAGCGGAAAGTATTTATATGTAAGTAATTCCGGTGTAAACTCTGTTATCTGCTATGCGATCGACCAAAAAGAGGGAACTCTTACCGTCACATTCCAGACGAGAGTCTGCAGCGATTTCCCTAAGATGCTTGCAATTTTCCCGGATGAAAAACATTATCTGACTCTGAATAATGCATCCAATGATATTGCATTTTATGCAGTGGACTACGAGAAGAAATACTCTATCTGGGAAGGAAAACCGATCAAGGTTGACAAACCGAACTGCATTTATATTTTGAAACTGGAAGCATAACCGGAGTTTAACTTACCGTGGAGTAGCAGATTTTGTGGTGCTTTCTTAGGGTGTGAAGGGCAGATATAAGCGTCCTCTCACAAGTCGTGATTTTATAGGTTTATGAAAAGAAAAACGGTACAGACGAAATATGATGTTCCTGTTCGCCAGGCATTCCGCTGGGCTTCTGAGCAAAAATTTTGTGAAGCAGAGCTTCACGAAATTTTTAGAATCCCAGCTCCATGGCTCACGAAGGAAATCATATTTGTCTGCACCGTTTTTCTTTCATTTACACTGTGAATGACTTGTGAGGGGACGCTTATACATGCCCAATCAACGTTATGGATTGCACCACAAAATCTGCAATTTACGTTATGGAACTCACGGTTAGGGGATGGACGCCTATGAGGGAATGGCAAAAATTAATCTGCATTCTCAAAGTAAATTAATTATAACTTCTGTAAATCAATTTTAATAGAATGAAGTAGGATTGTAAGTGTAATTATGGTAGAATAATGGTATTAATGAAGTTGATCAATCGGGATTTGTTAAGGAGGATATGGATGAAACTGTTTTTATGTTCGCACTTTTCAAGTGTAGGAAGTTTGATAAAAGAAGAAATTGATAACAAGAAAGTCGCATTTATTCCCACAGCTTCGCTGCGTGAAGGCTATACTGGTTATGTCGGCTCGGCTCGAAAGCTATTCAATAAACTGGGAGCAGCCGTAACGGAAATTGATATTTCAACGGAGGCTTATTTAACGATACAGTCCGTTTTTGAAGATGCGGATGTGATATATTTTACTGGTGGAAATTCTTTCTTCCTTATGGACCAGCTCCGTAAAACGGGAACGGATGAGCTATTGAAGAAAGAATTGGCAAAGGGAAAACTGATGATCGGTGAATCGGCGGGTGCGATTATATGCGCTCCAACTATCCAATATATTGAACAAATGGATGAAAAGCCGGAGGACTACTCACAAGAAGATGATGCAGGGCTTGAT
>ERZ791743.442-NODE-442-length-39893-cov-115.843265_pt1 | contig 39893 bp, 28 predicted proteins | sample MGYA00509952_ERZ791743 | MGnify/ENA primary metagenome ERZ791743 (study PRJEB30046, sample SAMN00792040) | human gut metagenome | study: EMG produced TPA metagenomics assembly of the A metagenome-wide association study of gut microbiota in type 2...
CAGGGCGTGTTCGTATAAATCCGCGTGCGATTACTCGTACTCCTGCCAGCTCTTGATCTGAAGCTGATCCTGGCTCAATGTGCAGAATGCCTCGATGAAGGCGGAAGCCAGACGGGCATTGGTGATCAGAGGAATGTTGTGGTCGATGGCGCCACGACGGATTCTGTAACCATTGGTCAACTCACGCTTGGTGTGATTCTTAGGGATGTTGACGATGAGGTCGAACTTGTGGTCGGCAATCATCTGCATCACGTTAGGAAGATCCTTGTGGTCCTCATCAGGCCATCCTACGGCTGTAGCCTTCACGTTGTTCTCGTTCAGGAACTTCGCTGTACCGGCTGTAGCGTAGATGGTGTAACCGTTCTTCACCAAAGCCTGGGCAGCGTCGAGCAGAGAAGCCTTCTCCTTAGCACCACCGCTTGAAAGCATGATGCCCTTGTCCTTTGAAGGAATCTTGTAGCCGGTGGCAATCAAAGAGTTGAGCAATGCCTCCTCGAAAGTATCACCCATACAGCCTACCTCACCGGTAGAACTCATATCCACACCCAAAACTGGGTCGGCGTTCTGCAAGCGGGCGAATGAGAACTGTGAAGCCTTCACACCCATGCGGTCGATATCGAAGGCAGACTTGTCTGGCTTCTGATATGGAGCGTCGAGCATGATGCGGGTAGCCGTTTCGATGAAGTTGCGCTTCAATACCTTGCTCACGAATGGGAATGAACGGGATGCACGGAGGTTACACTCGATAACCTTCACATCGCGACCCTTAGCCAAGTACTGGATATTGAAAGGACCCGAGATGTTGAGCTCCTTGGCAATGGCACGCGAAATCTTCTTGATCTGACGGGCTGTAGCGAAGGAAATCTGCTGGGCAGGGAAGGTCATGGTGGCATCACCGGAGTGAACACCTGCATACTCTACGTGCTCTGAAATACCATACTCTACAATCTCACCGTTCTGGGCAACACCGTCGAACTCAATCTCGTTGGTCTCGGTCATGAACTGAGAGATAACCACTGGGTACTCCTTAGAAACCTCAGAAGCTGCCTCCAGGAAGCGACGCAACTCGTCGTCATTGTGGCAAACGTTCATGGCTGCACCAGAAAGAACGTAGGATGGACGGACGAGAACAGGATAGCCTACCTCGTCGATGAACTTCTGAACATCCTCCATAGAGGTGAGGGCGCTCCACTTAGGCTGGTCGATGCCCAGCTTATCGAGCATGGCAGAGAACTTACCACGGTTCTCGGCACGGTCGATGTTGACAGGAGATGTACCCAGAATTGGCACAGACTGACGATGGAGCTTCATAGCCAGGTTGTTTGGAATCTGACCACCCACAGAAACAATCACACCACGTGGTGACTCCAGGTCGATGACATCGAGTACACGCTCGAATGAAAGCTCATCGAAGTAGAGACGGTCGCACATATCGTAGTCGGTAGATACGGTCTCCGGGTTGTAGTTGATCATGATTGACTTGTAACCCAACTTGCGGGCTGTGTTGATGGCGTTTACTGAACACCAGTCGAACTCTACAGAAGAACCGATGCGGTAAGCACCCGAACCGAGAACGATGACAGACTTCTCGTTCTTGTAGTAGTTGATGTCGTAACCCTCTACGGCGTAAGTCATGTAGAGATAGTTGGTAAGGTCAGGATGCTCGCTTGCCACAGTAGGGATGCGTTTTACGGCAGGAAGAATGTTCAGCTTCTTGCGCAGGGCACGAACAGCGAGAACCTCCTTCTCCATGTTGGTATCCTTGGTCTTCAATACGAAGCGGCCAATCTGGAAGTCAGAGAAGCCCAATACCTTAGCCTCGCGCAATACCTCGGCAGGAATCTCCTCCAAAGTATTATATTCAGAAAGCTTGTGCTTGTAATCAACGATATTCTTCATGCGCTCGATGAACCAAGGGTCAATCTTGGTCAACTCCTCGATGCGCTCGATGGTGTAGCCTTCCTCCAAAGCCTGGGCGATGGCGAAGATACGGAGGTCGGTAGGGTTGGAAAGCTCCTCATCCAGGTTTTCGAACTTGGTATGGTCGTTGCCAACGAAACCGTGCATTCCCTGACCAATCATACGGAGACCCTTCTGGAGCATCTCCTCGAATGAGCGGCCGATAGACATGATTTCGCCTACAGACTTCATGGAAGAACCAATCTTGCGGCTTACACCGGCAAACTTGGTAAGGTCCCAACGAGGAATCTTGCAGATCATATAGTCGAGAGATGGAGCCACATAAGCTGAGTTAGGAGTACCCATCTCGCCAATCTGGTCGAGTGTATAACCGAGGGCAATCTTGGCAGCAACGAAAGCCAAAGGATAACCTGTAGCCTTAGATGCAAGGGCTGAAGAACGGCTCAAGCGAGCGTTGATCTCGATGATACGGTAGTCGTTGGTCTCAGCGTTGAAAGCATACTGGATGTTGCACTCACCCACAATCTGGAGGTGACGGACGCACTTCACGGCGATGTCCTGCAACATCTTCACCTGCTCGTCGGTAAGAGAACAGGTAGGAGCCACCACGATAGACTCACCCGTGTGGATACCCAGTGGGTCGAAGTTTTCCATAGAGGCAACGGTGAAGCAGCGGTCGTTAGCATCACGGATGCACTCAAACTCAATCTCCTTCCATCCCTTCAAGCTTTCCTCAACGAGTACCTGAGGTGCGAAAGTGAAGGCTGATTCAGCAATCTCCTTGAACTCCTCTTCGGTCTTGCAGACACCGGAACCGAGACCACCCAGCGCATAGGCAGAACGGATCATGATAGGGTAGCCGATGTTGCGTGCCGCAGCCACAGCCTCCTCCATGTTCTCGCAAGCGTGGCTTACAGGAACCTTGAGGTCAACCTTGTTGAGCTCCTTTACGAAGAGGTCGCGGTCTTCTGTGTTCATGATTGCCTCTACCGAGGTACCCAACACATCTACACCGTACTCCTTGAGCACACCGTTGAGGTAAAGTTCTGTACCAACGTTCAAACCCGTCTGTCCACCCCAAGCCAGCATGATGCCGTCTGGGCGCTCCTTCTTGATAATTTCAGTTACAAAAAAAGGTGTCACCGGCAAGAAATAAACCTTGTCAGCAATACCTTCACTTGTCTGAATTGTAGCAACGTTTGGATTAATGAGGACGGAACTAATACCCTCCTCGCGCAAAGCCTTGAGAGCCTGCGAACCGGAATAGTCAAACTCACCTGCCTGGCCGATCTTCAAAGCACCGGAACCCAGAACGAGGACTTTCTTAAGCTGTTTCTTCATCATTATATATAACTATAAGTTTGTTCTTTATATGTCTTGTTATTTATGTTTTTAGCAACTAAACTGCATTTGGATTAGTTCACAAATGGTAGACACACTATTTCGGGATGCAAAGTTACGCTATTTATTTGATTATTCCAAATTTTCTGCAAATCTTTACAGTTAAATAACATCAATTATTATTATTTCTTCTCTAGAAAGTCGTATTTTTGCAATTATTTTGTTACTTTTGCAGCGACTTTTAGTCATGTAGAAAAAGAATAAACAAATAGCAAACAAGATAAATATAACAACAATGAAAGTCGGATTATTCGTCCCTTGTTATGTGGATGCCCTTTACCCTGAAGCGGGTGTGGCTACATACAAGTTGCTTAAGCATTACGGACTAGACGTGGGTTATCCCGAAAAACAGACTTGCTGCGGCCAGCCAATGGCTAATGCCGGTTTTCAGGACAAGTCGGAGAAGGTCATAGAGACATTTGATGAGCTGTTCAAGGATTACGATTATATCGTAGCTCCTTCTGCCTCATGTGCTGCTTACGTAAAGGTGTATTATCCTAAAATCCTTGAGGGTAAGCACGAGTGTGTTTCCTCTAAAAAGATTATGGATGTCGTGGAATTCCTTCACGATGTGCTGAAGGTGGATCATGTGCCTGGCAAATTCCAGCATGTGGTCAGTGTGCACAACAGTTGTCATGGTGTGCGCGAACTGGGATTGTCATCTCCTTCTGAGCGCCACATCAAGCCGTTCAACAAGATTATCGACCTTTTAAATATGGTGGAAGGCATTACCATCCACGAACCGGAGCGCAAGGATGAGTGCTGCGGATTCGGCGGTATGTTCTCTATCGAGGAGCCTGCCGTTTCTACCCGAATGGGCGAGGATAAAATCAAGCGCCACATGGCTACGGGTGCCGAGTTTGTTACCGGACCGGATTCTTCCTGTCTGATGCACATGGCTGGAATCGCCAAGAAAGAGAATATGCCGATCAAGTTTATTCATGTTGTTCAAATTTTAGCTGCAGGACTATGAGTACAGAACATTCCAAGAGAGCTGCGAAGTTTACGCAGAATGTAGAGAAGACCACCTGGCACGATGCTACCTTCTGGTCTGTTCGTCAGAAGAGAGATAAAATGGCTGAGCAACTTCCTGAATGGGAAGACCTCCGTGAGCATGCGTCTGAAATCAAGATGCATACGATTACTCATCTTGCCGATTACCTCGATATGTTTTCCAAGAATCTGGAGAGCCGCGGGGTGAAGGTTCACTGGGCAAAGGATGCACAGGAATTTAATGAGATTGTGCTTGGCATTCTGAAAGATCACAACGTGAAGAAGATGGTGAAGTCGAAGTCGATGCTCACCGAGGAGTGCGAGATGAATCCTTATCTGGAGCAGCACGGCATTGACGTGGTGGAGACCGACCTGGGTGAGCGCATCATCCAGCTTCTGGGTCAGAAGCCTAGCCATATCGTGATGCCTGCCATCCACCTGAAGCGTGAGGAGGTAGGTAAGATGTTCGAGGAGAAGGGAATCTCCAAGGAAATCGGCAACTATGATCCTACTTATCTGACCCGCTGTGCCCGTCATCATCTCCGCGACCAGTTTATGGAAGCCGGAGCAGGTATGACCGGATGTAACTTCGGTGTGGCTGCTACCGGCGATTGCGTGGTCTGCACCAACGAGGGTAATGCGGATATGACCACTTCCATGCCTAAGCTCCATATCGTAGCGATGGGTATTGAGAAACTGGTTCCTGATTATAAGTCTTTGGCTGTATTCCAGCGCCTGCTCTGCCGCTGCGGAACCGGTCAGCCTACCACTACCTTTACCTCTCATTTCCGCCAGGCTCGTCTGGGTGCCGAGATGCATGTGGTATTGGTGGATAACGGCAGAAGCGACATTCTTGCTGATAAGGACCACTGGCAGACGTTGAAGTGTATGCGCTGCGGTGCCTGCATGAATACCTGTCCGGTTTATCGTCGTTCGGGTGGTTACAGCTACACCTATTTTATTCCGGGTCCTATTGGCGTGAACCTGGGTATGCTGAAGAATCCTCAGAAGTACAGCGACAATGTTTCGGCATGTACTTTGTGCTTGTCTTGCGATAATGTCTGTCCTTCCAAGGTAGGACCGGGTTCTCAGATTTATGTCTGGCGCCAGAGTCTGGAGAAGTTGGGTAAGGCTGATCCTGTCAAGAAGGCGATGTCGAATGGTATGAAGTATCTCTTCGACCGTCCTGCGCTCTACACCACTGCCCTGAAGTTTGCTCCGCTTGTCAATCTGGTTCCTGAATGCTGCACGCACTTCAGCAATTGGAATGCCTGGGGCATCGGTCACGCCAAGCCTGAGTTTGCAAAGAAGAGTTTTCATCAATTATGGAAGGAGGGAAAAGTAAAATGAAGAAAGAAGATTTCCTGAACAAGTTGCGTAAGAATACGCACGTTCAATTCGATATGCCTGCCGTAGATGTGAAGGGTATCCAGTATGAGGATACGCTGAAACAGTTTATTGAGATGACGGAATCGGTAGGTGGCCATGTGATAGAAGCTAAGGAGGGTGAGAGTCTGGATGAGCTGGTGAAGAAGGCTTATCCGGAAGCCAAGGTCTTTGCTTCTCATCTGCCAGAAATCACGATTGCCCAGAAGAATCCTGATACCGTGGCTGAGGCTAACGACCTGAATGGTACTGATGTGGGTATTGTTCGTGGTGAAGTAGGTGTAGCAGAGAATGGTTGCATCTGGATTCCTCAGACCATGAAGGAGAAAGCGGTGCTTTTCATCTCGGAATACCTTGTGATATTCCTCGAAAAAGAGAAGATTGTGAACAATATGCATGAGGCTTATGCCCGTATTGAGATGGATCCGAAGTACAATTTCGGTACTTTCATCAGTGGTCCTTCCAAGACTGCCGATATTGAGCAGGCTCTGGTGATGGGTGCGCAAGCCGCTAGAGGCGTGACAGTTATACTGATTTAGTTTATAGTTAAAAGTTGATAGTTTATAGGGCTTTTCTATAGTTTATAGTTGAAAGTTTATAGTTTACAGCAACCTTGCGAACGGCTAAGCCCTATAAACTTTCAACTTTCAACTATCAACTATTATAATCTCCATTCGTAGGTGTCATAAACCACTCCTCTTCCTCCGAAACCTTCTTTCTGATAGATGAGGCTGGCATTGAGTACCTTTCCTCCTTCTTCATTAGAAGTACCGAAATCGAAATAATCAAAATCCTTATATTTTGTTTTAATGAGATTCTGAAACAAGGCATCTAGTGCATGCGCCTTCTTTCCTTCTTCTGATGCGGAAATATACTGCGTGTGAACCACCTTCCTGCTGATGTACAAAACGGTTCCGCCTAGCATCTTGCCAGATTCTTCTCGGGCAACATACAGCTTGATATTGTCAGGGAAAGATGTTTTCAGTCTGCTCATCTCTTGCAAGGTATGAACAGGATGAGCCTGATAGGTGTTCATCAGGTTTTCGGTTAAAATGCTCCAGAACGTTTCGTAATCCTCACTTTCTTCAATGAAGATTCCTTTTTCCAGGGCTTTCCTTGCGCCCGATTTTCTGATATTATACCATTTCAGCGGATGCTTCAGGTCGATGACAGCCGCAATGTTTCTGGCGCAGATTTGCGCCCGGCATTCCTTGAAGAGGGCATAGAGGTCTTCTTCGGCAGGCTGTTGCTGGTAAATCCAGGGAATTGGCTTGTAGATGCACTTTTGGAAACCAGCTTTCTTCAGATACGTGTTGATGGCAACGAAAACCTGACAGATATTTTCTGCTGAGGCGTGTCCGGTAGTGAGCAGTCCGGCATAGGTGAGCCCCTGATGAGAATAGAAAATATCTCCGTCCTCATTGGCAGGGAGCAAGGCATAGAGCTTGTTGTTGTGGAAAATCATGAGCGAATGGTCATGGAAACGGTCGCTGTGATAATCCATGTAGGAGCGGTTGAGAAGGAAGGTGGCGTTGCGTGACTGGTCTACAAAAGCGTTCCACGCCTCCTTGTCTGCATCGTTGTATTTTCTGATCTCAAACATGATATTTAGCGTTATTGATTCTCGGTCTTTGAGAGATTAGGACTTTGGGATGAACTGATGAATCTGAGATATTCGTCATATTCGCGTATGTAGTCTTCTTCCTTAAACTTTTGGGAAGCCAGAACCAGACACAATGAGCCGGAAGAGAAATCATCCAGTGTTCGCCAGATATTGACATCCACGAACAGTCCCTCCCAAGGGTGGTTGAGATGATAGGTCTTCTTCTGTTCTCCATTATCCAGTGTTACCGAAAAGGAACCGCTGGCTGCTATGATGAATTCCTGGCATTCCTTGTGAGCATGGCCACCACGACTTTCTCCGCCCGGAACATCATAGGTCCAGTAGGTCCGGGCAATGGCAAAGGGAATATGCGTTTCTCCCTCTGCCACTGTCAGGTTGCCTCTTGGGTCGAATATCTTGGGTAATGTGATAATTCTTCCTAATTCTTTCATGTCTATTTCTTCATATATGGGTCGGTTCCCAATACTGTCTTTGCCAGGCGCTTTGCCTTGTCGCGGAGCTGGTTGAGGTCATCGCCCTTCTCGCCGTAGCAGAGAACAACGCCCATGCGGCGGCCTACGTGAGCCTCTGGCTTGCCGAAGATACGGATGCGGGTGTGGTCTTCCTTCAAGGCATCGAGCATGTTGTAGTTCAATGGCTCGGTGCTTTCCTCTGGCGAGAGGATGACGGCAGAACAGCCGATGTGTTCCAGATGGATTCCGGCGATAGGCAAGCCCATCACGGCACGGAAGTGGAGCTCAAACTCGCTCAGGTTGGTGGTGTGACCGAGGGTTACCATACCTGTATCGTGTGGACGAGGACTCAACTCTGAGAAGATGACTTCGCCCTGCTTGCTCAGGAAGAACTCTACGCCCCAGAGACCGGCACCTGTCAATGCCTTGGTTACTTCACCTGCAATGTGCTCAGCCTTCTTCAAAGCCTCCTCTGGAATCTGGAATGGCTGCCAGCTCTCGCGGTAGTCGCCGCCCTTCTGTACGTGGCCGATAGGTGGACAGAAGAGGGTAGGACCATCTTTCTGGGTGACGGTGAGCAGGGTGAACTCAGAATCGAAGTCGATAAATTCCTCGATGATTACTTCTTTCACGTCGCCACGACCTTCTTCCATTGCCTCCTTGTAAGCCTCCTTCAGTTCATCGTCGTTGTGAACATAGCTCTGACCATGGCCGCTTGAACTCATCAGAGGTTTCACTACGCATGGGAAACCGATTTCATCGGCAGCGTTCTTAAACTCCTCGAAGGTCTTGGCATAGAAATACTTGGCGGTGCGCAGACCCAGTTCCTTGGCGGCAAGGTCGCGGATGGCACGGCGGTTCATGGTGTAGTTCACGGCACGTGCAGAAGGCACAACCTGAATGCCCTCCTTCTCGAAGTCGAAGAGTCGCTCGGTGCGGATAGCTTCAATCTCAGGCACGATGATGTCTGGGTGATGTTTCTCTACCACTGCGGTCAATGCGTCGCCATCGAGCATCGAGAACACTTCTCGCTCGTCGGCTACCTGCATGGCTGGTGCATTGTCATACTTGTCGCAAGCGATGACGTACTGTCCTGCTCGCTTTGCGGCGATGGTAAATTCTTTGCCCAGTTCGCCTGAGCCCAAAAGCATAATCTTCTTCATTTATATGATGTTTAATGTTTTATGTCCCTAAAATTAATCACTAATCACAAATAATTAATCACTAATAATTAATCACTAAGTCCGAACTTCTTTCTGATAAATTCTGCGATAAACTTCTCTGTTTCTTCGATTCCCAGATGGCTGCTGTTGATGCAGAGGTCGTAGCTCTCGCTGTGTCCCCACTTCTTGCCTGTATAGTAATCGTAGTAAGAGGCGCGCTGCTCCTCGTGGCTTTCGATAAACTTGCGGGCGCTGGCTCTGTCGATGTTCTTTCGCTTGCATACTGCCTTGATGCGGTCGTCGATATTGGCGGTGATGAAGATGTTGATCACGTTCTTGTAATCACGCAGCACATAGTCGGCGGTTCTGCCCACAAACACGCAGTTGCCCTCATCGGCAGCCTTTCTGATGGCGTCGCTCTGGAACTTGTACAGACCTTCCTGCGAGAAGTCGTTGTGATAGAAATTGTTATCGCTCAGGAAGGGCAGATGGGTATGGAAGAGAGACTTGAAGAATCCCTTTTGTTCATCGTTCTGCTCGAAGAATTTCTCAGAGAATCCACTCTCCTTGGCGGCAAGATTCAGCAGCTCACGGTCGTAACATTTGCAACCGAAATCCTCCGCCAGCTTCTCGGCGATGATATGGCCGCCGCTTCCTATCTGGCGACCCACGTTTATGATAATCTTATTCATAATTTATAGTTTATAATTTATAGTTTACAGTTTATAGTTTACAGTTTATAGTTTATAGTTGAAAGTTTATAGGGCTTAGCAGTTAGCAAGATTGCTATAAACTATAAATTTCAAACTATTAACTGAATGAATGCCCTATTAACTATAAACTATTAACTTTTAACTTTTCTTGGTGTTGTTTCTTCAGCTTGTTCATGTACCACGATATCACGATTGCGGCGATGACTGCGGCCGAGAAATCGGAGATAGGCATGCTGCACCATACACCGTCAATGCCCCATATCATCGGCAGGAAACCCAGGAGCGGCAGAAGGATGAGCAACTGTCTCGACAAGGAGAGGAAGATACTGATCTTCACCTTTCCGATGCACTGGAAGAAGTTGGTGATAACCATCTGGAAACCGATGATCGGGAAGCAGAACATCACCACTCTGATAGCCTTGATGCCCAAGTCTATCAGTTGCTTATCGGTAGTAAACATTCTTGCGCAGTAGTAAGGCAGGAACATCGCTATCAGCCAGCCCGTTACCATAATGGCGGTGGCGGCAATGATGCTCAGATTCAGTACGCGCATCAGTCGGTCCAGTTTTTGGGCTCCATAGTTGTATCCGGCTATAGGCTGCATTCCCTGGTTTACGCCTAATACGAACATGATGAACACCATCGCAATACCATTGGCTATTCCGTAGGCTCCCACGGAGAGGTCGCCTCCGAAACGCACCAGCTGGTTGTTGATGAAGATGACGATGATGCAGGCGCACACGTTCATCAGGAAAGGCGAAATGCCGATGGCAAGGATATTATCCACGAGTTTCTTCTTCAGTCTGTAGATGCCTTTCTTGAAGTGGAGCAGTTCACTCTTGTTGCTGAAGAGCTTGATCTGCCACATCAGCGCCATCAGCTGCGATAGGATGGTGGCGATGGCGGCACCCTGTATTCCCCATTTGAAAACGAGGATGAAGAGGGCATCGAGTATCACGTTCATCACCACCGTGAAGATGGTGGCGTACATCGCCTGCTTGGGTTTGCTCGCGGCTCGGAGCAGGGCATTCATGCCGAAATACATGTGGCTTACCACATTGCCCAGCAGGATGATGACCATATACTCATGGGCATAGATGAGCGTCTGGTCGCTGGCTCCGAAGAATCTCAGGATAGGGTCGAGGAAGAGCAGACAGATGATGCTCAGTCCGATACCGATGATGAGATTCAGAGAAATCGTGTTACCCAGAATGTTTTGCGCTGTGGCATAGTCTTTTTGTCCCAACTTCACGCTGATAGCGGTAGACGCTCCTATGCCAACACCGGCTCCGAAAGCGGCGGTGAGGTTCATGAAGGGGAAGGTGATGGCGAGACCTGAGATAGCCATGGCTCCCACACCCTGACCGATGAATACTCGGTCTACGATGTTGTAGAGTGAGGCGGCGGTCATCGCAATCATAGCTGGCAAGGCATACTGAACGAGCAGCTTGCCCACCGGCTTGGTTCCTAATTCTAATGTCGCTTGTTTATTTTCCATTTATATCTGTTTTTTCTTCATAGCCGCTCGCTCAGCTTCTTTCAGAATGCAATTGCAGCGGCTACTTGTCTGCAAAAGTACAAAAAATATCTGATACCTTATTATATATATGAGAAAAACTTGCATTTCATGATAAAAACTTCCCTTTTCCTTTGGTGTTTTCGTACAATTTCTGTACTTTTGCACTTCAGAATAAACAATTCAACTGATTAATAAATGCAATACAGAAATATTGCAACAACAACAATAACAAACCGGACTACCGATATAATGATGAAAAAATTTTTGATGCTTTATGCATTTTTAATGACCGCTCTTTCTTTGTTTGCTCGCGAAGACAGGGTTAGCAATTTTGAGCAACTGATGCGGTTGCCCCGCATCGCCGAAACCGATATGGTGTCGTATCCGGGAGGCAAGTGTATGATGTATCGTCTTTATCTCAGAGACAAAGACCTCAGTCACACTCCCTTTTCGGTAAGTCGCCCTGCAGATTTTCTCTCTCCCCGTTCCATAGAGCGCAGAAAGAGGCAGAATCTGCCCATCGATGTTACCGATTTGCCTGTAGCTCCTGCTTATGAGCAGGCTGTAAGCGAGGCAGGCATCGAGATTGTGGGCAAGAGCAAATGGAACAATACCCTGCTGGTCCGCATTCATAAGGAGAAGGAACTACGGAAACTGGATGAACTCGATTTCATCACCCGGAAAATGAAGGTCTTCTCTGCTCCCGATTCTGTCAGTCAGCGCGTCAGAAGTAGCGTTCGCAGGGGATTGAACGATTGGACTGGTGGAGTAGGCGAATATGGTGCTGCCGATGCGCAGATCCAGTCGCTCAACGGCAAGCGGCTTCATGCTGCCGGACATCTGGGCAAGGGAATGATGATTGCTGTCTTCGACGGCGGATTCATGAATGTGGATAAGATTCCGGCGCTGCATGATATAAAGCTGGCGGGTGTGAAGGACTTCGTGGTTCCTCAATCCAAGAATGTTTTCGCCGAGATGGAGCATGGAACGATGGTGCTTTCTACGATGGCTGCCAACGAACCCGAAAGATTCGTGGGGGTGGCGCCTGAGGCTCAATATCTGCTGGTGCGCTGTGAAGATGAGCGCACAGAGAGTCTGGCAGAAGAGGATTACTGGGCTTTTGCGGCTGAATATGCTGATAGTTGCGGCGTGGATGTCATCAATTCCTCGCTGGGTTATCATGGCTTCGATGATGCGTCTACCAACCATCATTATTATGAGCAGGACGGCAATTCTACCCTCATCTCCCGCACCGCTTCGATGTGTGCTGACAAGGGAATCATCTGTGTCAATTCTGCAGGAAACGACGGAATGGGAAGCTGGAAGAAAATCAATTTCCCTGCCGATGCACGCAATATCCTTACCGTGGGCAGCGTAAACGAAATGGGCGAGAATGCGGCTTTCAGTGCCGTGGGACCTACTGCTGACGGCAGAATCAAGCCTGATGTGATGGCTTACGGAAGTCCTACCTGTGTGATTACGGGCCGTGGAAATATCATCAATGATAACGGAACGTCTTTCTCATCTCCGCTCATCGCCGGAATGGTAGCGTGTCTCTGGCAGGCTTTGCCTCAGAAGACGGCTAAGCAGATTATGAAACTCGTGAGATTGGCTGGCGATAATCAGCAACACCCCGATAATGTATTCGGATATGGTGTGCCTGATTTCTGGAAGGCCTATCAGACGGGGAAAGCGATTAAGTAGTTAATAGTTGATAGTTTATAGTTAATAGGGCAAACTTGCTCTGCTAGCTATAAACTTTCAACTATAAACTGTAAACTTTAAACAGTAAACAGCATGGAACGACTTCGATTGTCCCTTTTTGAATTAAACTCCATAGTCCGCGACGTCATTTCGATGTCCTTGCCCGACAGCTATTGGGTGGAAGCGGAACTCTCCGAGGCTCGCGAGGGCTACGGCGGGCACTGCTATCTGGAACTCATCGAGAAGGATGAGCGGTCTAATACGCCCATTGCCAAGGCGCATGCCTCCTGCTGGCGAAACCGATGGATGCTCATCAAACCGAATTTCGAGCGCATCACCGGACAGCGCATTCATGCCGGAATGAAAGTGCTGCTCAAGGTACACGCGCAGTTTCATGAGAACTATGGCTTCTCCTGGATAGTAGATGATATTGATCCTAACTATACGATGGGCGATATGGCGCGCAAGAGGCTGGAAATCATCAATACGCTGAAAGCAGAGGGCGTATTCGAACTGCAGAAGGAGTTGGTGCTCCCGATGTTCTGCCAGCGCATCGCCGTCATTTCCAGTGCTACGGCAGCAGGTTATGGTGATTTCTGCAACCAGCTTGCCGATAACGATTATGGTCTGCAGTTTCAAACCCGCCTCTTTCCGGCTACGATGCAGGGCGAGGGGGTAGAGCTGAGTGTGATAGCTGCCCTCGACAGTATCAATGCCGAATGGGAACAGTTTGACTGCGTAGTCATCATCCGAGGCGGTGGCGCTACGAGCGATCTCTCGGGTTTCGACACCCTGGCGCTTGCCGAGAATGTGGCAAACTTCCCGCTGCCTATCATCACGGGAATAGGACATGAAAGGGACGAGAGTGTGCTGGATATGATTTCTTTCCAGCGTGTAAAGACGCCGACAGCCGCTGCCGCCTTCCTCGTTAATCATCTTACTGAGGTTTATGCCCGTGTGGTGAATGCGCAAGAGGCTATCGTGCAGAATGTGAAGCACCGTCTGCAGGTGGAGAAGATGAGGCTCGACAGATTGAGCAACACGATTCCTGTCCAGTTTTCGCTGGTGAAGACGAAGCAGGGAGCTTATCTCGACCGTCTGATGAGCCGTTTAAGCACAAATGTCCAGTCGAAACTATCGGAAGCCCAGCGCCATTTCGAGATTCTTTCTCAGAATATTCAGCCGATATTGGAAAGGAAGATGCTCAACGAGAGTCATCGTCTGCAGCTTCTTTCCCAGCGCATCCAGGCACAAGACCCCGAGTTATTGCTGAAACGTGGCTACAGCATCACGCTGAAAGATGGCAAAAGCATCCGCTCTGCCTCAGAACTGAAGTCTGGCGACATCATCGAAACGAGGTTTGCCGAGGGCAGCGTGAAGGCAAAAGTTGAATAATAGTTTATAGTTAATAGTTTATAGCAATCTAGCTCCAGAAGCTCTGAACGTTGAGTTTCACACGCCCTGAAAGGGCAGAAGCTCCTAGCCCAGGGCATCGCCCTGGGTAATAAAGGACGCAATCTTGTCGCCCTGTAAGGGCAAAAGCTTTAAAATATCCACTATTAACTCTGTTACCCCAAAACAAAATAAAAATATGGAAAAAGAAGAAATGAAATACGAACAAGCCGTAAGAGAGCTTGAAGAAATCGTAGAAAGAATGGAGAATGATGAACTCGATATTGATCAGCTCTCCGAGCAGTTGAAACGTGCCAAAACCTTGGTGAAACTCTGTAAAGACAAACTCACCAAGACCGATGAGGAAATCAAGAAACTCCTCAGCGAGGATTGATTTACGATAAGCAGAAACTTGTTGGAAATTGTAGAAGAAAGTTGAATTTTCGCGCACGGATCTCACGGATCTCACGGATTTTGGCTCCTTCGGAGTTTTGGCTGTGAGGCTTAGTGAGTACCGTTGCTTGCAACGAAGAAGATCCGTGAGATCTGTGAGATCCGTGTGCGACTTAAATACCATCCGTAAATATGATACTTAGGCATCGTAACTATCTTGTTTACGGCCGGGGGGTAACTAGGGTGAGTAGGAAATCGCTTTTTCTGGGAGTCTATATATATACTATATCTTTCCTATAGTAAACGAACCTTTACATAAGGAAACTCTTAGAAAGTACTCTCCCCTTACTTACCCTACCCACCCGTAGAAGGGCAGGTCGGGGGCGGTATCCTGCTGCGAATAGTCATCCTCTGCTCTTGGCGATGAAGTCGGTGAAGGGTGAACCTCGATGCCAACCTTTAGCGTTAATAATGTGTTAAAAACACCCCATAACCCATTATAATAGAGATTCTTATATTTCTAGCATGCGCTGTATATACAAAGTTCTTTTTACTAGGGTTCACCCCAGAGCCGAAAAGGTGAATGCTTGGGGCAAGTGTTCACCCCGCTGTTCACCATTTGGTAACTATCGACAAAGATACGACAAAAGGCTTCCTGTTTTATTTCAAGCAATGTTCGTTCATTGGCATTGGGGTTGTTGCATTATCCACTTCCTGTAAGAGGGTGTGTCATAAGTCTGGATAATAGTTGGTGTATAACAGTTGACTACCGCATGCACAACAGGTGTTGTGCATGCGCATATCAGCTGTTATGCAAGCGCACAACAGCTGTTGTGCGACCGAAGATACTGACTGTCTCAACAACATATCCTATCTCTTCCAACAACTTATTCTGTCTCTTCCAACAACATATCCTATCTCTTCAAGCAACATATTCTATCTCTTTCAACAAATAGAAGAGGGTGAATCATAAACTTATGACACATCCTCTTTCAATTTGACTTGAATAGAACGCAAACCAGCGTTTTACATGGTAAAGGTCTTGAAAATCCCTCACTCTGAGGAATTTCCGAACGCATATCAAGGCTAAGCCTAACTACAACCTTTGCACCCCACTTGTATTGTTTCTGCTTCTCGCAAATGTCCTCGCCCAAACTCCAGTAGAATTTGAGCATTTCCGTATTCACTTTGACAGCAGCTTTAAGTTGTGCCATGCGGAAACGTTTCTTCAGGTCAGACAATCACTTCACATAGTTCTTGTCTGCCATGAAGGAGTCGCTATTCACGAACTGCGGTATATTATCTTTATTTTTCATATCATTACCTTTTTTGAAATCCTTAGTTTCCTTTATATCAGAAAGTGTTGCTTCAATGTCTTCTATTGTAGGCAACTGGCTCTGTATGTTTTCAGGCATGAGCTTAGACATCCTTCTTGTAATTGTGCAACAAGTTATTGCACATTTACTTCGTCTAATTTGGAAACAGCTTGTTGTCAAATTGTAAGTTGCTCATTATAAAACTGATACCATTGTCTGATATACTTCAAGTTTCTGTATGAAAGCCCTTTCATATCTGGGAACTCTGCCACAACTTGTGGAAAGTTTACTCTAACAATCCCAACTCTTTCAGATAGCCCTCAATCTCCTTGTCAAGGTCAGCACGTTTGGCCTCCAGGTCCTTGATTGCCACGTAGTTTGTTTGCAACTTCTCAAAGTTTGTCAAGAAATTTCTGTTGTAATTCTTCGCTCATATCGTTATTTCTTTTTTATATTCAATGATTCACTGACATTGATATATTTTTCGTCTTTATCTGTTATATACTGATGGCTGTACTTTCCTTTTCCCTCATTTAGGATTATTACACCATTCCAAAAGGATGTCGGACTTATGGCATAGCTTGGGTCTAAACAGAATATTTTCTTGACACCGTCTTTTTGTTCTTCATACCCAATAGCAAGTACAGCATGAGCGCCACCTTTAAAAGACAGAGCGGTAATCAAAGGCGTGTCGCTATCTATTGCAGTCCTAAGTTCTTCTACAAAAGAAGTTTGGTCTGATAAAGATGCTGTATATTGAAGAGGCGAAGATGTAACCTCTTTAGCAAAAGAATGGGATAGCTTTTCTTTTATTTCGGAAAAATAAAATCCATCACGGCACGGTCCTTCTGTCACAAAGAACTCTTTGAAGAGTCTCCCTTTTGCGGTATTTCTCTTAAATGTTGTTTTCAAGTTGACAACTTGATTACGAGTAAGAACCTTTAGTATGAGCAGGTTCATCATCATGGAATATACGGCACAAGCCCCATCCATTTCTCCTTGTTGTAAATGGACAGGTTGCCACTTGTGGTTAAATACACTAACACCCGAAGCCGTTATATCTAAATCTTTAATAATCTTAATCATTGTCGCTTTGTTATATATCTAAATCTTTTGTAATCTTAATCATTGTCACTTTGTTATTCCCAACTGAATGTCCTTATTATAGAACGCAGTTTCTTTGCCTTTTCAAAACATTGTGTCCACAAAGACACAGCAAGTTATGTTTCGAGTTACTCGAAACCTTTTGGGTTACTCCCAAAAGAACTTGCCTGTCGGTGATTTGTTCCTCCGTAGTCGGACAATTAAGATGGAAAGAACATATAAAAACAGCATAAAAAGTTTCTGATTTTTCTCATAGACAATTTAAATTTTATATTTTTGTGCAAAATTAGAAACAATGACAGAACTATTTCCATGACAGTCCTTTGCTGTCTAAATCTCTTGTGCTGAAAGGTGGTATAGCCATCAATCTCACCGTTTTCCAACTGCCAAGACTCTCGGTAGATATAGACCTTGACTTTACTGTGGATTGCGACCGAGAATCCATGCTCTCCATTCGCCAAGAAGTGAATAACGAGATTCTACGCTATATGGAGTCGGATGGTTCTCGAATCTGGTGCTGTGCTCGTCATCAATGATGCTTTTCTCTTATTCTTCTGCCAGTTCTTTCATCGCATCGTTTAATGTGTTGAAAAGAACGTTGATGTTTTCTTCTTCATTCTTGCATGCCTCCTTGAAGAGGGCAACAGGATCTTCGGTGCTGCTCTTGAGCGGAGTCTCGTTGAGCAGGATGTTGACATTGTTCAGCAACATGCCGTGAAGGGTAGGCATGTGGAGCTGGTGCTGTTCGCCCTCCTTGCTGCCACACTTCAAGCCTGCGGTGTATGCCTTCACGATGATGCGGACCAGGAGATGGATGGCCATCGGCTCGTCAGCAAGACTGATGAGAATGCCGTGGGTGTAATCGCGTACATGCTCTTCAAGAGTGGTAAACTTACCTTGAAGAAGCCAGGTGAAGTTACGCTTGTATTCAGACTCCATCGCCTTGTAAAGCTGGTTCGATTTGCAGGCTATGCGCAAGTAGTCGAGCATGGTTGGCTCAAAGGTCGGGTCAGCCTGTTTCATGCTGTCGAAGTTCTTCTTCATGCGCTCGTTGGCTTCCTCGGCAGTCTTGTAGTTGAGGCGTACGAGGGTAGAGAACATGATGTCGAAGAAGTATTGGTTTACCTCGCCATAGTGCTCCAGCATCATCTGCTTGATCTGTTTCGGGTCGTTCTTCTTACTGAAGTCATTGCCTTCTATGGTAGCATCGATGATGCCACGTGCGTAAGCTTCGAAGAAACCTCTTACAAATGCAGCTACTGCCTGATAACTGTTGATTCTTTTGCTCATTTCTTGTCTGTGTTTATTGGGCTGTTCCTGTTTGGGAATAACAGCTTCTTATTCAAAAGTCTTAAATTCATACCCCTGTTCCATGAGCCATTCTATGGCCTGAGGAAGCGCTGTCTTCAGCTTTTCAATGCTCTTCAGCGAGTCGTGGAAGGTGATGATGCTGCCATTGCGGGCATACCGTTTCACATTGTTCACCACATCTTCTGCCGTCATCCATTTGGAATAGTCGCGCGTCACCACATCCCACATGATGACCTTGTAAGTGCGGTGCAGCCACCAATACTCACTTGGTCGCATCCAGCCGTGAGGTGGACGGAAGAGATGGGCATGGATGATATCGTTCGCCTTATTGGTGTTGAGCACGTAGGAGATGACACGGTGCTTGAAGGCACCGATATGATTGAATGTATGGTTGCCTACCTGATGACCCTCTGCCACAATCTGGTTGTAGAGGTCATGATTGCGCAATACATTCTCGCCTACCATAAAGAAAGTAGCCTTGATATTGTACTTTCTCAGGGTCTCTAAGATGAATGGAGTTGACTCTGGAATCGGACCGTCATCAAATGTAAGATAGACAGAATGGTCTTTCTTGTCCATTCTCCAGATGGCCTTTGGATATAACCATCTGAGCCATTTGGCTGGTTGCTCTATGAACATGGATAAAACAGGTTTATATGAATAATGAAAAGTTTGGTGTCGTGTTTCGCGACACCAAACTTTTTTCTATTTTTACTGATTGCCTTCCGGCATTCTGCCACCTCTGCCATGATAGAGACGGTAGAGGTTGTTGAGCTGCTTCTCATACTTCTGCTCCAACTGTGGACTCACCATTCCGGCAGCCTCGCAGATGCTCTGCATGATCATAATCTGACGGATGCAGTCGTGCTCTGCCTGGAGGAAACGGTCGTTTGGCAGCGAGAGATAGTAGTTGAGGTATTGTGAAGCATTCTTCCATACCGCTTCAATATATTCCTTACCCTTGGCTTTCTGACCGGTCATCAGCCAGCCGCGAGCCATATCCAAGCCACCGCTCATGTAGTCGAGCGTAACATTATAGGCTGGAATCTCGGTATCAGCCTTCTTCAGGATGTTGATTGCCTTCTGCTTCTTGCCTTCGGCGATGAGCTGGAGGGCTGTCTGGGCGAGCAGGCGACGGTGGGTATAACACATACGCATGGTTGTCTCGTCGATGTAGAGTCCCTTCTGCTTCAGGTTGCCGAACTTGAATCGGGTCATGATGTTGTGATAAGCCTTCTCTGTATCGAAGTTCTTGGCACCTGGCTTGTTGGTGGTGAACGGAGTGATACGGTTCACAAGTCCCTCCTGTACGAAGTTGTCGCCGAGGTTCATATAGTTCTCTTCGCCTACGGTGAGTGCTACGTAGAGTGGACGGGTCCAGTTACACTGTGCCAACATTTCGAGCATCATGAGGTCGCCCTTGTAGAGTGCGCTCTTGCCGGCAAGCGAGATGACCATCTTGTCTGGAATAGAATCTGATGCCATCATCATGCCGCTCTTCTTTACAGCCTCCTTGTCGATGGTGACATAGAGGGTATCTGTAGGGATGAAGTGCATGTCAGGGTTCTTGCTGCGTACCCAGTTCTTCAGGATGTTCTTGAGCTCGAACGGTTCGGCACCAAACTGCTTCTTGGCATTCTCAGGATCTTGCTTGTAGAAGTCGAGAATCTGCTTCTTTGCCTCAGGTTCAACAGATACATATTCGTTGGTACCTGAACAGAAGTCGAGACGTGGCCAGGTGATTGGCACAGATGGTGAGTTGTATGCAGGACGCATCATCTGGTCGATATACCAGTCGGTCTGCAGGTAGCTCAGGTTACATACGCGGGCATCTGTTCCAACGCCTTCTACCTCCTGGTTGTACCAGAGTGGGAAGGTATCATTATCACCATTGGTAAAGATGATAGGGTTGCCCTTCTCCTGGAGTGACATCAGGTAGTTCTGGCCGAAGTCACGGCAGGTGTAACGGTTTGAGCGGTCGTGATCATCCCAGGTCTGTGATGCCATCTGGATAGGTACGAGAAGTGTGATGACTGCTACGATGGCTGTTACGGCAGTACCGCTGAGTTTCATCTTGCGCTTCAGAATGTCGATGATGGCGAGTACGCCGAGACCGCACCAGATAGCGTATGCATAGAATGAACCGGCATAAGCATAGTCACGCTCACGTGGCTGCATAGGAGTCTGATTCAGGTAGATGACGATGGCAAGACCTGTCATGAAGAACAGGAAGAATACAATCCAGAACTGCTGGATTCCGATAGGGAGGAGCACTTCCTCTTCCTTGCCGTTCTTCATTACCTTCTTCTTGCGGGTATACCAAGCCTGCCAGAAAAGTCCGATGAGACCGAGAATCAGCGGCATGCAATAGAATACATTGTGGCCCTTGTTCTCCTTCAGGTCGTCAGGCAATTTGCTCTGGTCGCCATAGAGTGAATCATCGATGAATGAGAAACCGGTAATCCAGTTTCCGTGCTCTGGCTCACCATTGCCCTGGATGTCGTTCTGACGGCCGGCAAAGTTCCACATGAAGTAGCGCCAGTACATGAAGTTGCACTGGTAAGAGAGGAAGAAGCGGATGTTGTCAAACTGTGACGGCATCTTCACCATCATACTCTCTCCGCAGCGGTCGTAAGGAATCTCTGTGCCTTCTACACCGCCCATCCAGTCTTCGTATGCCTGGGCATGAGCCGAACTGTACATACGAGGGAAGAGCATGTTCTGGGCATAGATATACTTATTCTTGTGACTTACTACGAAGTAAGAGTCCTTCTCATCAGCCGAAGCTTTCTCCTTGCGCTGGTAAACCGGTGCGCCTTCCTTCATGACAGGCTTGCACATGTTGCCGTCTACTTCGAGGGCTACCTGTGATGTATAAGCCTGGCCATAGAACAGAGGGCGGTCGCCATACTGGTCGCGGCTCAGATAACTTCCCAGGGTAAAGATGTCCTCAGGAGAGTTCTGGTCCATAGGAGGGTTGGCAGAAGAACGGATCACGATGAGTGCGTAGCTGGAATAACCAATCATCAGCATCAGCATGCAGAGCAAGGCTGTATTCTTGACGCGTGCTGAGATGAGAGGCAGGAGCTGCATCTTCTTCTTGGCGATGCCAGTAGATTCGTCAACGCCTGTTACTACTTCCTGCTTGCGCTTGTAGCCGAGTACGAACCAGAGGATAACCAGCACGATGATGCCGGTAATGGCAGCTGTCCAGCCATATCCGTAGAATGGGATGCCGAGCATGCCGAAACCGAGAACGAAGGCGATATTCTGCTTCTTCTCGTTCTTCTCTGATGCATTACAGGTCTCGTAGATGCCCCAGATGACAGAGGCTACAAGACAGATGATGTATACGATTTCACCGGTATTGAACGGACAGCCGAGGGTGTTGACAAAGAACAGCTCGAACCAGCCGCCTACGGTGATGATACCTGGAACCACACCATACAGTACGGCTACCACTACGAGGAATGAAAGGAACAGTGCCAGGAGTGAACCCTTGAGGTTGGCATGTGGCACCTTCTTGTAGTAATAAACCAATACGATGGCTGGGATACAGAGCAGGTTGAGCAGGTGGACACCGATACTCAAACCGGTCATATAGGCGATGAGCACAAGCCAACGGTCGCTATGAGGCTCGTCAGCATGGTCTTCCCACTTCAGAATCAGCCAGAATACCACAGCGGTAAAGGCAGAAGAGAACGCATAAACCTCACCCTCGACAGCTGAGAACCAGAAGGTATCGCTGAAGGTGTAGATGAGTGCGCCTACCATACCGGATGCCTCGATGGCAATCAGCTTGCTGGTAGTCAGTTCTTTCCAGTCGCTGATGACGAGTCGGCGAGCCAGGTGGGTGATGGTCCAGAAGAGGAACATGATACAGACGGCGCTCAGCAGGGCGCTCATCGTATTTACCATCTTGGCTACCTGGGTAGTGTCGCTGGCGAAATGTGTGAAGAAATTGCCTAAAAGCATGAAGAATGGTGCCCCAGGTGGGTGACCGATCTCCTGCTTGTAAGCAGTCGTAATAAACTCAGGACAGTCCCAGAAGCTGGCTGTCGGTTCAATTGTGGAACAATAAGTGAACGCCGCAATGATGAATGCGACCCATCCGAAGATATTGTCCACTAATCTGTACTGTTTCATTATTGTTTAAACTTTAATGTATTATATTTCTTTCTGAATGCTTTCTCTGTTTCTGAGTGCTTTCTCTGTGCCTTTCAAGGAAGGCACATTCCAGTTGCAAAGATAATAAAAAGATGAGATAATATGGATTTTTGCACCTGTTTTTTAGGCATTATTATATAATAAGCCTATACATTTAAGAAATGCTCTTCCAGTTTCTCTCTCGGCATATCTGCCGTATCGTGGTAGTGGAGATGATGATTTACGCAGGCGATGTGCTTTACGTTATTGAGCACTTCGGCTACATCATGGCTTACGATGATAATGGCGCACTCCCGGTTGATCTGTTCCAGCATCTCGTACATCTGCTTTTGGAAACGGCGGTCGATGTAGGTGTTGGGCTCATCCAGTATCACTACATCGGGTTTCGAAACAATGGCGCGGGCGAGGAGTACTCGCTGCAGCTGTCCGCCGCTCAAGGCTGCGATATGGCGGTCTTTCAACTCCGTGAGCTGCATCTGTTCCAGACAGTCGAGAACCTGCTGGTGCTGTGCCTGGGTGTATCTCGAAAAGAGACTTTTGGTCTTGCTGAGTCCTGAGAGTACCACTTCATAAACGGAGATAGGGAACTGTTTGTCGAGATGGTTGTATTGGGGCAGATATCCCATGCTGATTTCCCTAACTTCCTCTCCGTCTTTATAAAAGCGGATGCTGCCGTCTGTGGTTTTCATCAGTCCCAGAATGAGGCGCATGAGGGTTGTCTTGCCACCACCGTTGGGACCGATGATGCCAAGATAATCGTCTTTGTAGACGGTGAGGTTGATGTCGTGGAGCACCTCCTTGCCTTCGTAACCAGCCGAAAGATGCTCTATCTCTATTAACTTTGAACTTTGAACTTTGAACATTGAACTTTATGATTAGTTGTTGTTTTAACAAAGCTTTTGCCCTTACAGGGCGCCTTGTTAACTGCTATTATACCCAGGGCGATGCCCTGGGCTAGGAGCTTCTGCCCTTTCAGGGCGTGTGGAACTTACTTCCCAACAACGATTTTCTTGCCTTGTACTGCGGCTGCCGCTTCCTGCATTGCCCAGTTCCATTCTCCTTGCAATGGGTTGATATTCATTGGCTTGGTGTGGCTCTCGTTGATGAATGTATTGGTGTTGCGGTTGGCAAACTCTGCTTGTATGAGGCAATATTTGATCTTCTCTTTTCTTGCTCTCTGGATGAGGCTCTTCAGCTGGGAGGCACTAGGCTCTCTGCCTTCTTCCTCTATGGCAAGCTGCTCCAACTGGTAATCACGGGCAAAGTAGGTGAGGATAGGGTGATAGATGACGAACTTGCGAACCATCTCGGGATGATTCTTGATACCCTCTCTGATGGTGCTGTCTCGCTTGTCGATGATCTTCAGCAGCGACTGGTAGTTCTTCTCGAAGAACGCCTTGTTCTTCGGCTCCAGTTCGCAGAGCGCCTTGAGGATGTTGCTGGCTATGATGCGGGCATTGCTGCAACTCATCCATACGTGTGGGTCGATGTTGCCACCCGGAGTCTTGGCAGGCTTGATGCCCACGGAAGTATCTATCACTTTCATATCCGGAGCGTTGTCCTGCAGCTTCTTCATCCAGGTCTGCTCAAAACCGATGCTGCCCACTTTCAGATAGAGGGCACTCTTCGAAAGTTCCATCATCTGCTGGGCGTATGGCTCGTAAGTCTCTGGATTGTTACCATTCGATACCATTACGTTGACATCTACCTTGTCTCCGGCAATCTTATCTACGAAATATTGGTAGGGAGGGATGGTAACGGTTACAGTAGGCTTGGCATTACTTTCAGCCATGCCAGCCTTTTGCTGGTTGCTTTTGCAGCCAACCATTAGGGCGCATATTATAATAAGGTATAAAAATCTCTTCATAATTAAACGATAAAACTCAGTCCATAGACCAATAAAACATATCTTAGTACCTTGCCGATGGTGATGCTGAGGATGGAGATGGGCACGTTGGCTCTTGTCAAGCCTAAAACGATGGTGATGGCACTTCCCAATAGTGGGAGAAAGGCGAAGAATCCCATCCAGGCGCCTCTGCCTGCCATGAAACGTTCAGCCTTATCCAGACTTTTTTTCTTCACATGCAGGTATTTCTCTATCCATTCCATCTTACCCATTCTGCCCACACCGTAGTTGAACATGGAACCAAGCACATTGCCGATGCTACCGTAGATAACGAGGGGGAGAGGCTCTAGTCCAGCTGCCTGCAAGCCTGCCATTACTGCCTCGCTGCTGAATGGGAAGAAAGAACCTGCCAGAAAAGCTGCAGCAAGCATGCCCCAATAGCCCCAGTCGATTAAGAAACTGATAATCCAACTCATAATAATATGCTCTCTGGTACGAGTATGTTGTAAGCCATGATAAGTACCAGCATGATGAGCAGCAGGATGAAGGAGATGTTGGTCAACTTACCTCTGGTGAATGTGATGAAATGGGCGATAAGCGGTGCTGTATTCACAATCAGAATGCCGTCCAGTTCCTGTATATGTCGAGGTTGGAGGACGATGAAGATGATGCAGGCAACCGATATCATGATAAACGTTTCGTAGATCATGCGGGTTCGTATCTTATCGCCGTAGCTGGTGCGTATGAAGTGGATGGAACCGATGATGGTGAGCAGGATAACGAAACTCAGGTTCAGTACCTGATGGTCGGTAACCTGCGAATAATCAAAGAGTTCGCTGTAGTTGATGAATTCGCAGAAGTGGTCTGCCAGCCCCTGTATGTTGTCGGTATAGAAGAAATAACCGGCTGCAAACCAATAGGGCACGATGAGACCTACCAGGGATGCAAAGAATGTCTTTACGCTAAACGAGAGGGTAAACACCATCATCATGATCCATAGGATAGGCATGAAATAGCCTATCTGCACGAAAACCATCGATGCCAGACCGATGCAGGCAAAGGCGTAGAAAGTCCAGCCTGTAGAGCGTTTATCCTGATAGCAATTCCAGATAATGAGATAAAAGGCGATGAAACACATCGTCACAATACTGCTTTTTAAAGAGAGTTGGGGGAGTCCTGCCATCGTCATTAATGCCAGAAAACTGCAAGATACCATTCGGCTGTAGGTACGCATCAGGGCATTACGGTTGTTCAGTTCCACCATCAGCAGGGTAGACATGGCTGTAAAAGCAAATTCTACCCAGATATTGGATACCAATAAACCTACTGCAACCCAAACCAGCGTGGCAAGGGTTGCAGTAATAGGTAAAGAGTAGCGGCTAGCCGCTACTTTATTTTGAAAAGTTTTCTTTCTTAACATCTAATTCAACATTAAAAAACTAAAGGTCCTGTCCGATATCTGAACGGAAGTACTTGTCGGTGAACTGGATCTTCTGTGCCTCAGCAAAGCTCTTCTTCAGGGCTTCTTCCTTGTCCTTGCCGTAGCTGCTTACGCAGATGACACGACCACCGTTGGTTACTACCTGACCATCCTTCATGGCTGTACCGGAGTGGAATACTACCGAACCTTCTACATCGTCGATGCCCTGGATAGGATAACCCTTCTTGTAAGCCTCTGGATAACCGCCGCTTACGAGCATTACGCAGACTGCTGCACGCTCATCAAACTCGATGCTGCGCTTGTCCAAGTCGCCTGCTGCTACACCCTCAAAGAGATCCACGATGTCACTCTTCAGGCGGAGCATCACGCTCTCTGTCTCTGGATCACCCATACGGCAGTTGTACTCGATGACCATAGGCTCGCCTTCTACATTGATCAATCCGAAGAAGATGAATCCCTTATAGTCGATGTTCTCCTCAGCAAGTCCCTCTACTGTAGGACGGATGATGCGCTCGTCAACCTTCTGCATCCACTCCTTGGTAGCGAATGGTACAGGGGTAACGCTACCCATACCGCCGGTGTTCAGACCGGTATCGTGCTCGCCGATGCGCTTGTAATCCTTAGCCTCAGGCAGAATCTTGTAGTTCTTGCCGTCGGTCAATACGAATACAGAGCACTCAATGCCGCTGAGGAATTCCTCGATGACTACGCGTGCAGAAGCGTTGCCGAACATACCGCCGAGCATCTCCTTGAACTCCTTCTTAGCCTCTTCCAGGGTAGGGAGGATGAGAACGCCCTTGCCGGCGCACAAACCGTCAGCCTTCAGTACGTATGGAGCCTTCAGTGTTTCCAGGAATTTCAAGCCTTCCTCTACGTGCTCGCCGTCGAAAGTCTCATACTGGGCAGTAGGGATGTTGTGGCGCTTCATGAACTTCTTGGCGAAGTCCTTGCTGCCTTCCAATACGGCACCAGCCTTTGATGGACCGATGACAGGGATGTTCTGGGTGCGAGGATCGTTCTTGAAGTTATCGTAAACACCCTTTACCAATGGGTCTTCCGGACCAACTACCACCATATCAACGCCATTTTCTACTGTGAAGTTCTTGAGCGCCTCAAAGTCGTCAGCCTTGATATTTACGTTCTCGCCGACATTCTGTGTACCGGCATTACCAGGAGCGATGAAGAGTTTCTCACACTTCTCGCTCTGAGCGATTTTCCATGCTAAGGCGTGCTCGCGGCCACCGCCTCCTAACAATAAAATTTTCATTTGCTGTAAGTTATTGTTTGTTATTTGATGTAGAAGTAAACTCCCCTTTTCGGGGGATGTTTACTCCTAGATATTTACTTGAGATAATCGAAGAAATAATTGCTGATGCGCTCATGCAGATGAGTGCTCTGATGACCTCTCATGTTGTGAGGCTCGCCAGGATAGACGAAGAAGTCTGGCTGGGTGCCTGCTGCGATGCAAGCCTTGAGGAAGGTGAGGCAGTGCTGTGGTACTACAGTCACATCGTTCAAGCCCTGGATAATCTGCAGCTTGCCCTTCAGGTTCTTTGCCTGATAGAGCAGCGAGGTCTTCCTGTAACCTTCTGGGTTGGTCTGTGGGGTGTCCATATAGCGCTCGCCATACATCACCTCGTACCAGTGCCAGTCGATGACCGGACCGCCTGCTACGCCTACCTTGAACACATCAGGGTGGTTGGTCATCAGTGAGATGGTCATGAATCCGCCGAAGCTCCAGCCGTGAACGCCAATCTTGTCAGCATCTACGTAAGGAAGCGTCTTCAGATATTCCACACCCTTCATCTGGTCTTGCATCTCAATCTGTCCGAGCTGGCGGAAGGTAGCCTGCTCGAAAGCCTTGCCACGGTTCTCGCTTCCACGGTTGTCGAGGATGAAGAGCAGATAGCCCTTTTCTGCCATGTAGGTTTCCCAACCACGGCTAGAGTAGTTCCAGCGGGCATCTACGTTGTGGGCATGAGGTCCACCATATACATATATAATGGTAGGATACTTCTTGTTTGGATCGAAGTTTACCGGTTTCACCATTCTCCAGTAGAGGTTTGTTTCGCCATCGGCAGCCTTGATGGAACCGCAGCTGTACTCAGGCACATTGTAGCCCTTCCAAGGGTTCTCGGCAGTGAAGTAAGCGGTGCGCTTGCCGTTCTCGGTATTCACAAGGGCAATCTTGCGAGGCACGGTAGGAGTAGAGTAGTTGTCGAAGACATACTGTCCGTTCTCGCTCAAAGTGGCGCTGTGCCATCCCTTGCCGCAATCATCTACCAGCGTACGCTTGCCGGTTTTTGTATCTACGGCAAAGATGTTTCTCTGGATAGGCGATTTCTCGTTGGATGCGATGATGATACTCTTGCGCTTGCTGTTGAAACCGAGCACTTCCATCACTTCCCATTTGCCGGAAGTCAACTGCCGGATTGAAAGTGAAGAGTGGAGAGTGTTCTTCACTTCACAGAGATAGAGGTGGTTGTAGCCATCCTTGCGGCTCTGCATGATAAAGCTGCTGCTGTCCCAAGGCAGGAACTGGATAGGGTGGCAAGGCTCCACATATTTCTCATCGGTTTCGCGATAGAGTTCGCCAGTCTTCTCGCCGGTCTCTGCATTGTAGGCAGTCAGACGGCAGTCGTTCTGGTCGCGGTTCAGCTCAAACATATAGATGGTCCTGCTGTCCGGACTCCATGCGATGTTGGTGAAGTAGCGGTCGGTTGGGTCGCCAGCCTTCAGATAGATAGTCTTGCCGGTCATGCAGTCGAACACGCCTACGGTTACCTTGTGTGATGTCTCGCCAGTCATCGGATACTTGTCTGGTGCAGGAGTAGCAATGCAACTCTGTGTTTCAGGATGATTGAAACCGATTTCCGGGATGTCGACCTGCGGATAGTCGGTTACCATACTCTGGTCCATGCGATAGAAGGCGAGCAGTTCGCCGTTCGGACTCCAGAAGGTTCCCTTGCTGATACCGAACTCATCGCGGTGAACACTCTGTCCATAAACAATTTCGCGGCTTCCGTCCTTTGAGAGCTGGAAATCGTGAGATTTCTTTTCTTTTGTCAGGGCGTTGCTGGTTACATCGAAGGTACGCACATAGAGGTTGCTGCCCTTCAGATAGGCGAAGGCGTTCTGCTGGGCGTTGGCCTCCAGGAGGTTCTCGCCGTCAGCAAAATCCATCTCGCTCAGCAGCTTATGCTTCTTGAAGTCTACGGTATAAGTCTTGCTGCCGTTGCTTACCATCACGATGTTCTTGCCTGCAAAAGGGAAGAGAGCATTGTAGAGGGCTCTTACCTTGATGTCCTTGGTAGGAGCAATCCACTGGTTGATATCATTGATGCCGAAGAGTTTGGTCTCCTTGCCTGTCGTCTTGTTGACGAGATAGCAGGCATCCACATCCTGGCGAACGAGTTCATTGCCCCACCAGGTGCACCAGCGGTTCTTAGCCACCATGTTACGATAGTTGTTGCCGCCGAAGTTCAGGTCTTCCAATGTAAAGGCTTTCTCGCCTTTCTGAGCAGGAACCACGCCCTGAGCCTGTAAGTCGGTTGCATTCATAGCCATCATAATCATAGCAGCAAAAGATAATTTATAAATTGAATTCTTCAGATTCATTATATTCTTTACTTTATCGGGTTTACCACCCATGCGTCGTGAAACACGACGTATGGGTAGTATGTCTCTTTAATCCTCGTCGTCGAAGTCTACGCTGAAGTTCTTCTTGCCTCCGCGCTTGCCTCCGAAATCACGGCCACCACGTTTGTCGCCCTTGAAGCCACCACGCTTGTCGCCTTTCTCGAAACGCTTTCCGTCGCGCTTGCCACCGAAGTCACGGCCACCCTTGCGGTCGCCCTTGAAGCTGCGGCTGCCACGCTTGTCATCGTCGTCATCATTGCGTCGACCGCCACCGATACGTGAACGGCCGCCCTTATGGAACTCAGCACGCTTCTTCTCGAAGTCTTCCAGACGGTGAGTATGGAACTTGAAAGAACGGATATCGTCCTCCTCGTTTTCAGTCTCCTCGCTAACACGCTTCTTGAATTCACGCTCCTTCTTGAAACGGTGCTTCTGAGCCATCTCGCTCTTTTCGCGCTCAGTCTTCACAATACCGCCTTCAGAACGGAAGTCCTTCATCTTGCCGTCGAACATCACATACTTACGGAATTCGCACTCCAAGCTTCCGTTGAATACAGGAATCTTGATAGATGGTTTCAGACCAATCTGCTCGAAGCACTCCTCGCGGTAACTCAATACCCAAGCCTCGTTGCCGGCAAAAGCCTTCTTGAAGCGCTCACCGATCATCTTGTAGGTGTTCAGGAGGTTAGGGGTAGAGATGCGCTCGCCGTATGGAGGGTTCATCACGATGATGCTCTTCTCTGCTGGCTGGGTGAAGTCCTTGAAATCAGCCTGTGAGATGGTGATGTCCTTGCTAAGACCGGCAGCACGAACGTTGAGGTTAGCTGTGTTTACAGCCTTCATGTCAACATCGTAACCATAGATGTGGTGCTCAAACTCGCGCTCCTGAGAGTCGTCGTTATAAATCGTATCGAAGAGATCCTGGTCGAAATCGTTCCACTTCTCGAAGGCAAACTCCTTGCGGAATACACCTGGAGAGATGTTACGGGCGATGAGGGCAGCTTCGATGGCGATGGTACCTGAACCACACATCGGGTCGATGAAATCGCATTCGCCCTTCCAGCCAGTCATCAGAATCATACCTGCAGCGAGAACCTCGTTCAGAGGAGCCTCTACCTGCTCCTGGCGGTAGCCACGGCGGTGCAGACTCTCACCACTCGAATCGAGACTCAAGGTGGCATTGTCTTCTGCAATGTGGATGTTGAGGCGGATATCCGGGTTAGATACGCTGATATTTGGACGTGTACCCTGCTTCTCGCGGAACCAGTCAACAATCGCATCCTTTACCTTGTAGGTTACGAAGCGTGAGTTGCGGAACTCCTCTGAGTAGACTACTGAGTCAACAGAGAAAGTCTTCTTCACGTCTAAGATGTCATCCCACTTGATCTTCTGGATCTGATCATATACCTCTTCAGCGCTTCTAGCCTTGAAGTGCTTGATAGGCTTTAAGATACGGATGGCTGTGTGCAACTGGAAGTTAGCACGATACATCATTTCCTTGTCGCCTGTGAAAGACACCATGCGGCGACCGATCTGTACATTATTGGCACCCAACTGGGTGAGCTCTTCAGCCAAGACAGGCTCGAGGCCCATGAAGGTCTTGGCAATGAGTTCAAATTCCTGTTCCATTATTGAATTCTATATCTAATAAACTTTGTTTTTCTTTTTTATATTTCTTTGTTTTCGGTTTCATATCCTTGGTAACCCATACGTTGGCTCCCACTACGCAGCCTTCTCCGATGGTGATGCGACCGAGGATGGTGGCATTGGCGTAGACGATGACATCATTTTCGAGGATAGGGTGGCGAGGGATTCCCTTGATAGGATTGCCGTCCTTATCGAGAGGGAAACTCTTGGCTCCGAGGGTAACACCCTGGTAGAGTTTCACATTGTCGCCGATGATGCAGGTAGCTCCAATCACCACACCCGTACCATGGTCGATGGTGAAGTGCTTGCCGATGGTAGCCTCCGGGTTAATATCAATACCGGTTTCCGAATGAGCCAGCTCAGTCATCATTCTCGGAATGAGCGGCACTCCCAGTTCGTGCAGCACGTGGGCGATGCGGTAGTTGGTAATCGCCTTGATGACTGGGTAGCAGGAGATGATTTCTCCGTGGCTCATGGCAGCCGGGTCGCCCTCGTAGGCAGCCTCTACATCGGTAGCCAGAATCTTGCGCAGTCTTGGAAACTCCATGATGACCTTGGCTGCAATCACGCCTGCCTTGGCACGCTGGTGCTGCAGTTCAGCCTGGGTTTCCGTTTCGCAGTCGTTGGCGAAGCAGAGACCGGCGAGGATCTGCTCTGACAGCATCTCATAGAGTTTCTCTACTCTTACTCCAATATGATATTTGATGGTTGAGATATTTACCGAAGAATTGCCGAAATATCCCGGAAAGAGGATAGAACGGGACAAACTGATGATTTCTTCGAGCGCCTTGCCCGAAGGAAGTGGATTCCCGTCTCGATGCTGATGGAAGAGACCCTTCAAAGATTCGGCGCTCGAAAGCTCCTCGATGGTCTCTGTCAGCTGATGAGTTAATGTATCTTTACTCATTTTCTTAATGTCTCAATAAAATTTGAGTGCAAAGATACGATTATTTTCTTGAATGACAAAGAAATAGCTGCGGTTTTTTATATTTTTTAGAGTGATTTTTTGGGGGATGAAAAATGGAAAGACCCATGTACGGTGTTTTACCGTACATGGGTCTGGCTTGTCTTATTTTGCGATGCTGTCCAGGAAGAGGAGCAGCCGGTTGGTGACGTTTACCTCTGAAACACCGGAATCGAAGTCGAGCGATACGAGGTTGAGCATTGGGAACCGGTCGTGGAGACGTTTCTCGATGCCCTTGGAAATCACGTGGTTAGCGATGCAGCCGAAAGGCTGGAGCGAGATGATGTTGTTCACGCCATCACGGATGTAACCTACGATGTCGGCAGGCAGAAGCCAGCCTTCGCCAAACTGGGCTGCAAGCGAAACCAGTCCCTGTACGTCCTTCGCATCATCATAGATATTGGTGAACGGACGGAAGTAGCGGAACTTGCCGGCTGCCTTGTTTACCTGGCGCAATCTTCTGCCTATCAACGCCTGATAAGCGCCCTTGATGATGAAATCGGGCACTTTGGTGCAACTCAGCCGCATGTGTTTCTGTATCTCTACGTTCACAAATTCCTGAAGGAAGAAGGGGGCAAGCAGAGGCGGAACCACCTCAATGCCACGCGAGATGATGTTCTGCTCCAGGAACTGGTGGGCGAAAGGATTGAATTTCAGGAAGATTTCGCCTACGATTCCTACCTTCGGCAGTTCTCTGTCGAGGGTCATCTGGTTGAATTCTTCGGCTGCCTGTTCCAGGAGTCGGATGAGTTCTTTGGCTGAATTCTGGGCGATAGGTCCGTCTATCAGCTGCATGTATTTATCGCGCAACTCTCTGGCAATGCCTGGTTTACGCTCTCTTACGATGCAGGCGTTGTACATTTCGTTGATTGCATCGCCATAGAAAATGGCGGTAACGATAATCTGACTGTATTTCAGCCAAGGCACATTGAAGCCGTCCTGCTCGTTGTAGTCTTGCTTGTCGTCTGTTGAGCCTGATGCTTCGCCTGTTGAGGCTGTTACACCGAGTGTGAGCAGCGGAATGTCCTGGAATCCATTGGAAATCATCGCACGCTTGATGAGGCCGGCGTAGTTGGTTGCGCGACACTGGCCGCCCGTCTGACTCATCACTACTGCCGTATTGTTCAGGTCGTATCTGCCTGATTTCAAGGCTTTGATGATGTCGCCGACGATGAGGGTTGCCGGATAGCAGACTTCGTTGTTGGCAAACTTCAAGCCGAGTTCGGCGCTCACCTCATCGCTCATCGGAAGTACCTCAACATCATAGCCTATCAGTTTCAGAATAGGCGGAATGATAGGGGTGAGGTATTCGGTCATGAAAGGAGCGAGAATCTTGCGATGAATATCCTGCTTAGTGAATACCTTGGTCTGCTGTAAATGTTGAATGTTGAGTGTTGAATGTTGAATTTCTTCAGCTGTTGAATTTTTCACTCTTCGTTCTTCACTCTTCACTTCCTTTACTCCCTTCAGGCTTTCTATCAGCGAGCGGACACGGAGCTTCAGAGAGCCGATATTGCTTACATCATCTATCTTCAACAGCGTGAACGGCTTGTTGTGGCGCTTCATGATGTCGCGAATCTCGTCCTGGATAAAACTGTCAGGACCGCAGCCGAAGCTGGTCATCTGGACGAAATGAACCTCATTGCCCTGTTCGGCTGCCCATTGTGCTGCCTTCAGAATGCGGTTCATATACGCCCATTGCTTTACGAGATAAGTCTCTGGCTGACAGTTGTATGCTTCGTTGTTGTCCTGGCTGGCTAATGCTGCCTCATTTCTTTCTGCCGCCAGGTCCTCCAGATTGAATTCTTTGAAATCTTCAAAGAGATTACCCCGGGCGATGTCTTCGCTGATGACGTTGACTCCCAGATTGGCAATCATCTCGCTCAGCTTGTGCTGAATCAGCGGGTCTGTATGATAAGGACGGCCAGCCAGCAGAATCGTAAGTCCCTTGTTTGGCTTCTGAGTCTTGTCTTCGTTCGTTTTCTGAGCCTCTGTTTCTTCATTTTTCAGAATCTCCCAGCCCTGTTTCTTAATCTCAGCTGCATATACTGCTTGAGCATAGAGGGCCTCTCTCAGCGCTTTACGGGCAGTCTTCTTGCTTACTCCCAGTTGCTTGAGATAATCGGTAATCTGCTTTTCCAGCGCCTTAGGCTGGGCAAAGTTGATGATGGGCGTATCGATCGGCTTCTTCAGATTGATGACTGACTTGATGACATCGCTGTAGCCAGAAACGACCGGACAGTTGAAGCTGTTCAGCGTATTCTTCGGGTCGTCATTATGCTCATAAACCACGTATGGCATGAGGATGCGGTCTACCTTCGGGTTCTCGTTGAGTTCCTTCAGATGACTGTGAGCCAGTTTAGCCGGGAAGCAGATATTGTCGCTCATCACCGTATTCAAGGCTCCTTCATACTGGCTGAAAGTGGAATCGGAAGAGAGAATCACGCCCAATCCGGCTGCCCGGAGCAGCGCATTCCAGAACGGATATTCCTCGTACATGTTGAGGATGCGAGGAATGCCAACCCATGTACCGTGAAACGCGGTAGTAGGTGGGGTAACTGTTTCTCTATCAAAGAGTAATCTATATTTGTATTCGTAGATATTTTTGCCTTTTATCCCGTTTGCTCCCTTGTTGTTGAACACACGCTCACACTTGTTTCCGGAGTAGAATCGGTTGCCGCCGGCAAAGGTGTAGCGGGAAACATAACAATGGTTTTCGCAGCCTTTGCATTGCAGTTGTTTGGTTTCATAATGAGCCAGATTCTGGAGATCATCGATGGTTCTTGATGAGGCAGGGTGCTCGTTTTCTGCAGATGTGCGATGTTTGTAATCTGCCGCCGCATGAAGGGCACAGCCGTAGGCGCCCATCAGTTCAGGCATGTTGCTTCGTGCCACTTCTGTATGGGTGAGCAACTCAAATGCTCTTACCACCGCATCGTTTCTCATCGTACCACCCTGCACAACGATTTTGTCTCCAAGGTTCTCATTACCATGGAGTTTCAATACCTTATAAAGACAGTTCTTGATGACAGAATAAGAGATTCCGGCAGAAATATCAGCTACAGATGCGCCCTCTCTGAGCACCTGCTTCACCTTCGAGTTCATGAAGACGGTGCAGCGGGTTCCCAGGTCGCAGGGAGCCTTCGACTGGCAGGCGAGTTGGGCAAAATCGCCTACAGAATAACCCATATTGTTGGCAAAGGTCTGGATAAATGTTCCGCAGCCCGAACTGCACGCCTCGTTGAGTTCCATGCGCACCACAGCCCCTTTCTCCACGAAGATAGCCTTCATGTCCTGTCCGCCGATGTCCAGGATAAAACTCACGTCAGGCATGAGTGAGGCAGCTGCTCTTTCGTGCGCCATTGTTTCGATAATGCCGCTGTCGAGGCCGAAAGCCGCCTTGATAAGTTCTTCGCCGTAACCTGTAGAGCAGGAGCCTACGATTTCCAGTTCAGCGCCTCGCAATGCAGCTTCCTGCTTCAGGGCGTTCAGTCCATCCGCTACAGCCTTGATCGGATTTCCCAGATTCAGGCGGTAATTGGTAAAGACAATATCTCCCGTAGGCGTCTCCGCATTCACCCTTACCGCAACAATCTTCGTCGTAGTAGAGCCCGAGTCAATACCAATCACAACCTGCTGTTTTCCTTTATTCAGCGGTTGGGTTTCGGTAGCGAATTTCGCTTTAGATTTGAGCCATTCCTGGTGCTCTTTCTCATTCTTGAACAGAGGCAGCAGACTGCTGGTCCATTCCGTTTGTATTTCTTTTTTCATCCGGCTTCTGAGTACAGATACTGAGGCTGCAGAATCTGCCGATTTAGCCCGGTAAGCGCAGCCCAGAGCCGGAATGAGATTGCTGTTTCCTGATACGATGAAGTCGTTTGGAGAGAGATGGAGATAATCACAGAAAGCCTTGCGGAGAGCCGGAAGAAAGGTCAGCGGACCGCCGCAGAGCAGGATAGGAGCCTCGAAGCTGATGCCGTGAGAAAGCGTTACCACCGTCTGAACGGCGATGGAATGGAAGATGCTGGCTGCAATATCTGCTTCGGGCAGATTGCGCGCCATCAGGTTCTGGATGTCGGTCTTGGCAAACACGCCGCAGCGGGCAGCCATCGGATAAACGTGCTCTGCCTTCATCGCCAACTCGCTCATCTTCTGGTTCTCTACGCCCATCAGCACACTCATCTGGTCGATGAAAGCACCCGTTCCGCCGGCACAGTTGCCGTTCATGCGCAGTTCCATATTTCCGTTTTCCTTGAAGAAGATAACCTTCGCGTCCTCGCCACCAATATCGATGAGCGCCTTCGCCTCAGGATGGGCAGTACGGGCATAGACCGATGCAGCCACCACCTCCTGTACAAACTCCGCCTGGAGCTGTTTGGCAGTAGCCATTCCTACGCTTCCCGTTACGCAGATTCTTGCCTCTGCATCGCCCACCAGGGCTGAAATCTCATCGAAATATTGCGACACAAGTTCGTTGACACGAGCGTTGTGGCGTTCGTATTTTGAGTAAATTACCCGGTTATCGCTGTCGATAACGGCTATTTTGGCTGTCGTAGAGCCAACGTCCAATCCTATGTAATAAGTTTTCTCCATTTCTCTTATCTCAAGTATTTTCTCTTATCTTCTAGTATCTTCTAGTGGCTTTTCCCAAGTTCCATCTGCTCTCTTCTCATATCCCTGAAAGCGCTCCAGGCTATCGGAACCGCTACGGCAAATGAGCAGCAATCTGCCCACATCTGACACATCTCCACGCCCAGCAATCCGAAGAAATAGGGCAGGATGAAGATGAGCGGAATGAAGAAAAGTCCGCTGCGTGCTGCCGCTACGATGTTGGCTCTCACCGGTTTGCGGATGGTCTGCATCAGCATGTTGGTGAGCACGATGCTGGCTATGAGCGGAAAACTGAGCACCTGCCATCTCAAAGCTGCCGAACCTACGGCTACAACTGCTGCATCATCGCGGAAGATACTGATGATGGAAGTTGAGAAGATGAAGCCGAGAAGGGCACAGACGCCGAGGAAAACCGTGCCGCATCTGATGCAGAAAAAGTAAGCTTCCTTTACGCGCCCATAGAGTTTGGCGCCGTAGCAGAATCCGCAGAGCGGCTGGAATCCCTGTCCCAGACCGATAACCATCGCATATGTAAAGAAGGAGATGCGGGTAACGATGCTCATGCCCGCAATGGCTGCATCGCCAAACGCACCTGCTGCCACATTGAGCATCAGCGTAGCAATACTTCCCAGTCCCTGTCTTGACAGCGAAGGGGTTCCGCCGAAGATAATCTCCTTGGCAAAGGCGCGGGTAGGGGTGAAATTGCTGAGACGGATGCGGATGTTCTCGCCTTTATGCGTCATCCAGAAGAGCATGGCGCAGCCGAAACACTGGCTGATGAGGGTGGCTACGGCGGCTCCGGTAATGCCCAGCTGGAAGTAGAGAATGAGCAGAGGAGCCAGAATCAGATTGAGCAGCACACCCGACATGATGCCTTTCATCGCATACATCGCATTGCCCTGGAAGCGCATCAGGTTATTCAGCGTAAGCGAGGTGGTCATAAAGGGAGCACCCAGCAGAATAATGCCCAGATAACGCTCTGTATAAGGAAGAATGGTGGGCGTAGAACCCATCAGAAGGCAGAGCGGAGTGAGGAACACATGACCCAGAATGGCGATGAGGAGACCGGTAAGAAAACTCAGCACAAAGCCCGTGGCTGCCATCTTCTGTGCCTGTTCCGTATGTTTGGCGCCCAACTGTCGCGAAACATAATTGCCTGCACCATGGCCAAACAAGAAACCAATCGCCTGGATAACAGCCATTGCTGCAAAGGCAACGCCTACCGCTGCCACACTCTGCGTGTTGATGCTGCCCACGAAATAGGTGTCGGCGAGATTGTACAAACTCGTCGACAGCATACTGATAATCGTTGGTATGGCCATCGTGAAAATCACATGATGCACAGGGGCATGTGTGAGGAACGTATAGTTGTCTCTTTTCTCTTTCTTCATAACTTTATGATGCTCTTTTGGGGCATTTCAACCTGCAAAGGTACATAAATATCCACAAAGTTGGACAATTATGAACCAACTTTTATAAATTTATAAGAAAAGAGTTGCATTATTCATAAAATTATCGTATTTTTGCACCGCAATTGAATATATATACAAAACAGATTACTAATGAATGATGAGATAAGAATCATACCGATAACGACAAAAAAAGGGCTGAAAACCTTCATTCAGTTTCATTATGATCTCTACAGAGGCCATAAGTTTGCCATTCCTTTTTTGCGTTTTGACGAGATGAATACGCTGGACCCAAAGAAGAATCCTGCCTTTGAGTTCTGCGAGGCTCAATACTTCCTGGCGGTTGACAGCGAGGCTCGTATCGTAGGTAGAATTGCTGCCATTATCAACCATCGTGCCAATGCACAGTGGAACAAAAAGCAGGTTCGCTTCGGCTGGTTTGATTTCGTGGATAATGTAGCGGTTTCCTGTGCCTTGTTGCGCGCGGTAGAAAACTGGGGCAAGAGCAAGGGAATGAACGAATGCGTAGGTCCGCTCGGATTTACGGATATGGACCGTGAAGGCTTGCTCATCGAGGGCTTCGACCGGAAGTCTACGATGTATATAAACTACAATTATCCTTATTACAAGACGCATCTGGAGAGTTATCCGCTCTATGAGAAGGATAACGACTGGCTGGAGTACCGCATCAGGATTCCGAAGGAGACGCCGGCTAAGTTTGCCAAGACTGCCCAGATGATAGAGAGCCGATATAATCTGCATGTTCATAAGTTTACCCGCCGGGAACTGACCTCGGGTGGAATGGGCAGGAAGGTGTTCGAAATCGTGAACGAGACTTACAAGAATCTCTATGATTTCCAGCAGCTTACGGAGAAGCAGATAGATGAATATGTAAATACTTATATCAAGAAGGCTGACTTGAACCTGGTAACGGGTGTGGTAGATGGCAACGCTGGCAACAAACTGGTAGCCTTTGGTGTTTCCTTCCCTTCGTTTACCGATGCGCTGCGCGAGATAGGCGATGGCAAGCTTTTCCCTACGGGTTGGCTGAAGGTACTGAAGGTTCTGAAGTGGCACAAGACGGATACGGTAGATTTGCTTTTGATTGGTGTTCTTCCGGAATATCGCAAGAAGGGAGCCAACGCGCTTATTTTTGCCGATCTGATAGAGCAGTATCGCCGTTATGGCTTTAAATGGGCAGAGGCAATGCCGCAGATGGAGACCAATACCGGTGTTCAGAGCCAGTGGCAGTATCTGGAGAGCGAACAGCATCGCCGTCATCGCTGCTATAAGAAGAAGATTTAAAAGTCTCTGTTTTGAGCCGTTTAGGCGTAAAAAAGATAAAAAATAGGCTAAAAAGTTAAGAAAACTAACTCATAGTTTTGTGGTTCTCAACTCATAGCTTTCCGGTTAGTAACTCATAGCTTTCCGGTTGAGAAAATTAAGAATGCATCGCGATATGATGAAAAATGGCTGTAAAATGGCTGTTTTTTCCATCGCGATGCATTATTTTTTGCGTCGCGACGCACAATTATTTCCGTCGCGACGTACCAATTCTTCCGTCGCGACGCATTAATTGCCCCCTCGTGAGGCATCATTGAAGCCTCCCGCTGGTCATCATTTAAGCCTCTTATCGGTCTTAATATAAGGCACTTACCTGTCTTAATATAAGGCACTCATCAAGATAAAAAGATGCGCTCTGGAAAGAGAAAATTAAGATGGGGGTTAACAGGTTAACAGTTAACACCCCAAAAATGCATACTTCCATCCACACACTT
>ERZ791743.472-NODE-472-length-37883-cov-16.976420_pt1 | contig 37883 bp, 28 predicted proteins | sample MGYA00509952_ERZ791743 | MGnify/ENA primary metagenome ERZ791743 (study PRJEB30046, sample SAMN00792040) | human gut metagenome | study: EMG produced TPA metagenomics assembly of the A metagenome-wide association study of gut microbiota in type 2...
CCGCCGGTAAACATGCCATATCCCGACGAGTTCTGAAACACGTCGCCGGGACGCAGCCCCACCATGTAGAGACAGCGCGCCACGGCCTCTGCCCACTGTTCGAGGTCGCGCTGCGTGTGCAGCACAACGGTGGGCGTGCCGGTGGTGCCGCTGGAGGAATGCAGGCGCACCACCTTTTCCAGCGGCACGGCCGCCATGCCGAAAGGATAATTGTCGCGCAAGTCCTGCTTCGTGGTGAAAGGCAGTTTGCGCAAATCGTCAAGCGTATGGATGTCATCGGGAGTCAGCCCGCATTCGGCCAGCCGTTTCTGGTAAAACGGAGAGCCCATGCAATGGCGGACGGTCTTCTTGAGCCGTTCCAGCTGCAGCGCCTCAATCTGCGGGCGCGTCAGGGTCTCCATTTCCGGGTGCAGATACATAGTCATTTTTTTCGTTAAGGTTATTTCCTTTGCAAATGTATAAAAAAACCGGAACCGACCGGAAGAAATGTGAAAGAATCCGTTTATTTTTTATACAAAATGCCACTTTTCGCCACCATCACGAAAAGAAACGGCCAAGCGGAAACCGGAAATTCCCGGCATTAGGGGAAAAACAACGGCGGCCACCCCCAAAGGAGCGGCCGCCGGTAAAGGCTCCATGACAGCAGGACCCGCCGGCTGTCATTGCAGGCGCAGGTTCACCTGACCGTAGCAGGGCAATGCCTCAAGCGTCTTGCAATAGTTTCCCCATGCTATTTCGGGATAGTCCCAACGGTTGTTGACATACCACAGCAAGTCATCGGCCGCCGACTTGTCCATGCGGCAGGCCACCTGTGCCTCGGACGAGCAAGCGTAAACGCCGTGGCGGCGTTCCGAGAGAAGCCGGTAGAAATAGATATTCTCCTTCATCCCCTTGGCCTGCTGGCACAGGGGATGTGCCGAGCCGGCACCGCGGTCGCTCCAGTAATAATAATTATGCGTATCAAGCCCCCAGGGCTGACTGGGACGCTGACCATAGGCAGCCTGCCGGCCACCGTAAAGCGCAACCTTCCCCTCGTTTCCGGCAAAGGCTCCCTCGGGATAACAGCTCCAATATCCGCGGCGCTGCCAATCCAGTTGCCGGATGGCATCGGAAAGTCGGAACAGCAGTCCGGCTTCGCGCAGATAACCGTTGGGTACGTTCCCGGTGCGGTAGTTCACCGAAATCTGTCCCCGAGTGCCGATTCGGATGTCATAGTCCACCTGCACGGCACCATAAGTGCCCGAAAGATGCACCACCACCCCTCCGGCAACCTTCTCGTAGGCGAAATCGCGCTTTTTCCACTCCTCCGGCCGGCTGATATAAGCATTGGCGGCTTTACGCACCTCGGCACCGGTCAGATGGTTGTAATTGATAAACAGATGGAGGAAAGGCCCTGCTTCCATCACGACCTCGCCATCCACACACACTCGCTTCATGAGTCCGGTAGCTTTACTGAAAGGCACTTCAAAACCTTTCCCCTTCACCACCACGGCACTGTCGGTTTCACTGACCGTCAGTTCCGACTCCGCCAGCAGTTCCGGATAGGCAATCTGCCTGCGCCCCAACGTAAAGAGGTAGGCGTCGAGCATACGGCCCTGCGCATCGGAAAACACAATTTTCAGTTCGTGCCCTTCCTCCCACGGCTCGGCAGGCACGGACAATACGCCCGTGGCATGCGGACCGACGGGCGGCATCACGATGTTGCCCTGGCGGCCGTCATATTCATAGTGCGCCTTCACTTCCGTAAGGTCCGTGTGGTCGAAACGGTTGTGTACACGCAACAGCAAGGGCTGTCCGCTTTCGTAGGCCAGTTCCCGGTCATCGGGCAGGCGCACGGGCGAATAGGCCTTTTTCGTTGCCCAGAATTCCGGCTTGCGCCGACGCCACACATCGACGATGCCCCATTCTCCATAGCCCACACAGCGCCCTTCATACTCCAACGGCTTGGCCGTATGAGCAAACTCCTTCCAATAGGCCGTGCCATAACGCGGCTCGGGCAGACTGAAGGTTTCGTCCACGTAGCCCCAGATGGCCCCACCCAGTCCGCCGGGCGCCTGAAACAACCCGCTCCACATACGGTCAATCGATTCGCCCCAGAACTCGCGGATGCCGGGATCCTCGCGCAGGGTGCGATAGGTATAGCAGGCAGGGTGTGCCCATTCGTCAAAGATGACAGGGATGCCGGGCACCTGAAAATGCTGCACGTTGAAGCCCCACTGCGACAGATTGCCGTTGACATCCTGATAGTGCATACTCAGCACGTCATACACCTTAGCCTTCTGCTCCTTTGCGGCACCCGGATAGCTGAAAATGACGGGCCGCGTCGTGTCCGCAGCCTTCACCCAGTCCCAGCAAAGCTGGATATTCCGGCCATAACGGCTTTCGTTGCCGATGCTCCAGAGAATAACCGCCGGATGGCTCCGGAAACTCTTCACCATTTCCTGACACTGGCTCAGATACTGTGCCGTGTGCAGACTGTCGTTCTCCGAATTTCCCGGTGCGTAGTTCTTCTGCCGGTAAGTGTTGACAAAGCAGACAGCCGTTTCGCATTCCACATAAATGCCGTAACGGTCGCAAAATTCAAGAAAGCGCTCCGACGGCGGATAATGGGACGTACGGACAAAATTCATATTGGCTTCCTTGAAGAGAACGGCATCCAGACTGTCGTAGTCCGCACTGCTGCTACGCCCCAGTTCAGGATGCATGTCGTGACGGCAGGCTCCGCGCAACTTCACCGGCCGGCCATTGACGAGCATACGGTTGCCCACCACTTCCACCTTGCGGAAGCCCACCAGCTTCGTCCATTGCGAAACCATGCGTCCCTGCTGGCTGACCACAGCCTCCAGACGGTAAAGGTAGGGATGCTCGGCGTCCCATTTCACCGGCTGCTCCACAGGCAGTGACACCTGCTGCCGGCCCGGCTGCAACGGACATTTCCGCTGTTGCACCGTGCGGCCGTCGTCAGGGCATATCAGCCGCAACTCCAGTTCGGCCGTCTCCTTCCCTTCATATTGGCAGAAAAAGTCCAGGCGGGCATCCCGAAAGAGCGTATCGAGATGAGTTTCTACATAAGCATCCGTCAGATGTGCCTCGGGCTGGACAAAAAGCACCACATCGCGCAAAATGCCGCCTACGGGATGATGGGCATAGCCCGAAGCATAGGAAATGTCGTCCTTGGCATCACGCACCTCCAGTTCCACCGTATTTTTACGCCCGGGCTTCACAAAATCCGTTACATCCGTTTCCCAGCGCGTGAAACCGCCCTTGTGCTCGCGCACAAAACGGCCGTTGATGCTCAACCGGGCATGGCTGTAAACGCCATCGAAGCGGAGAATGACCCGACGGCCGGAAAAATCGGAGGGAACCGTGAAGCGCCGCCGGTAGAAAAAGGGTACATCGTGCTGCACGGCATATCCCTGCATGGCAGCTTCGCCCGGGACACGGATTTCATCCCACTTGCTGTCGGCGGTAAAGCGGAAATCCCACTTGCCGTTAAGTGAAAGGACCGGTTGTTTCACACCGGCCACTTCCTGCGGCAACACGTAACTTTTGACCGTCACCCCGGATGGCGGCATCCCGGCCACAATTTCTCCCGCCGGCAACAGGCAGGACAGTACGCCCAAGACGTACTTCAGCACACTTACAGTTTTTGCATTCATATACATTTGTTTTTACGTTCGCCGTTCCGATTGAACCGGCTACTCATTTCCATTTTTCCAAAAAAGCCATGGGAAAGGCCACCAGGCCAAGGGCACAGACTTTTTCACAGCTGATTCAAGGTGAATTACGTTAAAGGTTATTATATGGCAAATTTACGAAAAACATCATTACCGCACACTTTTCCCCACGAAAAACAAAGAAAGCTACACCTATAAATAAAAGAAAAATATACCATCCTCTCTCCGGACAAGCACATTTCCCTATTTTTCTCCCGGCTCCAATGCACAGGAAACGCCCCCAATGCTCTGCCGCGGCCCATTCGGAAACGCGGACAGCTGAAACTGCAAGACGCAAGCAACAGGTCTGGAAAACGGTCAACACTTCGGAAAAAACGGAAACTGTGACCGCTCTTCCTGTACGGGAAATACTGAAACAGAGAACAGACTTGAGACTGTCAACCTGCGGGACGCATCACACGTACCTCTCTCCCCTTTCAGCTTGCCGCTTCGCTGAAAATATCCGGGCTGCCGGAAACGCCGGCCGCATACTGCCATACGGTCTTGATGACTTTTCACTACCCGCCATCCTTCCTTGTCAAAAAATCGCACCTTGAATGCCTTTCTTTTTCGAGGTAAAAACTATCTTTGCAAACGGACGGCGCAACACGGATACTCCATCTCCCAAAGCCTACACCGGTTTCCCGTCAAATCCATCTTATATACTATGAAAAAGACACTACTGCTGACACTTCCCCTGCTTGCGGGGAACTCCCTTTGGGCGCAGGACAAGAGCAAGCCCAATATTCTCTTCATTTTTGCAGACGACATGACTTTCCAGGCATTGGGTTCTGCCTCCGACGGCATAGTCAAGACGCCCAACCTTGACCGCCTCCGCTCGCAAGGCATGCACTTCACCCATGCCTTCAACCAGGGAGGCTACAACGGCGCCATTTCCATGGCAAGCCGGGCCATGCTCGTCACCGGCAAATACCTGTGGAGGGCCATGGACGAGACGGAAGGAAAAATTCACTTCAGCCGCAACGAACTCTGCTGGCCCGACAATGTTCCCGTACACAAGGCTCAAAAACCCGCCCGCCGCTGCACGCTCTGGAGCGAATACATGCGTGAAGCGGGATATGAGACTTACATGACGGGGAAATGGCATGTTCCCTTTCCGCCGGCACAAGTGTTCGACCACGTGGCCCACGTCCGTCCCGGCATGCCGGGGGACAGCAAGGCCGGTTATGCCCGTAAATTCATTGAAGGAGTTGCCGACGAATGGAGCCCCACTGATCCCCGCTTCGGCGGCTACTGGCAGGGCGGACGCCACTGGAGTGAAGTGCAGCGCGACGATGCCATCGGCTACATAGAGCAGGCACGCCAGAGCAAGAAGCCTTTCTTCATTTATCTGGCCTTCAACGCTCCTCACGACCCCCGTCAGGCACCGCAGGAATATCAGGATTTGTATGACGTGCACGACATCGAACTGCCCCGCAACATGCTGCCCGTTTACCTCTACTGCGAAGAAATCGGCGCCGGGCGCCATCTGCGCGACGAAAGGCTGGCTCCTTTTCCCCGAACACCGTATTCCGTACAAGTCAACCGAAAGGAATACTATGCCCTGATTTCACATCTTGACACCCAGATAGGGAAAGTGCTGGCAGCACTCGAAAAAAGCGGTATGGCCGACAACACCTATATTTTCTTCACCGCCGACCACGGACTGGCCGTTGGCGACCATGGATTCATCGGCAAGCAGAATCCTTACGAAGCCAGCATCCGCGTACCACTGTTTGTAACCGGACCGGGAATACGGAAAGGCAAGACAAGCGATGACCTGGTCTATCTGCAGGACGTCATGGCCACCGTGCTCGATATTGCCGGAAGCAAAGGCAAGGAAGAAGTGGACTTCCAGTCCTTCCTGCCTCGCCTAAAGGGCAAGAAAGCGCAACCGCGCAAAGCGATTATCAACTGCTACGTAGGCAGTCAGCGGCTCATCCGTACCGACCGTTACAAAATGATTATTTATCCGAGAATCAACAAGGTGCGTCTTTTCGACCTCAAAAAGGACCCGGACGAAATGAACGACCTTGCAACACGCCCGAAGTACCGCCCGCTCATGAAAGAACTCTTTGTGGAATTTCAAAAACTCCAGAAAGAAATAGACGACCCGCTGGATGTCCGCCCCTATTTCGACCGCTATCTGCATGAAACGTTCGGAAACTGAATGCCGCCGGCCGTGATTCCCTTCCGGGCTGCACGATGAACTCTCCTGCAACGGTAAAATTCTCCCCCGCCCGAGCGGTCTTTTTCCAGACGCCGCATCGGACGGGGGATGATGTTTTTCCTTCACACTCAGCAGAAACTCCGCAACAGCAATGACTGTCCTCCGGCTACGGTCCTTCCCGCTATCTTCCGCGCTCGCTGATGACTTTGGCAAAGCGCTCTCCCAGCGTCAGCAGTCCGAAGGTGCCCAGATGCACATCGTCGGACGGCTGGGGCGAACGGTAGTCGGCACACAGCATCTGCAAGTCGTCGCCCTCCACCAGCACAGCCCCTTCCACCGACAGCGGACTGCCACTGCCCTCCGCCACATCCCGCTGGGCCTGCCTTACCCAATCACGCCGGCTGAAACGCTCGGCAGCCATCGGCATCACCTCACCATAAACAAAAAGCAGGTCGGGCACCTGTAGCACACGGCGCACTTCCGCTATAAAATTCTTCAGATTCTCGCCGTAACGGCGCGAATTTTCATCACCGGCGTCAAAACGCGCATCCGCCTCACCCTGCTGCCACACCATGGCGCAGATAATGGGACGGTCGCCCCGGCTGCGGAGACTGTCGAGTGCCGCCGTCACCGTGTCAAGCCATTTCGTAAACTCGGCACCGCGTTTCTCCCCCAGACGGTTGCCGGGATTCCACTGGCGGAAAAGGTTCGAACCCGAAAGAGCATGTTTGACGAGCGCAATCCGCCGCTGCGGATAATACCGCTGCAAGGCCGTGCCCAAACTCAGCTCCACGCCAAACTTATCAGGGGTTTCAGAAGCCGGCCGCAACGGTCCCCATTTCCCGCTCCCTTCACCACGGTTGAGAAAACGGGAATAAAAAAATTCTACCGATTCCGCCAGCCGGAACGAAGCCGGCAGATTACTCACGCGCCCCTGTCCCGTGGCATTCGACTGCCCGCCTATCAAATAGACATACACGTCGGCAGCTCCCGCATCGAATGCCGGCAGCGTCCACAGCAGCAACAGACATAATTTCCTCAGCATTTGTTTCATAGTATTCTTCGTATGATTTTATCCCGGCGGGATAAAAAGAAAGAAACGTTGTGCTTCCTCCCGGCCAGGCGCCGCGAAGAAGCACAACGTCAGTTCTGAATCACCAGCATGCCCTGCGCCTGGGCATAGGACAGACGGTAACGGTACAGACGGTAACGCTTGCCCTCGCCCGCGCTGATGCCCTGATTGTTAAGGTCATATTCCCGGCCGCAACGGCGGCAGGACACTTGCGTGGGCGTGTCGAAATCGAGCGAAATGTTCAGATAGGCGCTCTCATAGCAGCCGGGGCAGGCCAGGTCGTAGGCCACGGGCACAAAGTTGCCCGAAAAGTCGGGCAGCGCCGGTGTGCCCACCAGAAAGCCGCAGATAAAGACCGGCTGCCCATACTGGTCGAGCGCCGTTCGGGGCACCTGTGTGGCATGTCCTTCGGCATCGGAAAAACGATAGTAGTTGGGCGGAAAATCCACAGCGCAGAAACGGCCCGCCGTAGTGAGCGCACTGAGCAGCTCGGGCGTAGTGTTGACCATCGTGTAGCGGAAAAAAGCACGGTGGGAGGAATATTCACTGCTCACGTCGTCGGAACAGCCACTGCCTCCCGCGAGTGCCGCCAACAGCACTGCCGGCAGCACTGCCCGGCGCCACACGGCTGGAAAAAGTCGGGATATCTTCATGATGGGCCTGCTTTGAGAAGTTGGAAATCAGGGAGCGGGACAGCACCCCGCACGCCGTTTCAGGAGCGCCCCAGCAAACGGTTTTCGGCGGCCGCAACGCGGTCAAAGCCGAAGCGGTCGTAAGTCTGCTGCATGAGCGCCGCCACCTCCGCATTGCACAAACGGCCGATGCTGCCCTCGTGCGTGTGGTGAATCTGCTTTTCGGGACGGAACTTCCCGGCCTCGATGTCGAGCCCCACCTTCTTGTATGCGTCGCGGAAAGGCATGCCGGCTGCCGCCAGGCGGTTCACTTCCTCGACGGAGAACATCAGGTCGTAGCGGCTGTCGTCCAGAATATGTTCGTTCACGCGGATGCGCTCCACAATGTAAGTCGTCATTTCCAGACAGTCCACCAGCTGGTCGAACGCGGGAAGGAAAACTTCCTTGATTTCCTGCAAATCGCGGAAGTAACCGCTGGGCAGATTGTTCATCATCAGCACAATCTGCTGCGGCAGGGCCTGCAGCTTGTTGCAGCGCGAGCGAATAAGTTCGAATACGTCGGGATTTTTCTTGTGCGGCATGATGCTCGACCCCGTAGTACACTCGTCGGGCAGCTTGATGAAGCCGAAATTCTGGGAGTTATACAGACAGGCGTCAAACGCCAGTTTGGCCACCGTTCCGGCAATGCCCGCCAAGGCAAAGGCCACGTTGCGCTCATTCTTTCCGCGTCCCATCTGGGCATACACCACGTTGTAGTCCATCGAGTCGAAGCCCAGCAGACGGGTGGTCAGCGAGCGGTCGAGCGGGAAGGACGACCCGTAGCCGGCTGCCGAACCGAGCGGGTTGCGGTTGGTCATGCGATAGGCCGCCTCGAGCAGCAGCAGGTCGTCGGCCAGACTCTCGGCATAGGCGCCGAACCACAGACCGAAACTGGAAGGCATGGCCACCTGCAGATGCGTATATCCCGGCATGAGCACACCGCTGTAGCGCTCGCTCTGCTGCTGCAGTTCGCGGAAGAGCGCCATCACGGCATCGGCCACCCGGCGCAGCTGGTCGCGCGTGAAGAGCTTGAGGTCGACCAGCACCTGGTCGTTGCGCGAACGTCCGCTGTGGATTTTCTTGCCCACGTCGCCCAAGCGGCGGGTCAGCATCAGTTCCACCTGCGAGTGCACGTCCTCAATGCCCTCCTCAATGACAAATTCGCCCCGTTCGGCCAGTGCATAAATATCCTTGAGTTCGGCCAGCAGCGCCTCCAGTTCCTCCCGGCCGAGCAGGCCGATGGTTTCCAGCATGGTGATGTGTGCCATCGAGCCGAGCACATCATATTTGGCCAGATAGAGATCCAGCTCACGGTCGCGCCCCACGGTGAAGCGGTCTATTTCGTCGGTCACCTGCACCGACTTTTCCCATAATTTCATTTTCCGGAATTCATTTGAAGTTCATACATCGTTTGTCTATCGGATGACGGAAAGGATATTGGCCAGTCCGTCGGCAGCCTGCTGCAAGGGTTTGCTCACCATGCCCTTCATGAACATGTTGACTTCCGCCCCCACCGTTACCCGCATCTTGGTTTCACCCTCGCCGTGCGGCAGCAGCTGTATCCACAGATAAAGGGGCAGCATGGCGCCCTCGCTGGCAAACTTGATGCACTTGGGCTCGTCGCGCTCCACCACGCAGAGCTTCAACGGCCCCACGGGCGTGGAAAGCTGCACGCTGTCCTGGTCGAACTGCATGTTCTCCAACTGCTGGCGCGCCTCGTCCATCTTGTCGGCCGGCACCTGTTCCGACATCTTTGCCATGACTTCCGGGTCGGCCAGTTTCTCTTTCAAGGCCGCCAGATTACGCAGATCGGAAAAGCGGTTGTACACCGTCATCACATCCTGCGGAATATATTTCACTTCACTTTCAAATTTGCTTACGCTCATCGTCGTATCTACATTTTGGGCATACGCATCCGTATGCGGTTCATATTCACATGGCAAAGTTACTGATTATTTTCGAAACAGCCATCAGCAGCGGCCGCCACGCCCCGCACAAAGAGAGAAAACTGCGGAAAGGAGCCCTCCGCAAATGTGAACGAATCTTAACGCGAATTTGGATTCCGGACGAAAAAGTATTATCTTTGTCATAGCGAGAGCGGGAGATGGGCAGCGCCGGGTCCATCTCCCGCTTTTTCTTTGTCCGAACGCGACTCCGCCACCACGGAAGCGGATTTTCTGTCCTTACTTTTCGATTTTCTGTCAGTACTTCCGTTTTTCCGAAAGCCTGAACCCGGAAGGCCAACGCCTGCCGGGAGGTCGGAAGAACGCCTCCAAGAAAGAAGAGCCCTCCGCCAAATCTTAAACTTTCATAAAAATGCACAAGGGCGCGGCCGGCCGCACCCTGTGCATACGATGTCGGGGCAGAGACATTTGCCGACATGCAAAATATCTCTGCCCCGAATGCGACACACCCCAACGGAGTGCGGAAAAACGACGTTATTATACGCCCCATTCAGCCGGGTTACGACGCCACTCGGCGAGCGTAGCCACGTGCTCCTGACGGATGTAGCCCGTCTGCAAGGCCACTTCCACCACGGCTTCGTAATTGGTCAGCGTAGTCAGCTCCACCTTTGCCTGACGGAAAGCCTCTTCGGCCACCGGGAAGCCATAAGTATAGCTGGCCACCATGCCGATAACTTCGCAACCATGCTGGCGGAGGGCTTCCACAGCCTTGAGGCTGCTGCCGCCGGTGGAAATCAAATCTTCCACCACAACCACCTTCTGGCCGGCCTTCAGGTCACCTTCAATGAGGTTGGCCATGCCGTGGTCCTTGGCTTTGGAGCGGACATAGGCGAAAGGCAGGCCGAGTTCTTCGGCCACGAGAGCGCCCTGGGCAATGGCACCGGTGGCTACGCCGGCCACGGCCTCAGCCTCGGGATACTTCTCGGCAATGATGCGGCTCAGTTCGAGCTTGACGAATCCGCGGAGAGCGGGATAGGCCAAAGTCTTGCGGTTGTCGCAATAAAACGGGGACTTCCATCCGCTGGCCCACGTAAAGGGCTGCTCGGGCTGCAACTTGATGGCTTTTACGTTCAAAAGCTTCTCGGCAAAGATTTTCTCTAATGTGCTCATTCTTTTTCCTGTTTTGAAAATTGATGTCACAAAGGTAGCACTTTTCCCACATACGGCCGGCCTTTTCGATGGAAAATCAACACGGACATTTTTTACCTAATCACACTCCTCACATTCTGATTTGCCATAAAACAGAAACGGCACAGAATATTACATTAGAAAACCACTTACAAATTCGTATACTCAACAAGTATCTTCTTGTAATTCATGCCTACTTCTATTTGTTTTTATATAGAAAATTTTGTTTTCTTCACAAGATTATATACCTTTGTACCAACTTTCAGTGTGGAAGCGTCCGCCTGTAGTTCTTTTGCGGGTAAAAAATATTAGCGTCTGCTATTATTCATCGTTGTTACTGAAACTTAGGAACTTTCAAATAACTATGACGAGAATAAGGAGCTGATGCCTGCGTATAGCGTAGGTATGTCCTCTCTTTTCATAGTTAAGGTTTCCTAAGACCTCAGTAACGAAAAGCCAGATGTATCCTACGCTTTTCGTATACCTTGAAAATTGTACCGCCATATCACCGCATCGTTCGTACACTCATTATTAAAGAATTAACGATATGGTACTAAAAAGAAACATCAAAATCCGGATTCCGGTTTTTCTTGCCATTTTGGCAATCGGTATGCTCCTATGTGGATGCTCTACCTACACATCAGCCTATCAAAATGCTCTTATGAGGTCTTTGAATGCTCCCGGAGTCCAAAATCCATCCAACAATCCCAATAATTCAAAATAATATGATTATGAAAAGGAACAAAACACTTCTACACATTGCAGTTGCCACAAGCAGCATTTGCCTTCTTTCCTCCTGTTTCGGAACGAAAACCGTCACTTACCTGGAAACCTATGCACCGGAAGAAAGTAGCCTGAATCTGGTCAAAATCACCGATGAAGCCAACAATGCCGTTGTAGCAGGATCTTCCTTCAAGGCCAACCCCTATACCAACTACGCTCTCTCGACACAAGGCATCTGTAAAACAGTAAATTTTGCATGGAACACCCATAGTCTGTTGGACATTTCACCCGACGGAAGCCAGTTGGCCTATTGTACACGTATGAACGAACAGGACAACATCATGGTACGCAGTACCGGCGCCCAAGGCATCGCCACACAACGTTCATTCCGCAACGTACATAGTTTTTCGTGGGGAGCCGATAATAAACTATACTTTTCGGACATCAACAATCAAAGCAACTACATCTGCAGCATCAATGCACAACAAGGCAGTTTGATGGACCAGCTGACCAATGGCTCGGTCAACGATTTGAACCCTGTTATCTCTGCTGATGGCAAACTACTTTACTTCACTCGTCTTTCCGGAAGCGGTCCCTCCATCTGGTCGCTCAACCGCGAAAACGGAACCTTGACTTCCTGCTCCCGCGGCTATTCCCCCTGCCTGATTAAGGACAATCCTTCCGCCTACTATTGCGTGAGAAACTCAACTTCCGGACGCAGTGAAATTTGGTTTGTTGACTATGTAAAAGGAAAAGAAAGCCTTATTCTCTCCGATGAATTCAGAAGTTTTACCAACCCCAAATTGTCGCCCGACGGTAAATGGATTGTCTGCGTCGGCAATTCCGTATCTACCATCAGCAAACAAAACAATCTGGACATCTTTGTGGTTAAGACAGACGGCACCCGACTCACTCAGTTGACTTATCACCCCGCAGCAGACACATCACCCGTTTGGGCCGCCGATGGCAGAAGCATCTACTTCATTTCCAGTCGCGCAAACAAGACCCAGTCCTACAACATCTGGCGAATGAACTTTACATTAGAATAGGCACAAGTCCGCACTATCTTTATTTATTTCTTTCTCATTTTTAATTATATATGAAAAGAATATTATTCTTTTTTCTACTCCTTTCTTTCCTGTCCACCCATCTGCTGGCACAGGAAAGAAAGGATTCTGTCACCATACGCCTGGAAACCTGCTCCGCCGCAGAAATAGGCATTGACGATGATATGTCCTCCACCAATCTTCTGACAAAGAAAGTAGCCATCGGAAAGCACAAGGTCATCGTACGCTTCGGTACCACTTTCCAGAAAGAATACGATTTGAATGTCGAGGCTACCGGGAATCATCATTATGAGTTTATGATTAACGGTAAGTTGGACATTAGCACGACTCCTTCCGGCGCCACCATATACGTTGACGGCATCGCACAGGGAAAGTCGCCTTTAAGCCTTGATATTTTGGGCGACCACAACATACGCATAGAGAAAGACCCGGAAACCTACTATGATGCATCCGACCGTGTCAGCATCAAGCCCTTTGAACACACAGCACGCAGCTACACACTGAACAAAATACCTCCCAGGCTCTACGGCATGGTATTGGCTACCGCCTCCACTTCTGGCGATATTGGTGCTATTTTAGGTATCTGCCGACGATTCGGTGGATACGTCAGATTTGCTAAAGGTCTACAGAAAGGCACAATAGGAGACTTGGACCCTTACCACTCAATGGGTAGCCTATACAACGGACCTGGACTATATAAGAAAGACAAGCATTCTTATATTGCTTTTACTGGTGGCATGATGACCCGCTTTCACAAGAATCTCTATGCCTATCTTGGACTTGGATATGCTGAATATGCTCAAGGATACGTCCCTGACGATTCATGGAGTTTTGCACCAGAAACAATCTATCCCTATGGGTCAAAAGGTTGCGCCCTCGATTTGGGAGTCATTTACAAATGGAAAGCCCTTTTGCTATCCTGCGGCTATACCACCATTTTAGGAAAAAGTTACCCGTCCGGAAACAGACACAACGAAATCTACTTCGGTGTTGGCTTCTCCATACACAAAAACAGGAAATAACATGAAAACAAAGATATTAAGCATTTGCTTCAGTTTGATATACTTATTGAGCGGCTGCGAAGATTTCAGTGAGGAATACGGTTTTTACATGGACTTCGCTACTGACATCAGCGTCACCGATGTACGCGCCGCACATGACAGTTACACATTGGATTTATTATGCCCTTTCGAAATAAAGGCAGGCAGTCCAAACATACAAGAAGTCGGAGTTATTTACAGCACAGATGATTCTTACGTCAGCCACAAAGTCAAAGGAGAACTGCTGGACAACTGTATCAAGGTGACACTGTCCGAAATACCCTACGGGCAGACTCTGCATATAGCTCCTTATTTGCGTGCGCCTGAAGACGAAGTAACGGGTCGCCCCTCCTTAGATATCAAATACGACAAGAATGATTTCATGCCGTCTGCCAGCACTTACCTCCTCTCCATGCCTACAACAGGAAAACTACGCATGGAAGTAGATTGCAATGTCAAAGATTCTCAATTCCCTTTAACCAAAGCCCAAGCCTCCTTTAACGGCATTACAAGCGACGCCAGCATCAGCCAGAACAAACTCACCTTTGACTTTGACCTGGCAAAAATGAACAAATCCACAGATACCAAAATCAGTTTTTCTGTTTCCAACGCCTTAGGAACCACCAATTGGACCGTTCCTATGACCGCAACCTCCGCAACCGCCACAGTGCACTATACTGACGATGGCTGCTATGACGATTACATTCGTCTCTGCGGCGTCAACTGGGCCAAAGGCAATCTGATCTGCGACAAAGGAACATGGAAAATCGCAAGCCGCCAAGACGAAAGTTTTCTGGACAGAGACAAAAACATTGTCAGCACCACACAAATAGAATATTTCTCATTCGGCGGAACAGGTTCCAGAGTCTTCAGGCCCGAAGACTGGTATACTCATGCCTTTGAACAGAATGTCGATTGCAGTATCCAAGGAGATCCGGCAAGTGATGTTGTTGCCGCCAACCTCTCCGGCGGTTGGACTCTGCCTTCGAAGTCCGACCTTGAGAAACTAGCAGGAACCTCCTCCTATCAATATGGTTATACTGAACGAGACGGAAAAATCACCTATGGTGTTCTTTTTTACACTCATCCGGAAAAAATAATTCACTCTTTAACCTCCGTGCGTTTTGAGTCTGAAGAACTGGACGAGATGGGGTTATTTCTTCCTGCCTTAGGTTATATTCGTTCTAAATCCAGCGGAGCCGGATATAGGGACAATATATACTATATGTCCGCTGACGCTTATAAAACGGATTATGATCCCACGATAATTGATTTAACAAGAAATCCACCATACGTCTCATGCGGTAATATCTACCATTTACAACAACATGAAAATAATCTTGTAGTGTCATCTGATGAATTGAATACTCGCACAGAAGCTTCTTCTTGTCAATATCAATTCCCCGTTCGTCCTATTAAGGGCATTGTAAAAGAAAACTTATATAACCGTAAACTAAGTATTACTAAAGGCGAAGTTATAGACTTAGGATTAAGCGTCAAATGGGCGTCATGTAACGCAGGCGCACAAACTCCCGAAGATTTAGGAGTAACTTATTATTTGTCTTCAGCCGGGATTGGAGGATTTGACAATACAAAATGGCGCGTACCATCACGCGAAGAAATGCAAGAACTCATCGAATCATGTGAATGGATTTGGGGTATTTACAATGGTGTCAACGGATTTCAAGTAAAGGGACCCAATGGAAACAGTATATTTCTACCGGCTCTCTACATTAAAAACCAAATAGGAATGTATCGAGTAGGTAATACCGGATATGGATCTGGAAACAAGACCATTGATTTTTTAGGAATTTCCTCTCTAAATCACATGCTTAAAAATTACAATACTTACGATGTACAAATCATTTCATACAAATATTGTATTCGCAATGTCGCATTAGAATAGGAATAACACCTTTTCTAAAAAGTAGCAAAAAATGTTTTAGAAGAAAATCCGCTCACAAATTAGAGAGTCCAAAATCCCTGCAAGTAAAGTTTCATCTAATATTTTTAGAAACTATATTTGCAGGGATATTCTTTACTTCTCTTTCTTCACCAATCTAACCTCTCTGTAATGCCATTTGTAATTGTGTATTCTCACACTTCATAAATGACATAAAGCCAGAATCTATATTCTTCACGAAACAAAGCCACTAGAACATCACCCTCAAAAACGTTACGACCAGCCTTAAATATTGTCAAGAAACGTACTCTTAACATTATAACCAAACCAGCTACACTCTTCAGTTCTAAATAAAAAGAGGATGCAACTCCAAAGAAATTGCATCCTCGCTCCGCATATATTTTTTATCTTTAGAAATAATAGGTCAAGCCTACCATGAAGTTGCTGTTATGACCACCGTCTTCAAAGACCTTGGTGAAGCCATATTCATAACCTAAATGAATCTGAATGTTGCTGACTTCAACACCGGCACGAAGACCCCAACCGAAATCGAATGTCTTGCCTGCGTTGTCACCAAAGAAGTCGTCCTTTACTTCAACAACATTTCCTGCAATCTCATCCTCATACTTTGCCTTTCCACCTACTCCAAATGCAAGATATGGACCGGTTTCACCAAAGATAGACACCGAATTGCCCAAGCTATAACGACCACCAAAGTGGATAGGAATTTCCAAATACAACGGATTAGCGCTAAATCCTTCATCTGAATCGTATCCTTTCTGAGTCAGCAACAGACCGCTGGTCATAAAGAAACTTTCTGAGAAATTATACTCAACGCGACCTCCTATATTGAAACCAATGCGGCAGTCGGTTTCCATATCAGTAATATTGGGAACATTCATACCGCCGGTTACGCCAAAGCGAAGATCGCCACCTGATTGTGCAAAACCTGTAAGCACACCGCAGAACAACATTACGGCCATTAAAATCTTTTTCATAAGCTTTTCTTTTTTTAGAGGCCCTTTCTTTTGTTGAAAGTATCTGTCAGGAGGGCCTCATTACTTGACAAAACTTTCGATTTTTTTGCAAATATAACGGTTTACTTTCTATGTAGGCATGGCCTTCGGTTATTTTTTTATAAAAAGTTTATTTTTACGTAAAATTCACCAAAAAAAAGAGTCACAAAGAATATACTTAAAAAAAAATTCCGCCCTGTCAAAGGGCTCCGTTTTATTCAACAAACCGTTTATCTCAAGCAAAATCATCACAGAACTTTGTACAAGAACAATCAGAAAACGGCAGGTTTGCCTAGCTCCGCACTTATCTTTTTTATATATTTGCCAACGAAAGAAACATTCATATTTCATTATCCCATGAAACTGAAATATCCCATTTTTCTTGCCGGAGTTGCCGGCCTGGCCTGCAACGCATCCGCACAGACTGCAGAACGCCCCAATGTCATCCTGCTCGTGGCCGATGACCTCGGATTCGGCGACCTTTCCTGCTACGGCGCCACCCGCGTCTCCACGCCTTGTGTCGACAGCCTGGCCGCCACGGGTACGCGCTTCGTCAACGCGCACGCCTGTGCCTCCACCAGCACTCCGTCACGCTACTCTCTGCTCACGGGAGAATATCCCTTCCGCAAAGCCGGTACCGATGTGGCCGCAGGCAATGCCGGCATGATTATCCAGCCGGAACAATACACCGTGGCCGATGCCTTCAAAGCGGCCGGCTATGCCACCGGCGCCATCGGGAAATGGCATCTGGGACTGGGCAGCAAAACGGCCGGACAGGACTGGAACGGCACACTCGACCAACATCTGGGCGACCTGGGTTTCGACTATCACTATATCATGGCCGCCACGGCCGACCGCGTGCCCTGTGTCTACATCGAAAACGGACGCGTGGCCAACTATGACCCGACGGCTCCCATCTCGGTCAGCTACAAGCAGAACTTCCCGGGCGAGCCCACCGGAAAGAACAATCCGGAACTGCTCACCAAACTGCGTCACAGCCATGGACACGACATGAGCATCGTCAACGGCATCGGGCGCATCGGATACATGAAAGGCGGCGGAAAGGCCTTGTGGAAAGACGAAAACATTGCCGACTCCATTGCGGCCCATGCCGTCGGCTTCATTGAGCGCAACGCCCAAAAGCCCTTCTTCCTTTACCTCTGCACCAACGACGTGCACGTGCCACGCTATCCGCACGAACGCTTCCGCGGCAAGAACCCGATGGGACTCCGCGGCGAAGCCATCCTGCAGTTCGACTGGACGGTAAGGCAAATCACCGAGGCCCTCCGGCGCAACCATCTGGACCAGAATACCCTCATCATCATCACGAGCGACAACGGCCCTGTGTTGGACGACGGCTACATGGACCGCGCAGAGGAGTTGGTTGGCGACCACAAGCCGGGCGGCCCGTTCCGCGGCGCCAAATACAGTTCCTTTGAAGCCGGAAGCGTTGTGCCCTTCATCGTCAACTGGCCGGGAAAGGTTCCGGCCGGAAAAGTGAGCAAGGCCCTGGTTTCGCAAATCGACAACCTGGCATCGCTGGCGCGGTTGGCCGGTACGCAGTTGCCTGAAGGCGCGGCCTGCGACAGCCGCGAACAACTCGACACCTGGCTGGGCAAAAGCGACGCCTCGTGTCCCTACGCTCTGAAACTGGCCGCCAACCACACCCTGGTGGCCCGCGCCGGAAAATGGAAATATATAGCGCCCAGCAACGGCGGACCGATGATTACCTGGGGACCGAAAATCGAAACCGGGAACTTGCCGCAGCCCCAACTCTTCGACATGGAAAAATCGGCCTACGAATCAGACAACGTGGCAGCCAAACACCCCGACATCGTAAGGAGTTTCCAGCGCCTCATCGACGAGTCACGGCGCACACGGGGACCTCTAGACTTCCAGCTGCCCGAATAACCGACCACATTCCCCCGGCAGGGCCGGCGGCCGCTCTCCCTCCAGCATCCGGCCGACGGCCCTGCTGCCGGAAAACCGATAGTTTTCACTTACTCTATTTACTTATTACACAAACACTATGAACAAAAGACATTTTCTATCCATGGCACTGTTCATGCTGGCCGTTGTGGCCTTTGCCGGCGGCAAAGCCAAGTACGTATTCTACTTCATCGGCGACGGCATGGGTGTCAATCAGGTGAACGGCACCGAAACTTATCTGGCTGCCAAGCAAGGCATCATCGGCACGACGTCGCTCTGCTTCACCCAGTTCCCCGCCGTAGCGCTCATCACCACACAGTCGGCCACCAACGGTGTAACCGACTCGGCAGCGGGCGGCACGGCCCTGGCTTGTGCCAGCAAGACGAAAAACGGAGTGCTGGGCATGCTGAAGGATCAGACCACCTCCATCAACAGCATTGCCGTATGGGCACAGCAGGCAGGAGCCGCCGTGGGCATCTCCACCACGGCTTCGATTGACCACGCCACACCGGCCGCCTTCTACGCACACGTGCCGCAGCGGAGCATGTACTACGAAATCGGGAAGCAGATGCTGGAAAGCGGATTCGACTTCTTCGCCGGTTCCGACTTCCTTGAACCGGACAAGAAGAAGGACAGCGAGGGCAGCCTCTACGAGCAGAGCCGGAAGGCCGGCTACACCATTGCACGCGGATACCCGGAATACCGCAACCAGCACAATGCCAAAAAGATGATTCTTTTCCAGACGGAAGAGGCCAGCCGCAAGGACCGCACGTCACTGCCCTATGCCATTGACCGCCAGCAGGGCGACCTGCAACTGAAGGAAATCGCTGAAGCCGGCATCGACTTCCTCACCCGACAGAAGAAAAAAGGCTTCTTCTTCATGCTGGAAGGCGGAAAAATCGACTGGGCCTGCCATGCCAACGACGCCGCCGCCACTTTCCATGAAGTAGTCGACATGGACGAAGCCATCAAGGTGGCTCTCGAATTCTACAAGAAGCACCCCAAGGAAACGCTCATCGTTGTCACTGCCGACCACGAAACCGGCGGCATGGTCCTGGGTCGCGGCGCGTATGCCATGAATACAACTGTCCTCCAATATCAGAAAATGAGTGCCGAAGCTTATTCGGCTCACCTCACACAACTCTGCCGGAAAGAAGGAAAAAATCTGTCGTGGCAGAAACTTGAAGACGACCTGAAAACCTACTGGGGATTCTGGGACCAGGTGAAGCTGACCGACAAGCAAACGCAACGGCTGAAGGAAGCCGCCCTCGGCGCACTGACACACAGCGATGAAAAGCAGGAGAAGAGCCTGTACAGTTCGCTGAACTCTCTGGCCAACACGGCCCGCCTGGTAATGGCCGAAACCTCCATGGTGGGTTGGCAAAGCGGCGGCCACTCCAACGGCTACGTACCCGTCTTCGCCATTGGCGCCGGTGCGGAAAAATTCTGCGGGAAGTATGACAATACACTGATTGCCACAAAAATAGCAGAGGCCGCCGGCTGGAAGCAAAAGTAACGTGCAAGGAAACTCTGCCCGAAACGACAGACTTTCCACACCCATGAAGCAATGCCATTCCGGCTTCCGGATTATCCTCCCCAAAAGGAGAAAGTCCGGAAGCCGGAATGGCTTTTTTATGTGCTTCCATCCCGCCGGAGCAGGTGAAGAGCACCATACGTCCAGGCGTTCTCATCGTCCGCTTCCGAAGACAGGAAATGCGGAAATAACGGCAGGAAAAACAAAAGTACTGACTGTTTTTTCTAAAGTACTGAGAGAAAAAACTAAAGTACTGAGAGAAAAAACTAAAGTACTGAGAGAATTTTCTAAAGTACTGACTGATTCCGGCCCATCCCCGGAAGGCGGAATCGCAACGCGACGGCGGGGAAACTTTCCCACACCGCCGGCAACTCAGCCGCGCCGGCTACGCAAACGTGCCACCATTTCGCGGGCCGCGTGCACAGGCGCACCGGGTTCGCCCAGCTTCTCCGCCATCTCCTCATACCCCCGCAGCATATCTTCGCGACGGCTGCCGCCGGGCAGGATGGAACGCAGACTGGGAACGAGCACCTCGGGACGCATGTCGGGCCCCACCAGTTCGGGCACCACCTCGCGTCCGGCCACAAGATTGACCAGCGAGATGAACGGCACCTTGAGCAGATGACGCCGCAGGAAGGACACCAGCCATCCTCCGGCAATATAATAGCATACCACCTGCGGCACCCGGAAAAGCGCCGTTTCGAGTGTAGCCGTGCCCGATGTGACCAGAGCGGCACCGGCTCGCGACAACACCTCGTAGGTGCGCCCCTCCACCAGTTCGACGCAGCTGCGCTCAACCCCGCTGCGCGCAATCAACTGCTCATAGAACGCCCGCGGCTGGGCCGGCGCCATGGCCACCACCAGCCGGTAGCCTTCTGCCGTGAGCGGACCGGCTGCCTGCAACATGCGCGACAGGTTGTCCTTGAGTTCCTGACTGCGGCTGCCGGGCAACAAGGCGATGGTATGCCCGTCGGGAGCAGGCCGGCCATGGGCACGCATATAGGCATCCACCTCGTCGACCGTGGGGTTGCCTACATAAGAAATGGGATAATGGTGCTTTTTCTCGAAAAAGTCGACCTCAAACGGCAGAATGGAAAACAGGCGGTCGACATCGCGGCGAATCTGACGGATGCGGTGCTCCTTCCATGCCCATATCTTGGGCGAAATATAATAATAGACCGGACAGATGCCGGCTTCGCGCACATAGCGCGCTATTTTCAGATTGAAGCCGGGATAGTCCACCAGTATCACCACGTCGGGCCGCCACTCGCGGATGTGCCGCTTGCAGTCAGACATGCCGCGCAGGATGACCGGAAGATGAAGCAGCACGGGGACAACGCCCATATAGGCCAGATGGCGGTAGTGGCACAACAACTCGCCGCCGACGGCCTGCATCAGGTCGCCGCCGTAGAAGCGGAACTCCGCCTCGCTGTCCTCCCGGCGCAGGGCCCGCATCAGATTGGCTGCATGCAGGTCGCCGCTGGCTTCACCGGCTATCAGAAAATATTTCATAAGCGAATGGTGCAAGGACGGGCCTCGCTCTTTCCCCTATCCGGGGCCCGCCGCGCGCGATGATTACATGACGTTTTTCAAAATCTCCATCAGGCCCGTTGCCGTCGTGTCGAGTTGCGTCGGCGTCACGGCCACATATCCGTGGGCCAGGGCCCAGCGGTCGGTATCGGTTGCCTCCGGCTCCAGCTCCTCGCAGTTGCCCACCAGCCAATAGTAGTCGGACCCGTAGGGATGCTGTCGGCGCTCCGTTTCGTGACACCAGCGGCTGTGGGCCATGCGGCAGATGCGCACACCCTCAAACTTGGGCCGCTTCGGGAAATTGATGTTCAGGCAGGTGAAGGGCGGAAGCCCCACGGCAATCGTCTTGAACACAAAGTCCACCAGATAGGGCCGCAGCGGAGTGAAATCCGCGTTGGGCGAATGGTCGCACAGGGAGAAAGCCACAGCGGGAAATCCCTGCAGGGCGCCTTCGGTCACCACGCCCATGGTGCCGGAATAATGGCTGTTGACCGAGGAATTGTCGCCATGGTTGATGCCGCCCACCACAAGGTCGGGCTGCCGTTCAAGCAGATTGTTCACCGCAACTTTCACACAATCGACGGGCGTCCCGCTGCAGGAATAGACCTTCAGCCCTTCTTCCTCACGCAGGAGCTTGACTGTGATGGGCACGGTGGAGGTAATGGCACACCCCATGCCCGAACGGGGAGAATCGGGCGCCACCACCAGCAAGTCAGCAATCGGGCGGAGGGTTTCAATCAGGAAATTAATGCCTTTTGCCGAAACGCCATCGTCATTGGAAATAAGTATATAGGGTTTGTTTGGCATAATATTAAGAAATATTGCAATTACAGAAAACACGCTGACAAGTCCCGAGAATCTCCTCCCGAAACAACTTGTGCAAAAGTACTAAAAAAACAACAAAGGCCGTGGTTTCGAAGAAATTTTGTTATCTTTGCAAACGACAGGAAACGGCAAAAAACCGACAGCCGGACGAAGAAACCGGCAAAAGACAAGACATTGCCGGCCCTGCCGCTCGTCAGAAGCAACCGGCCCTGCCTCCGGCCGACGGAGAAACGGGCCCCTAAACAATACGTATGGGTAAAATCATTGCATTAGCCAACCAGAAAGGCGGCGTAGGAAAAACAACGACAGCGATGAACCTGGCCGCATCACTGGCAACACTGGAAAAGAAAGTGCTGCTGATTGATGCCGACCAGCAGGCCAATGCCTCATCAGGACTGGGCGTGGACCTCAGCAAGGTGGACTGCTCCATCTACGAGTGTCTCATCAACCAGGCCGATCCGCACGAGGCCATATACACAACGGACATTGACAAGCTCGACATCATCCCCTCGCACATCAATCTTGCCGGCGCGGAAGTCGAAATGTTCAGCATGCCCAACCGTGAGCAACTCTTCAAGCGGGTTACAGAGCCGTTGAAGTCGGAATACGACTACATCCTCATCGACTGTGCCCCCGCCCTGGGCCTCATCACGGTCAACGCCCTCACGGCCGCCAATTCCGTCATCATTCCCGTGCAATGCGAATACTTTGCGCTTGAAGGTATCAGCAAATTGCTCAACACCATCAAGATTATCAAAAAGAAAATGAATCCCGAGCTCGAAATCGAAGGTTTCCTGCTCACCATGTACGATTCACGCCTGCGACTGGCCAACCAGATTTTCGACGAGGTGAAGCGCCATTTCCAGGAACTGGTATTCAAAACCGTTATCCAGCGTAACGTAAAGCTCAGCGAAGCTCCCAGCCACGGTCTTCCCGTCATTCTCTATGACGCGGAATCGACTGGCGCCAAGAACCATCTGGCTCTGGCAAAGGAAATCATCAGCAAACACTCCTGAACACTCAGGCGGCAGAAGGATAAAACAAGTAGACAAACGGCTACGAAGCGTTTCTCTACTTGTTTCTTATTCCCCAAAACTCCGCTTCAACCGCAACCGTCATTCATTCCATATGGCTGTACAAAAAAAATTTCCCGCATTAGGAAGAGGGCTCGACGCCCTGATATCAACTGAAGAAGTACACATCGAAGGTTCTTCTTCCATCAATGAAGTGCCCATTGAACTCATTAAGGCCAACCCGAACCAGCCCCGACGGGATTTTGACACGGAACTGCTCGACGAACTGGCCGAAAGCATCCGGCAAATCGGTATCATCCAGCCCATCACCCTCCGGAAAATGGACGACGGCACCTATCAGATTATCGCCGGAGAACGCCGCTGGCGGGCTTCACAGCTGGCCGGACTGCGCGCCATACCCGCCTACATCCGAACGGCCGACGACGAGAACATGATGCAGATGGCTCTCGTTGAAAACATTCAGCGGGAAGACCTCAATGCCATAGAAATCGCACTCGCCTACCAGAACCTCATCGAGCGATACCACCTCACACAGGACAAGCTCAGCGAAAAAATAGGCAAGAACCGCACCACCATCGCCAACTCCCTGCGCCTGCTCAAACTGCCCGCACAGGTGCAGATGGCCATCCAATACAAGGAAATCGACCCCGGCCACGCACGGGCGTTGCTGGGCCTGAACGCCCCCTCGCTGCAGGTAAAGCTCTTCAACGAAATCAAGGAAAAAGGATATTCCGTCCGCCAGGTGGAGGAAATGGTCAAGGCCCTCAACAACGGCGACACCGTCAAGAGCGGACGCCACCAGCTCTCCGACAAATCGCAGAAGCGCCTGCCCGAAGAGTTCAACCTGCTGAAGTCGCGCCTGTCCGACTTCTTCCAGACCAAGGTGCAGATGACCTGTTCGGCCCAGGGCAAAGGAAAAATCAGTATCCCCTTCGCCAATGAGGAGGAACTGGAACGGATTATCAGTTTGTTCGACAAGATGAAAGGATGAAAGCAGCCCGCCCGAACTATCTTCCGCACCGAGCGCTATGGTTGGCACTCTGTCTGATTCTGCTGCAGACAGCAACAGGTGTGGCAGCCAACGGCAATCCCTTCGGCATGGCCCTGCCCATGACCGTGTGCCTGCATACTGCCGACAGCCTTGTTACAGACAGTGTAGCAAAGCCCGAAAACCCGGCCCGACCAATGGCAGACGACAGTATCGTGGCAGCCAACGCACAGCAGCTGGCCGAAATGGAAGCACATGCCGACACGGCCGCACTCAACAAAGCCAGCATGCAGGCTACACCGACTGCGGAAGGCCTCCCGCTACAGGAAAAACAATTCGTGCCCGACCCGCAGCGCGCACTCTGGCTATCGCTCGTCTTCCCCGGCGCCGGACAGATATACAACCGGAAATTCTGGAAACTCCCCTTCATTTACGGAGGTTTTCTGGGATGCACCTACGCCCTGATGTGGAACCAGCAAATGTATATGGACTATTCGCAGGCCTATCTGGACATCATGGACGACGACCCCAACACCGACAGCTATCTGGATATGCTGCCGCCCCGATACGACATCACGGGCCGCGAGGAGCAGTTCAAAACCATATTCAAGAACAAGAAAGACCGCTACCGCCGTTATCGCGACCTGAGCGCCTTCTGCTTCGTCGGAGTCTACCTGCTGTCGGTCATCGACGCCTATGTCGACGCCCATCTTTCCGAATTTGACATCAGTCCCGACCTCAGTCTGCGTTTCGAACCGGCCATCATCCAGCAAAGAAACGGAACCAGAAGCAGCAATGCCTACGGCATCGGATGCAGCTTTAACTTCTAAGAAAAAGATGAAACGACTCACAACTCTCATAGCCCTTGCGGCCGGCACTCTGAGCCTGGCCGCGCAAACCGGAAATACAATTAAAGTGCTTGACGAGCGCAGCAACAAGGAAGAAAGCATCGGATTGCCCCCCGGCATGCTGATTCCCTCCGACTCGCTCCTCATGCAGTGGCAGCTCAGGCACTTCCTGTTCCCCGACAGCACGGCAAGCGACACGGCTGCCAACCAGGAAGCTACTCCCGAGGTATATGCCGAACGACTGCAACGCCTGCCGGCCGTCATCGAATTACCCTACAACAAGATTGTGCAGGAATGCATTGACAAATACATCGGTCCCATGCGGTCCTCCGTATCAGTCATGCTCGGTGCCGGTAATCTCTACATTCCGATGCTCGAAGAGATTCTCGACCGCAACGGGTTGCCGCTCGAGTTGAAGTATCTGCCCGTCGTAGAGTCTTCCTTCAACCCCGCAGCCGTCAGCCCCGACGGCCCCGCCGGACTGTGGCAGTTCACCCTGTCCACCGCCAAACGCTACGGACTCGAAGTGAACAGTCTCGTCGACGAACGCCGCGACCCGATCAAGTCAACCGAAGCTGCGGTCCGCTATCTGAAAGACCTTTATGCCATTTACGGCGACTGGAACCTGGTCATTGCGGCCTACAACTGTGGTCCTGAAACACTGCAGAAAGCCATCCACCAGGCCGACGGGCAAAAAGATTACTGGACCATCTATCCCTTTCTGCCCACTGCCACCCGCGGATATGTGCCCGCCTTCATCGCGGCCAACTACATCATGAACTATTACTGCGAACACGGCATCCGGCCCGCCCGGACCGGTACGCCGGTAAAGACCGACACTATCACCATATCGCGCGACCTGCACATGCAGCAGATTGAGGCTCTCTGCGGCATTGATGTCGCAGCCATCAAAGACTTGAATCCGCAATACCGCACCGAAGTCATCCCGGGAAAGAGCAAGCCCCGTACGCTCCGTCTGCCGCAGGAAAAGATGCTGGCCTTCGTCGACTGCCAGGATTCTGTCTACAACTACCGCGCTGCCGAACTGCTCACCCGCCGCGCCCTTGTCGCCGTAGACGAAAAATCGGTCGCCAAGGTCAAGGAAATGAACAAGGCCAAATATGTCACCGTGCGCCGCGGTGACACACTCGGCGCCATTGCGCGCAGAAACCGGACTACTATCAGCGCCATCAAGCGGCTCAACGGTATGCGTTCCGACCGCATCAACCCCGGCAAACGACTGAGGGTTAAATAACACAACGCCATATATAAATAATAGGAGGACCCTGACATGACAACTCAAAATACCCCACTGACTCCGCAGGAGCAGAAAGACGAGGAAATGATCAATGCAGCATTTCAGAAACTCATTGACACTTATCTGGCCTCCAACCATCGCCGCAAGGTCGAAGTCATCACCAAAGCCTTCAACTTTGCCAAACAGGCTCACAAAGGAGTGCGCCGTCTTTCGGGCGAACCCTACATCCTGCATCCCATTGCCGTGGCACAGATTGCCTGCGAGGAAATCGGACTCGGCTCCACGTCCATCTGCGCAGCCCTGCTGCACGATGTGGAAGAGGACACCGACTATACCAACGAGGATCTGAGCAACCTTTTCGGCCCCAAAGTGGCCAACATCGTGGAAGGCGTCACAAAAATCTCCGGCGGCATCTTCGGTGAAAAGGCATCGCTCCAGGCCGAGACCTTCAAGAAGCTATTGCTCACCATGAGTGATGACATCCGCGTCATCCTCATCAAGATTTCCGACCGCCTGCACAACATGCGGACCCTTTCCAGCATGTTGCCCAGCAAGCAATACAAGATTGCCGGCGAAACACTCTACATTTTCGCCCCGCTGGCCGACCGTCTCGGTCTCAACAAAATCAAGACCGAACTGGAAAACCTCAGTTTCAAGTACGAACACCCTGAAGAGTATGAAAAGATAGAGCAGGAACTTGCCGAAAGCCAGCCCGAGCGCGACACTATCTTCGACAAATTCACGCCGGCCATTTGCGAGAAACTTGACGAGATGGGCATCAAATACTCCATCAAGGCCCGCATCAAGAGTCCGTATTCCATCTGGATGAAGATGCAGAACAAGCACGTTCCCTTCAAGGAAGTATATGACATTCTGGCCATACGCATCGTATTCGTGCCCAAGGACCGCAAGGAAGAAATCGACGAATGTTACCGCATCTACGGTGCCCTGACGAAAATCTACAAGCCACACCCCACCCGTTTCCGCGACTGGCTCAGTAACCCGAAAGCCAACGGCTACCAGGCTCTGCACAATACATTCATGAGCAAACAGGGGAAATGGATTGAAGTGCAAATCCGTTCCGACCGCATGGACGACATCGCCGAACAGGGATTTGCCGCCCACTGGAAATACAAGGACGCCAATGCCGAGTATGACGAGACGGAACTGGACAAATGGCTCAATTCTATCAAGGAAATACTGGATGACCCGCAGCCCGACACGCTCGACCTGCTCGACACCATCAAGCTCAATCTGTTTACTTCCGAGATTCTGGTCTTCACGCCCAAAGGCGACCTGAAAACAATGCCCTCGGGCTCCACAGCGCTCGACTTCGCCTTCTCCATCCACTCCGTGCTCGGCAGCCACTGCATCGGCGCGAAAGTCAACCACAAGCTCGTGCCATTGAGCTACAAGCTCAAGAGCGGCGACCAGATTGAAATTCTCACCTCGCGCTCGCAACACGTGCAGCCCGAATGGCTGAACTTTGCCACAACGGCCAAAGCCCGTGGAAAAATCCAGGCCATTCTCCGCCGGGAGAACAAGGAAAAACAGCGCAAGGGCGAAGAAATCCTCAAGGAATATCTCCAGCAGAAGGACGCCGAACTCACGCCCTCCATATTAGACAAACTGCGCCTCGCCTGGCACATGCCCTCGCGCGAAGACATGTACATGGCCATAGGCAACGGTACGCTTGTCCCCGCCGACTACGAACTCAATACGCTGTTAGGAAAAGGAAACGGACACAACTGGCGCAGATTCATCCCCTTCATCGGGAAAAAGGGCGAAAAGCAGGAAATCAGCGAAAACGTAGGCTCGTTCAAGAATCTCAACCGCAAACAGACGCTCATCCTCAACGAAAAAGTGCTGGAACAGTGCCAAATGGCCTCCTGCTGCCACCCCATACCCGGCGACGACGTCATGGGGTACATCACACCGCAGGGAGGGCTCGAAATTCACAAGCGCAACTGCGAGAAAGCCACTCTGCTCAAGACCCGTTACGGCAACAACATCATCGCCGTGAAATGGGACACGCACAAATCCATGTACTTCGACACCAACATCTATATCAAAGGCGTTGACAGCCAGGGTGTACTTTATGCCATTGCCGACGTGCTGAAAGACCTCAGCCAGTTCATCGTCAAGCGCATCACGCTGACAACCAACGACGGCATCTTCGAAGGCGAAGTCACCATTTCCGTATTCGACACAGACGACGTCGACAACATCTGCACACAACTGAAGCAGATTGAAAAGGTAACAAAAGCTGTGCGCATCAACTGACACCGCAACGTTTTTCCTGAAAGAACGGGAAGACCGTTTCCCTGAAAGTTTCGTGTTCTTCCCTTACTCCTTTTCCCTTTGCCAGGACGGTCGCCTCAGGGCGGATTACCGTCTCTGGCAAAGGGATTTTTTCATTCACCGCATTTATCACCAGGCCGCGCCAACTGCCCCCGAAAAAATCTTTCCAGTCTTTCCCCTCCGCCCCTCACCGGCATTTTACGCGCATAAATCAGAAAAAAAGACCTTTCCGCTACTGCTGGAAATCACGATATTTGCAACATGAAATCCGTCTTGACTCACTGTGGTATGCTGGCCTGCCTGCTTGTCGCCGCCAGCAGTTGCGACCTCATCGACTACCACCCCTACGACACCCGATACAGCGGCCCCAGACAGCTTAACGCCAAAGCCATTGCCGCCATCGAAGAAAAATGCGACGGCCGCGACAGTCTGTGTTTTGCCGTCATCAGCGACACCCAGCGCTGGTACGATGAAACGGCCGCCGCCGTCAGAAGCATCAACGCCCAAGGCAACGTCGACTTCGTCATCCACTGCGGCGACATGACCGACTTCGGTCTCACCCGCGAATTCGAATGGATGCAGCGCGAACTCGACCGGCTTGACATGCCTTGCGTCTGCCTCATCGGCAATCACGACTGTCTGGGCACAGGTTCCGACATGTATCACACCATCTACGGAGAGCCCAATTTCTCCTTCACGGCCGGCGACACCCATTTCGTCTGTCTCAACACCAATGCCTTTGAGTACGACTACTCCATCGCCATCCCCGACTTCACGTACATCAAGGAAGACCAGCAGGGGCTCCCCACCGAAGTGCGGCGCTCCGTGGCCGTTATGCACGCCGCGCCGCTCACCGACCAGTTCCCCAACAATGTTGCCGAAATCTTCAACGAGAAACTGCGTCTCTATCCCGACATCGAATTCTGCCTCTGCGGGCACAACCACTCCTTCGATGCCTACGAACCCCTCAACGACGGCCTTATATATTATAGGTGTGCAGCCGCCGAAAAACGCGAATATCTCCTATTCACCCTCAAAGCCAACGGGAACTATACTTATGAAGTGGTACATTATTAACATCATCATCGGCATTGCCAGCCTTTTCCCCACATATGCCCATGCAGACAACACTACAGTGCAGCCTGACAGCCTGAAGGACAAGCATCCTGTCTATGTCGACCGCCTGCTGCGCTATCGCAGCACCTGGCACCGGCTCATCCCCAACCAGTTCACCACGCAATTCGCAGGGAGCATCGGCGTCGTCTCCTTCGGCGCCGGATGGCACTACGGGAAAAAGGACAACTGGGAAACCGACCTCCTGCTGGGGGTTGTACCCCGCTTCAACTCCCCCAACTGTAACCCGACCTTCACACTGAAGGAACGTTACATTCCATGGCAGTTTGACGCCGGCACATCCTGGAAGCTGGCCCCGCTCACCACCGGCATCTTTCTCAGTTCCATTTTCGGAGAAGACTTCTGGAAATCCGAACCCTCGCGTTACCCCAAACGCTACTACGGATTTTCCACACAGATACGCGCCAACCTCTTTGTCGGGCAACGTGCCACCTTCCGCATCCCTACCGAACGCCGCCGGTTCTATCGAAGCATTTCGCTCTATTACGAATTGAGCACCTGCGACCTCTATCTGATTTCGGCCATACAAAACCGGCACATCCGGATGAAAGACATACTCTCGCTGGCCATCGGCCTGCGCCTCGACGTGTTCTGACCCAACGGAACAATGACCCGTCACCCGCAACCGTTCCCGCATTTTCCCTTCTCTCCCGGCACTTTTCCTCAGCATTTCCCTGCCGGTCCGGACGCAGCATGCGCCATCCCATGTTGCAAAAAGGAGGCACATTTTGCCGGAAGCCTCCCCTGCAAAAAACACACAGCACCATGAAAACGCCCCAAAACATTATTTTTTTGAAAAAAAGATGCTCCGATATTTGGTATTAAAAAATAAAGTGCTACCTTTGCAATCGCAATTCGGGGTGTAGCTCAGCCCGGTTAGAGTACGCGTCTGGGGGGCGTGTGGTCGCTGGTTCGAATCCAGTCACCCCGACTGGTGAAAATGAAGGAGTTAAGTCGTTTGACTTGACTCCTTTTTCTGTATCCCTTCCATCTGTTGACTCTTTTGAAACTCTCTGTTTCAGAAACTTTGGCCATTTTTCCACCCCGACAAGCCCACAAAGGGAACACTTCTTCTTCACCATTTTTCTTCCCAAGGCTCTCCTTGAAAAACAGCGATTCCATTTTTCGTCCCTTTCCCCCGCATCCCCACCATCCCGGAAGGACTTCAAGAAAAACATCACCACTTGCCACAAGCCTTAAAAAGGAAATATTTCCCTATGCCGCATGGCAAGAAAACAGTCCTTACTTTAGAAAAAACAAGAGTAAGGACAGAAATTTCTAAAGTACTGACTGTTTTTTCTAAAGTAAGGACTGTTTTTCCCGACGCCGACTTCGCCAAGGCTATCCCGCGGAAAACCATTCCGACCCAACCGCAAACATGCCGGTCAGGGCTTTTTCAACGGCACCGTTACAATGTAGGCATCATTGCCCTTCTTCACGGCAAGCGACAATACGCGGGGCTCCCCGTCTTCCACATACACAAAGGGGCGTTCCAGGCGGTCGGGCAGAATGTCGGGCCGGCCGCCGGTGCGCGGGACGCGTTTCTTCATCACCTCAAAGTCTTCGGCCTTCTCCCAGTTGATGCCGTCGGCCGAAGTCATCATGCCGATATAGGTATGCGCATGAAAAACGGCATAAAAACGGCGGGTAGGCGCGTCATACCACATGGAGACATCTTCAGTATCCCAGTCCTGTATAACGGGACGGGGCTGCAGGCGGAAACCGCGGTCGGGATGGGAGGACACAGCCAGGGCCTGGTTCCGCTCAAACCGCTTGGTGCCGGGCTTGTCCCCTTTGACAATCATATAATAACGGCCGTCGGGTCCCTGTGCCACCGCCGGATTGACCACAAGCGTCGTAATCGGTCCCGAAGGCTCCAGCAGCGGCTTCGGATTGATTTTCCACTCCCCGTCGAGCGTGGCGCAGGTGGCCACAAACGTACGCTGGTTGACACGCAACTCTCCCCAGTTGCGGTGCGAATAGCCGGTTCGCGCCGTTTCCAGCAGTTCACGGTCGGAGATGTCACGGTTCATGTGCGTGCTGCAGAAGTACAGATAATACTTTCCGTCAAAATATTTGATTTTCGGATTGTGAGCCGTAATCATCTCTCCCTTGCGGTAGTGCTCGCGGCCCAGGTCGATGACGGTTGCCACATAGCGGTAAGGCCCCTCAGGCCGGTCGGCCACGGCATGCGCCACCGTTGAATGAGTCAGCCAGGCCAGGAAAGTCTTCTCACGGCTCCAGCGCGAATAGAAAAGATGATATTTCCCATCCTCGCCACGAAGGATGGAACTGCACCAGTTGTAATGGGTGGAGTCGCGGAAGACGTTATCGTCGGACACTGGCTGCACCTTTTCAGACAGCGTTATCTGCCGGTCGGGCACAACGTCGGCAACCGCATTGGCGGAACCAGCCCAGCCCATCCATCCCAGCAACATCCACAAAGCACAATGGCTACATTTGATACGGATATGTTTCATAGCATTACATTTTGATTTTTACACCAGCGAACGGTTCCGGGAAACGATACCCCGGAATCGCCCCAAAGCAAAAAGCCATCTGCCGGCAAAGGTAAGCAAAATCGGGAGAACCGCTGATTGCGGCACCGAAAAAAACGGCAGAACCGCGTCACAGGGCACTGATAAAATCGGATTTTCGCTTTGCGCTTCAACCTCCTTGCACTATCTTTGCAAGGAATATGGCGAAAGCAAAAAGTACATACAGAGTCGTCCGCCGGCAGTCAGGGTTGCCGGCAATCGGCCCTGCCGGCAACGGCAGAAGGCCGGACTGGCGCTGGCTGCTGATGCTGTTGCTGGCCATGCCGGCGCGTATGGCCGCACAGCAGGAACCCGCTTTCGCTCACTATTGGGACCTGGAAGCCCAGTATAACCCGGCCGCCGTGGGACATACGCCGGAACTGAACATCAACGCCGCCATACAGACGCATGCCACCGGCTTTGAGGACGCGGGAAGCACGATGTATGCCGGCGCCGACATGCCCTTCAACATCGGACGTACCCGCCACGGCGTGGGCGCGCTCTTCATGCGCGACGAGATAGGTCTCTTCGCCCACCAGCGGTTCGCCCTGCAATACGCATTCCACTTCAAACTGCTGGGAGGCACATTCAGCGCAGGTGCCGCCGTCGACATGCTCAACGAAACGATAGACGGCTCGAAAGCCGACCTGGGCGACCCCGACGACCCCGCCTTCCCTTCGTCGGAAGTCAGCGGTTCCAAATTCGATGTCAGCGCCGGTCTCCGCTATCAGCACCGCAACTGGTATGCAGGCATCTCGGCCATGCACCTGACCCAGCCCACCGTCCTGCTGGGCGAAACCAACGAAATCAGCATAAAATCTTTATATAATTTGACCGGCGGATACAATATACGGACCAGAAATCCGTTATTATTCATAATTCCCTCGGCCATGATGCGCTTCGACGGCCAGCAATTCCGCGCCGACATCACCGCGCGCCTGCTCTATACGCGCGAAAAGAAGCGTCTGTATGGCGGTGCCAGCTACAGTCCGCAGCACTCGGTGACCCTCTTCGTGGGCGGTCGCTTCCACGGCATCGACCTCAGCTACTCCTATGAAGCCAACACCTCGGGCATGGGGCTGGAAAGCGGGTTTCACGAAGTGACACTCGGCTACCGCATCGAGCTCGACCTGGGAAAGAAGGGAAAGAACCTGCACAAAAGTGTTCGTTACCTCTAACCCGAATCAAACCGTAAACTACAATATAAATATATGAAATCATCTAAAACCTTTCCAGCCTGGTGTGCCTGCCTGCTGCTGACTTCCTGCTTCGGCGGCGGCCGTGCCATGATGAACGGCGGCGAAGTGACAGGCCAGCGTGCAGCCTCCTTCAACGAGCCGGTGCCCTACGGCATGATTGAAGTCAAGCGCGGCTACCTGAAGGTGGGTGTGGAAGACAACGATACGCTTTGGGGAAAAACTACACCGGTCAAGGAAATCTCCGTGGACGGATTCTGGATGGACCAGACCGAAGTCACCAACTCCATGTACCGTCAGTTTGTGGAATGGGTGCGCGACAGCATCATCCGCGAACGGCTGGCCGACCCGTCCTATGGCGGCGACGAAACCTTCAAGATTGAAACCGATCGCTACGGCGAACCCGTCACGCCTCATCTGAACTGGGCAAAGCCCATTCCCTGGCGCAAGCCCACCGAGGACCAGCTGCGGGCCATCGAAAGCGTTTACACCACACACCCCATCGACGGTACGAAAATGCTCGATACCAAACAGCTGATTTACCGCTACGAGATTTTTGACTACGAAAAGGCCGCCCTCCGCAAATACCGTCTCGACCCGCGTGAGCGCAACCTGAATACCGACACGGAAGTCAATCCCGACGAGGTTGTCATGATTTCCAAGGACACAGCCTATATTGACGACAACGGCGAAATCGTACGGCAGACCATCGAACGTCCGCTGTCGAGCCTGTACGACTTCCTGAACACGTACATTGTCAGAGTCTACCCCGATACCACCTGCTGGGTGAACGACTTCACGAACGCCAACAACACGACCTACATGAAGACGTATTTCAACTCGCCCAACTACAACGACTACCCCGTTGTGGGCGTCACCTGGGAGCAGGCGGAAGCCTTCTGCGCTTGGCGCACCGAATATCTCATGCGCTCCATGGGACCGCAGGCCCGCTACATCCAGCGCTACCGGCTGCCGACTGAAATCGAATGGGAATACGCCGCACGCGGCAAGGAAGGCAATCCCTTCCCGTGGCAAGGCATAGAATCGAAAAGCCAGGAGGGCTGCTTCTTCGCCAACTTCAAACCCGATAAAGGCAACTACACCGAAGATGGCAACCTCATCACATCGGCCGTGGGCATCTACGGGGCCAACTCGAACGGACTCTTCGACATGGCCGGCAACGTGGCCGAATGGACCAGCACGGTCTACACCGAGTCGGGCGTAGCCGCAATGGCCGACCTCAACCCCGAACTGCGCTACAACGCCGCCAAGGAAGACCCCTACTTCCTCAAGCGGAAAAGCGTGCGCGGCGGTTCCTGGAAGGACCCTCTCTCCTACATCCGCTCCGCCTGGCGAAGCTGGGAATACCAGAACCAGCCCCGCAGCTACATCGGCTTCCGCTGCGTCCGTTCAAAGGCCGCAACCACCAGCTCGGTCAATGAAAAAAGAAAGAAAAAATAAAAACCGGCCGACTCCCCGAAGAGCCGACAATTAAAAACAAGCATACTATGGCCATCAAGATAGATATCATCACACGCCTGCAGCACTGGATGGACACCGTGCCGGGACAAACTTTCCTGAACTACGCCTACAGCTGGGGTGCTGCCATCGTCATACTCGGCGCACTCTTCAAACTCACCTACCTTCCGGGCGGCAACGTCATGCTGTTCATCGGTATGGGTACCGAAGTCTTCGTGTTCTTCCTTTCAGCCTTCGACCGCCCCTTCGACAAGGGGGAAGTGGGCAAGGAACTCCCCGAGGATTATGAGACCGACGAGCAGATAGCCCGCCGCATGGGATGGATTGACGAAGACAGCGAGGACAGCGACGCGGAGAAGGAAACCGCAACCGCACAAAAGCAGACGGCCGGCAGCGGAACCATCATCATCGGCTCGCTCGGCCAGAACGCCGGACAGGCCGGCACCGGCGCAGGTACACCGGCCGACGACCCTGTCGCAGCTGCCCGCAGCGCCATTGCCGCCGCCACACCGGCAGGACAGGAACCTTTCGAAAACGAAGCCCAGCGTCTGGCCGCCATCATACGGGCAGCCAACGACGAACTGCTGCGCCGCGCACAGGCCGTGCTGTCGCCGGAAATGGAAGCTGCCACACAGACCTATATCGAAAAACTGCAGACGCTTTCCGATACCTTTGCCAAGGTGGACGAGCAGAGTGCACGCCTCACCAAGGACAGCGAGGAGATGGACAACCTCAACCGCACGCTCACGGGCATCAACAAAGTGTATGAACTGCACCTCAAGAGCATCAGCCTGCAGGTGGGCACCATCGATAACATCAACAACCAGACGCAGAAACTGGCACAGCAAATCGAGGAACTCAACGCCGTTTACGGACGGATGATTGAAGCGCTCACCGTCAACATGCGCGGCACAGCACCCGCACAAACCGACAAGCAGGCGTAGTCCGGCGGAAATTTCTCCATAAGGACCACGGCCGGCCAACCGGACCTCCGCCATGCGGACCGCCACGGGACGCGAGGTGCAGGCACTTCCCCCGGACGGACAAACGCAACCGCCGCGGAATTGCCGCCACTCCATGCACTCCCCGCCGGCCACCTGCTCCACCAACTCCATTTAGTCAATCCGAACGCTTCGGGCTGCCACGCCCGCCGCCCCCTCCGGCCCACAGACCGCAGAAAAGGACGGCAGACAAGTTCTTCCGGACCGCACGAAGCTCCTAAAAAAATCCATTCACAGGATGGCAGTAAAGAAAAGACCCGTTTCGCCCCGTCAGAAGATGATTAACCTGATGTACATCGTGCTTCTGGCCATGCTGGCGCTCAATGTGTCGAACGAAATTCTCAAAGGCTTCAACCTTGTGGGCGAAAGCCTCATCCGGACGACGGCCAACGCCGTCAAGGAAAACGAGGCCATCTATGCCGACCTCGCAGCCCAGTTGCAAGTCAACCCGGCCAAAGTAAAACCCTGGTATGACAAGGCACTGCAACTCAAGAAAGAGTCCGATTCGCTCTACAATTTCACAGAACGGCTCCGCTGGGCCATTGCCCGCGAAGCCGACGGCGAAGACGCCAACCCGTCGAACATCAAGAACAAGGAAAACCTGGAAGCCGCCGGGCACGTCATGCTCCGCCCCCTGCACGGACAAGGGCGCAAGCTCTACGAGCAAATCAACCTCTACCGGGAAAACCTCCTGCAGCAGGTGAGCGACGCCCGCCAGCGCGCCCTCATCATGTCGCATCTGACCACCGAGGTGCCGAAGACCAGTGAAGACAAAGGCAAAAAGTGGGAAGAATACATGTTCGAATCCATGCCCGCCGTGGCAGCCGTCACACTGCTGACCAAACTGCAGAATGACATCCGCAACGCCGAGCGCGAAGTGCTCCACTCCTACGTTTCGAACATCGACGTGAAGGATGTCCGCGTCAACGAGCTCAATGCCTACGTGCTTCCCGAAGCCACCACGCTCTATCCCGGCGATGAATTCAAGTCGCGCATCTTCATGGCAGCCGTCGACACCACGCAGCGTCCCGAAATCTACATCAACGGCAAGCGTCTGCCCGAAAACGGCGAATATTCCTTCCGTGTAGGCGCTCCGGGCGAGTACAGTTTCGGCGGATACATCCAGATGCCGAACGCCGCCGGCGACATGATTCGCCGGGAGTTCCGCCAGAAATACAACGTCATCGCTCCGCCCACCCACGCCACCGTGGCGGCCGACCTGATGAACGTGCTCTACGCCGGATTCGACAACCCCGTCAGCGTGTCGGCCTCGGGCGTACCTTCCAACAAAATCAGCATGACCATGCAGGGCGGCCAGCTCACCGCCAAGGGTAACGGAAAATACTCCGCCCGCCCGGCCGCCGTAGGCAAGGATGTTGTCTTCACCGTAACCGGCGTAGTCAACGGCCGCACACAGCAGATGGGGACCGTCACCTTCCAGGTGCGCAAACTCCCCGACCCAACGGCCTACATCACCATCGGCAACGACCGCTTCAAGGGCGGACGCCTGGCCAAAGCCAGCATCCTGGGCGCAGAAGGGCTGAACGCCGCCATCGACGACGGCCTGCTGAACATCCCCTTCCGCGTGCTCAGTTTCGAAACCGTGTTCTTCGACCGCATGGGCAATGCGCGGCCCGAAATCTCGAAGGGTGCGCAGTTCACCAGCGCCCAGCGCGAACTCGTACGCTCGCTGCGCCGCGGCCAGCGCTTCTACATCTCCAAAGTGCGCGCCATCGGCCCCGACGGACTGGAACGTACGTTGCCGCAGGCCATGGAAGTAATCGTCAACTAACTCCGGCAGGCCACATGCCCGCGCCCG
>ERZ791743.482-NODE-482-length-37276-cov-19.126085_pt1 | contig 37276 bp, 22 predicted proteins | sample MGYA00509952_ERZ791743 | MGnify/ENA primary metagenome ERZ791743 (study PRJEB30046, sample SAMN00792040) | human gut metagenome | study: EMG produced TPA metagenomics assembly of the A metagenome-wide association study of gut microbiota in type 2...
CTCTTCCGATCTGCCGTCGCGCTGCAGACGCATGGCCGAAAGGCCCTGGCTGCCGCAGGTGATGCCGCCCACCTGAGGCGTGGCGTTGCGGACCGTCCGCCGCGACACCTGCATCATCGACACCGTATCCTCATATGCCGTCACGCCGGGCAGCTTGCGCCAGTCCCAAAGCGGGAAAATGTTCAGATACTCCCGCCCGTCGACATAATAATAGATGGCGCCGTCGCCCATGTAGAATCCCTTCAGATTGTCCTCGTTGACCAGTTCGGTGCCGATGATGCGGCTCGACGACATGCGGAGCGACGCCATCCAGCGGGGACGCCGGTGCAGCGTATAGTCAGAACAGAAGAAATGCTTGTGCCCCACCAGCGGATTGCCTTTCAGCGGAAAGCCGGAAAGACCCAGGTTCTGCGCGGCCATGGCCGTCAGGTAGCCTTTGTGGATGGCGGCATTGTGGAAGAGCTGCCGGTTGAGCCCGTTGACATCCATTTCGCGATGCCAGAGAATCCAGCGGTAGCCTTCGTTGACAAAGGAAGACAGGATGCCACGGTGGCGGTCGTCAAAAGCCACCGACGTGCCCTCGAACAGGGCGGCATAGAAACTCATGCTGTTCAGATAGGCCAGGCCGTAATTGCCGAACTGCTGCTGCGGGCCGTGCTGGTGGAAGCTCCAGTCGTCCTTGATGCCCTCGGCGCGGCCGAGCGTAATCTCACCGGCTATGGCATCGCGCGCCTCGCGCACCAGGCCGGCATCGCCTTCCAGCAAACCGCGCAGGAGCACATTCCCGGCCAGCCACACCTTGTTCTGACCCGTCATGCCGATACGCGCCTTCTTCATCACCTCTATGGCGCCGGCCCGCTCGTCCTCGTCCAGTTCGCTCCACAGCAGCAGGAAGGCCTCGCCCAGCATTTTGGGTAGGCCAATCTGGTTATACCACCAGTTGCGACACACGGGCTTCGCCGTGAACCAATAGCGGAGAGCCTGATGGACGGCTTTTTCCACCTGCGCACGACGCGCGGCGGGAAGTTCCTCCGAACGGAGATATTTCGCCATGTCGAGCACCCGGCGGGCATGCACCTTCGGCTCCCAACCCGAACGCTTGGTGTCGGCATAATTGATGTCGGTCCACGAGCCGTCGGGGCGCATCAGCGCCAGGGTAGCATCGATTTCGGCTGCTGAAACCGGATATTTCAAATGAAGTTCCTCCACATTCTGATCGCTGACGACGGCCTCCTGCGGCAAACGGAGCAGGTCCTGCAACAAGGTGTCGGCTGTCGCCTGTGCGGCAGGAAGCAACAAGCGAATGTAACGGAAACGGAGACTGTCGACCAGCGAATCGGCCCTGGCTCCACCGCAAACGGGCAGCAACAGGACCGCGGGCAGCAACAGACATTTAAGGATATACACTTTTTTCATTGTATGTTTTATATGTGTTTTTATGACAAATAAAAATTGCATTCCGCACATCTCCACAAGGGCTGATGAAAGAAAACCGGAAAAGGGCAACCGGACCATAATGAATGCAACGAGACCAAAGTTAGGAAAATATCCGCGAAACTCACACACCGCGCCACCTTAATTTTCACGATTCGCAGCAGGAACTGGCCGGCTCCGGCCCATCACCGGCCGGAAACCGGCCAAAGGAACGGCATAAGGCGGGTATACCCATCCGGGGAGAATGTAAAAAAAAATCCATGCTGCCTGCCGTCCCTTATTCGTCTGCCTTTTGCTTCCGGCCGGTCTCTAACTGTCAGACCCCGCCGGCCCGCAACCGGCTGTTCTCCCCTCTGCGGCAAGAAAGCCCAACGGCCGTCCGGGTGCGAAACTATCCCGCCCAATTTTATCCACCTCACGTCTGGACAAAGAAAACTCCGGCTCGGAACAGTCCCAAAATCAAGGACAATAACTTCATGTATTCCGTACAATAAGTATCATTCGCCACACTATCCCGGAGCATATGATTCCAACCCCGGAACAAGCCCTCTTCTCCACAGCAGGACGGAAGCCGTCAAAAAGCTTTTTGCTTTTTACCATATTCTTGACAAAAATCGCGGTAAACCTGCACTTTAAGCGCATTTAACGGGTAAAAAGCAAGTCAGGAAACGATTGAAAGCATAAAAAAATGACAAAAAAAACGAAGATGCAAAAAAATGGGCAATAATTGCAAAGATAAATGTTGGTTTATTTGATTTTTTCTTTTTATCTTTGCAACAGAAAAATACAAGAAGTAGCACAACAGGCAAACAATAAATAAAGAAAACTCAAACGTTCGAAATAAAACAGATAGTAACTATAGTATTATTTTTCATGGATAGATGTCGAAGGATTCCTGATTAACGAATCGGAACCTTCAAGGGAAAACGGTTGTAGGGATACAGCCGTTTTTTCTTTGCCCCCTTCCTGTCCCGGTTCCGCACGGCCTGTCACCCATATCCGGCCACCGGCTGTTTTCGTAAAAAAATATTATTCCAATCCGGAAACGGCAAAAATCAGCATCGTTTACGCAAAACCGTGCATATTCATTTTCACTTTATAGTTGTATTTTTGCTTGCAGACCCCCAGCGGACTCCATACCTTCCCAGCTCCGCCCGCAAAGAGTAGCGCCGGACGGAATCTGCCGGAATATAACTAGGTGAATTGGTTTAACAAAAAACAAACAAGAAAAACGACAGGCATCCCTTTGAGATTGTCACGAACCAACCTTTACAAAAAAACATTTAATACTATTTGGACTCCTGTCTTTCATATAGGCTTAGGAAACGGTCCTAAAGGCACGAAAAGATTACACTTTTCCCACATAGTCTTCAACCATGTGTGATTCATTCATAAACTGCATTTCCTTATTAATAAAATAATACTCTTGTAAGATTGTCTCTGCAATCTATACAGAAATATAACAGAATATAATCTCTGACTATAGAAACACAGATTACACAATCGGCATAAACTATCAACAAATACTCCCATCAGAATCAAAAATAACAGAATAAAAATCCTAAGCATCCTGTTTCTTAAAAAAACATCAAGCCCGACAGAGATTAAATAAACAGATTTAAATGATGAAGCAAAAATAAACCCTCAACCACATATTCACTTAACAAAAAAGTATGAAAAAATATTATTTAATTCTGATTTTCAGCTATTTTTCAATTTCCGTTTACGGGCATGTTGAAAATAAAGTGGATTGGAAATCTTTTCTTTCCAAGCATGATCTTGTATGGGATCAAACGCCCGATAACTATTTCAATGCCCCGTTTTTTGGAAACGGAAATTTGGGTACAATGCTTTACTGCCCAAACAATGGTATGTATCGTTTGGATATAGGTTGCAGCCAAGTATTGGAACATCAAACAAATCAAGCACCAACTTTCGTCAGGAACGGTCGTCTTCCTATCGGATATTTTGAATTTGCGTCCAATTATAAGTTGAAAGACATGAAAGGCCGATTAGACATCTATAATGCAGAAGGACTATTCACACTGAAATCCTATTACCAACATACCATGCAAGTACGATTGAAAGTATTGAGAGGTATTGATTTGATTGTACTCGACTATCAAACAGATAATCAATTAAACGGTTACTGGATGTTTCGTCCATTACCCTCTGCCGTACCACGCATCTGGGTTACTAAAGAAGACGGACGTATTTTAAATCCTCCTGCTCAAAATCGCATCATCAACGGAGTGCAACTTTCCATTCAAGAAAGACTAGCCGGCGGCAGTTATATTACAGCTTGGAAAGAGTTTCCGTTGACAAATGGATGGAAACGATTAATTATTACCGTCAAAGACAATTATCCCAACCCAACAAATCCCCAAGAACTGGTAAAATTCATAAATCAATATGCTAACGAAAATAATTTGGCCACAGAAATAAATCAGCATCAGAAATGGTGGAACAACTACTATACCAAAAGTTTTATCTCTATTCCACATCCACAAATGGAATCCCTCTACTGGGGATTACAATACAAGTTGGCCTCTATGATAAGGAAAAATGGTCCATTTTGTGATTTAATGGGACCTTGGTATAAGGATACCAGTTGGCCTGGAGTGTGGATGAATCTTAACAGCCAAATGTTATACAGTTCATTTCATATTGCAAACCAAATGGAATTGGCTTCAACCCTTCCCGATTATATCCACAGTGTAGAAAAAGGGCTTATCAACTGTGTTCCACCTGAATTTCGCCATAATTCCGCAGGTTTACCACGTTGTACAGGCAGAGAACAAATTGATGAAGTTTTCAATTACTGGTCCAATACCGAATATCCCGAACGATCCAACCTTATTTATCTGCTATATTATGTTTGGGAACAATATAGAATGAGTATGGATGATGATTATCTCCGTGTTTATTATCCATTACTGAAAAGAGCCGTAAACTTTCTACTGAATGTTGTGGAGACTGACGAAAAAGGATATATACATACTCCTAAATCACATTCTCCCGAATCAACGAATGGGAAAGATACCAACTACGATTTATCCTCTTTAAAATGGGGATGCCAGACTCTACTAAAAATCAATCAAAGACTTGGACTCAAAGATACACAACGAAAAGAATGGGAATACACACTTAAACACTTAATCGATTTCCCGGTTGACGAAAACGGATATATGGCTGCAGCAGGAATAAGTGCTCCTCTCATGCACAGACATTGGTGCCATCTTTTCCAGATATACCCATATTATTTGGTCAACTACGAGAATCCAAAAGAACACGAGACAATAATACGTTCAATTACCCATTGGGGAAATCCCCAAATTCCCAATACCTGGACACAAGCCGTCATCAGTTCCATCTATTCCTCTATAGGTATGCCTGAAAAAGCCTTAGAACATATGAACCTAGCATTAGCAACAAAAAATCTATCGGCCAATATGACTCATTCTGAAAGTAATTATCCATGTTCAGAAACTTACGGTGGGCTAAGTAGAATGCTTCTAGACATGCTGATTCAAAGTTGGGGAGATAAAATCCGTATTTTCCCTGGGGTCGGCAAACAGTGGCAAGATGCAGTTTTCGACCAATTACGAGCAGAAGGAGGTTTCCTTGTATCAGCCAGCAGAAAGAACGGTTCCACCGAATGGATTGAAATAGAAAGTTTGGCAGGCGAACCTTGTATAGTAGAACACAACTTTAAAATACCATTTAAAATTGAAGGTTGCAAAATGAAAAAACTCAACCAACGTACAGTCAGACTTTATCTAAAAAAAGGAGAAAAGGCTTTCTTGTATTGTGGGAATAAAGAAAACAAGACCATTCAACCCATTAACATAAAGAATGGAAAATACAATTTTTACGGATGGCCAGACAGAAGGGTTTGCAACTAAATAAATTAGTTTGAACCCGTTTGGATAAGTAATTGTACCAACAAGATGTCCTTTTGCTCTTTCCTTAAAATCGAATTAAATAAGCTAATTCCTTTTTCGACACAAGGAAAAGTCATTTCACATAAAAGAAAGTCTGTATTCACCAATGGGAAAAACGTGGAAAACAGTTTCTCCAAAAACCAAAAGTACACCACTTTCAACAGATAAGAAATAGAACAGAAAGCCCAAGATTATTAAATGGAAGTTTGTTTGATTAATTTATAATGTAAAAAAAATTGATTATTGCTTTTCTAATCGAGAATATGATGGAACCAACATACCAACTACTATTTCTTTTAGATTCCTATATAACTATAAAACTATGAAAAAAATCCTCGTACTGATTCTGGCCGTGGCATGCTGCGCCGCCCACGCGCAAAAGAAAGACTGGCTCATCGACGGCAGCGATTACAAAGCGCAGGCCACCCTTTCCGAAGACAAAAGCCGACTGACGCTGAGCAACGGACTGCTGTCGCGCACCTTCTCGCTCCAGCCCAACGGCGCCACCATTGCCCTGGACAACCTCATGACCGGACAGAGCGAGCTGAGAGCCATACGCCCTGAAGCGGAAATCCGTATCGACGGACACACCTATGCCGTGGGCGGACTGGACGGACAACCGGTGCAGAACTTCCTGACCGACGGATTCATTGGGAAGATGACGACTTCCCCCAATGCTTTCGTCATGACCGGACACGAAATCCGCCGCACACAGGAACGCTTCCCGTGGAAGCCCAACCGGCAATGGATTAGCAACAGCTACGAATGGCCGGCGCCGGGCGTACAGGTGGTTTTCAGCTATCGCGCACAGGAACACTTCGCCGAAGGCGGGAAAAACTGTGAGATAAAAGTGTATTACGAGCTATATGACGGTGCACCCATCCTGTCGAAATGGATGGAGGTGAAAAACAACGGCACGGAAAAAATCATCCTTAACTCCTTCAAGTCGGAGATTCTCGCACTCGTTGAAACCGCGCCCAAGGTGAAAGCCGGCGAACCCCACGAAGTGAGAATCATGGCACAGGAACCGGGACACTACATCAGGAACGACCGGCGGGCACCGGTACAGACGGATGCACCGCGCGACTACATCGACCGCTTCACACAACTTTTTGTCGTCACCGACTATGCCATGGGCGGCGACATGGAGGCCATGAAAGACAATCCGGCCGTACGCTGGGTATTCGACCATCCGGAATACGAAAAAACCGGTATCCGTTACTACGGACAGTATAAACCGGCCCGGTTGGAAGTGACTCCGCTCATCGGCATTGAACTGGAACTGGCTCCGGGAGCGGTCTTCACCTCCTGCCGCGCCTTCGAAATGCTGCGCGATGCCACCGACAGCGAACGCCGGGGACTGGCCGAATGCCGCTTCTGGCGGATGATGGCGCCATGGACACAGGAGAACCCCATCTTCATGCATGTACGCCAGTCGGACGACGAATCGGTGCGCCGCGCCATCGACCAGTGCGCGGCCACCGGCTTTGAAATGGTCATCATGACCTTCGGGAGCGGTTTCAACATTGAAAACGATTCGCCCGAATACATCGGCCGCATGAAGGCTCTGGCCGACTATGCACGGCAGAAAGGTATCGCCATCGGCGGATACTCTCTGCTGGCCAGCCGCGGCGCCAGCGCTGCCGATGCCGCCATCAGCCGGAAAACCGGCCGACCGGCCGCCAGCCGCGAAGAGGGAAGCCGCTTCGGCGTGTCACCCTGCATCGCCTCTGACTGGGAAACGACCTACTTCGGCAAACTGAAACGTTTTTTCGAACAGACCGGCATGAATGTGTTCGAACACGACGGGTCCTACCCCGGCGACCCGTGCGCCTCCACCCGGCACAGCGGACACCGGGGATATGACGACTCCCAATGGCAGCAATGGCGCCGCATCAGCCAATATTACAACTGGTGCCGCAGCCAGGGTATCTACCTGAACGTGCCGGACTGGTATTTCCTTGCCGGAACCAACAAGACGCCGATGGGCTATGTCGAAACCAACTGGTCATTGCCACGGGCCTATCAGGAAATCATCGAACGGCAGAACATTTATGACGGCACCTGGCAAAAAACGCCCAGCATGGGCTACATGTTCGTGCCGCTTACCGAATACCACGGCGGCGGCGCGGCGGCAACCATCGAGCCTCTCCATGAACATCTGGACCACTACCAGACACGGTTGCGCAATCTCTTCGGTGCAGGCGTGCAAGCCTGCTACCGCGGGCCACGGCTCTACGACACGGACGAAACCCGGGAAATGGTAACCCGATGGGTGGAATTCTACAAAAAATACCGCTCAATACTCGATTCCGACATTATCCACCTGCGCCGCCCCGACGGAAAAGACTGGGACGGCATCATGCACGTCAACCCGCGGCTGAAGCAAAAAGCCTTTGTCTCCCTGTACAATCCATGCGATAAACCCGTCAAGAAAACCATACGGCTCCCGCTCTATTACACCGGACTGCAAAAGAAGGCCACCGTGCGCAAATTTGACGGAAAAGGAAAGACCTACCGGCTCAAACGTGACTACTCCATCGACCTGGAAATTGAAATAGAGCCCCAAGGCTATACCTGGTACGTCATAGAATAGCCGTTCCTCCCTAACCGGGAGAGCAACATCTGCCGAAAAATATTGCCAAACACTATGCAGTATATGACCCAACATTTAGGAAACGGCAAAAATAGGGTGAAAAACTGCAAAAATCAGCCATTTATCATAATAGTTTTTGTGTACTTTTGCAACAGAAAAATATTTCCCCATACGGGGTACCCTTTAACCATACCTATAACATGAACAGCATATTTGATATTCAAGGAAAAGTGGCCGTCATTACCGGCGGCTCCGGAGTTCTGGGAAGCAATATTGCCGAAGGATTCCTCAAGGCAGGTGCCAAAGTCATCATTATCGGTGCACACGAAAACACGGTTGCCACCGCCGTTGAGAAACTCCAGGCCACAACAGGAGGTGACGTAAGCGGCATGGCTTGCAACGTGCTCGATGTGGAAAGCCTCAAGGCCGTACGCAGCCAAATCATGGAACAGACAGGACGCATTGACATCCTGGTCAACGCGGCCGGCGGAAACATCCCCGGCGGCACCCTGCAGGACGACCAGTCCATTTTCGACATGAAGATTGCCGATTTGGACAAAGTGGTGCAGTTGAACCTCAACGGCACAGTTTATCCCTGCTTCGTCTTCGGTGAAGTCATGGCACAACAGAAAAGCGGAAGCATCGTCAACGTTTCATCCATGGCCGCCTATGAATCCCTGACCCGCGTGCCGGGCTACTCCATGGCCAAAAGCGCCGTGGAAAACTTCACCCGCTGGCTGGCACAGGAAATGGCCATCAAGTTCAGCGAGCACATCCGTGTCAACGCCATCGCTCCGGGCTTCTTCATCGGCAACCAGAACCGCGCCATCCTCATGAACCCTGACGGCTCACTCACCGAACGCAGCCGGAAAGTCATCGCCAAGACTCCCATGCGCCGCTTCGGCGATATCAGCGAACTCAACGGTGCCGTACAGTTCCTCTGCAGCGACGCAGCCAGTTTCATCACCGGCGCCACCCTCGCCATTGACGGCGGCTTCAGCGCATTCAGCGGTGTGTAATCCCGTCTTTTCAACCTATATTGTCTAACTCAAAAAGAACAACATACAGCCATGATGGAAAAAACCTGGAGATGGTTCGGGAAAAAGGACAAAATCACGCTCAGCATGCTGCGCCAGATTGGCGTGGAAGGCATCGTTACAGCCCTTCACGACATCCCGAACGGCGAAATCTGGTCCGTAGAGGCCATTCGCGACCTTCAATCCTACATCGAATCCTATGGCCTTCGCTGGTCGGTGGTGGAAAGCCTGCCGGTATGCGAGGCCATCAAATATGCCGGTCCCGAACGCGACCAGCTCATTGAAAACTACAAAGTCAGCCTGGCCAACCTCGGCAAATGCGGGGTCAAGACCATCTGCTACAACTTCATGCCCGTCATCGACTGGGTGCGCACCGACCTGAACCACCCCTGGCCCGACGGCTCCACCTCGCTCTACTACGACCGCGTACGCTTCGCCTACTTCGACACCCGCATTCTGCAGCGCGAAGGAGCCGAGAAAGACTACAGCGCAGAAGAGCTGGAAAAAGTGGAAGCCCTCGACAAAGTCATCACCGACACCGAAAAGCATGAACTCATCGACTCCATCATTGTCAAGACACAGGGATTCGTCAACGGAAACATCCGCGAGGACGACCAGTACCCGGTGGAAATCTTCCGCAACCTCCTGGCGCAATATGCCGGAATCGACCGCGACACACTGCGTGAAAACCTGCGCTACTTCCTCGCAGCCATCATGCCCGTTTGCGACGAATACGACATCAACATGTGCATCCACCCCGACGATCCTCCTTTCCAGATACTGGGCCTGCCGCGCATCATCACCGACGGCGAGGACATAGCCTGGATGCTCAACGCCGTGGACAATCCGCACAACGGACTGACCTTCTGCGCCGGTTCGCTCAGTGCCGGCGAGCACAACGATACCCGCGAACTGGCCCGCCGGTTTGCCCGCCGCACTCACTTCGTACACCTGCGCAGCACCAAGGCAATGCCGGGCGGCAACTTCATTGAAAGTTCACACCTCGAAGGACGCGGACATCTTATTGACCTCATCCGCATCTTCGAACAGCAAAAACCGGGACTTCCCATGCGTGTGGACCACGGGCGCACCATGCTCGGCGACGAAGACAAAGGCTACAATGCCGGATACTCCTTCCACGGACGCATGCTCGGACTGGCACAGGTTGAAGGCATGATGGCCGTAGTCGAAGACGAAATGAAACGCGGTTGCCTGCTGTAAAAGGCAACCGCTCTCTCCCCCTTATTCTGTAAAAAACAGCTAATCTATGAACACAAACAACAAAATGTCCAACTACCGGTGGGTTATCTGCCTGCTGCTCTTTCTGGCCACTGCCGTCAACTATATGGACCGGCAGGTACTCTCGCTCACCTGGAAAGACTTCATCGCACCAGAATTCCACTGGACCGATACCCATTACGGCTATATAACCGCCATCTTCTCGCTGGTTTACGCCATAGCCAACCTTTTCGCCGGCCGCTTCATCGATTGGATGGGCACCCGCAAAGGTTACCTGTGGACCATCTTCGTCTGGTCAATAGGCGCCTGCATGCATGCTGCCTGCGGCTGGCTCACACAGTTCTCACTGGGCATTGACGGAAGCATCGGACTGCTGCAAGCCACAGGAGCCATTGCCTCCACCATTGCGATAACCAGTGTCTACTTCTTCATTGCCGCGCGCATCATTCTGGCCGTGGGCGAAGCGGGTAACTTCCCCGTCGCCATCAAGGTCGTGGCCGAATACTTCCCCAAGAAGGACCGCGCCTACGCTACCTCCATCTTCAATGCCGGAGCAACTATCGGTGCCCTTATCGCACCGCTTTCCATCCCTTCACTGGCCCGCTATTTCAAGGACCTGGGCATCGGTAACGGATGGGAAATGGCTTTCATCGCCATCGGTGCACTGGGTTTCATCTGGATGGGATTCTGGGTGTTCCTCTACAAGAAGCCGGAAGAGAATCCGCGCGTCAACGCCGCAGAACTGACTTACATTTCGCAGGACAACAACGAAACGGCCGTTACCGAAGCCAACGGCAGCAAGGATGACTTCGACAACCAGAAAATCTCCTTCCTGCAATGTTTCAAATACCGGCAGACCTGGGCTGTATTTTTCGGCAAGTTCCTGACCGACAGCGTATGGTGGTTTTTCCTGTTCTGGACACCGGCCTACATCTCCGATGTCTACGGCTTTTCGTCCGACACGCCGACCGCACAGATGCTCATCTTCGTTCTCTACGCGATTACGATGCTCTCCATCTACGGCGGCAAACTGCCCACCATCATCATCAACCGCACCGGCCGCGACCCGTATGCGGCACGCATGAAAGCGATGTTCGTCTTCTCGCTTTTCCCGCTGCTCGCACTCTTCGCACAGCCTCTGGGTAACATATCCTACTGGCTGCCCATCATCATCATCGGTATTGCCGGTGCCGCCCACCAGTCGTGGTCGGCCAACATCTATACTGTAGTCAGCGACATGTTCCCCAAGAGCACCATCGGCACCATCGTCGGAATCGGCGGCATGGCCGGCGGCGTCAGCTCGTTTATCATCAACATCGCTTCGGGCGTGCTCTTCGACTACGCCCAGGAAACACAAATGACCTTCCTCGGCTTTGAAGGCAAAGCAGCCGGCTATTTCATCATCTTCTGCCTCTGCTCCGTGTCCTACCTTGCCGCATGGATTGTCATGAAAGCACTGGTTCCGAAATACGAAATGATCAAGATCAAATAGGGATATGACAAACTATATGAAAAAGAACGGTCTGGGCCGACAGGAGGAAAACGGACTGGCCGAAAGTAATTTTCTGCAATATAACGGGAAAGCCCGCACGAGCGGCACACAACAAACCGAAAGAGACTTCATCAACGAGGATTTCCTGCTGAGCAATGACACCGCCCGCATGCTCTATCATGAACATGCCGCAAAGATGCCCATCATCGACTATCATTGCCACCTGAACCCGCGCGAAATCGCAGAAAACAAGAACTTCGACACGCTGACGCAAATATGGCTCTACGGCGACCACTACAAGTGGCGCGCACTCAGGGCCAACGGCGTGAACGAAGCCTATATCACAGGCAAAGAGACCAGCGACTGGGAAAAATTCGAAAAATGGGCCGCAACCGTGCCCTACCTGATGCGCAACCCGCTCTACCATTGGACACATCTGGAACTAAAAACGGCTTTTGGCATCGGCGATGTGCTCAATCCCTCCACGGCACAGAGCATTTACGAACGCTGCAACGAACTGCTGCAACGCCCCGAGTTCCGCCCACAGTCGCTCATCAGGCGCTATAACGTTGAAGCCGTCTGCACCACCGACGACCCGGCCGACAGTCTGGAATACCACCGTCAGCTGGCCGGCATACACAATTGTGCAAAAGTGCTTCCGGCCTGGCGTCCCGACAAGGCCATGAACGTGAACGCCCCCCAAAGTTTCCGTGAATACATGGAGCGCCTCGAGCAGGCTGACGGACAGAGCATCAGCAACTTCGAGGACCTCATACAGCTTCTGGAACGCCGCCACCGCTTCTTCCACGCACAAGGATGCCGGCTGGCCGACCACGGGTTGAGACGCATCCCGGTAGCCGACTACACGGAAGCTGAGGTACGCGCCATCTTCGACAAGGCCTACAGCGGACAGGAGGTCACCGCGGAAGAAACGGAAAAATACCAGACGGCCCTGCTGCACCGCCTGCTGGAAATGAACGCGGAAGCCGGATGGACTCAGCAGATTCACTACGGTCCGCTGCGCAACACCAACAGCCGCATGTTCCGCCAACTGGGCCCCGACAGCGGTTATGACACCATCGGCGACTTCAATGAAGCCGAAGCGCTCAGCCGCCTGCTCGACCACATGGAAAAATCCGGAAAACTGGCCAAGACCATTCTCTACAACATCAACGGCGAGCACAACGACATGCTGGCAGCCATGGCCGCCAACTTCCAGGACGGCACCGTGCCGGGCAAGATGCAGTTTGGCGCCGCATGGTGGTTCAACGACCATTACTACGGCATCATCCGCCAGCTCAACAGCATTTCGGAGCAAGGTCTGCTCAGCCGCTTCGTCGGCATGCTCACCGACTCGCGCTCCTTCCTCTCCTATCCACGCCACGAATATTTCCGCCGCATCCTCTGCGACCTCATCGGCCAGGACGTGGAAAACGGCATGCTGCCCAAGAGCGAAATGGAAAGAATCGCCGGCATGGTGGAGGACATCTGTTATTACAACGCAAAACGTTATCTGAACATCTGATATCACAGGAAGCAGGGGCACATATGAGTCCCTGCTTCTCAGAAGTGCCCTTACAACCATGAAGCATTTCCGCTGCTCCGCTTGCAGTGCCGCCCTGCTGCTCGGCATTCTGCTGCTGTTCACAGCCTGTAGCCACGCCACCCGCCTGACGGCCACTTCCGGCAACGGCCAGGGTGAATACGATGTTTATCTGCTCATCGGCCAGTCGAACATGGCAGGACGCGGCACCCTGTTGCCGACTGACACACTGCAACCCCTCGAAGGAGTATGGCTGCTCAATGCCGAAGGCCAACCCGAACCGGCCGTAGCTCCGCTCAACAAGTATTCCACCATCCGCAAGCAGCTCTCCATGCAGCAGGCCGGCCCCGGCAACAGTTTCGGTCCGGCCATGCACCGCCACTCCGGGCGGAAAATCCTGCTGGTGGTCAATGCCCGCGGCGGCAGCAGCATCCGCTCCTGGATGCCCGGCGCAAAGGACGGCTATCTGGAGCAGGCCGTGCGCCGCACCCGTCAGGCCCTACACTACGGCCCCCTGCGAGGCATCCTCTGGCATCAGGGCGAAAGCGACGCCCGCCACTGCACCCACTACATGGAGCAACTGCAGGAAATGGTCGCCGCGCTGCGCCGGCAATTGGGAGCCGGCAATGTGCCTTTCGTCGCGGGCGAAATAGCCCGTTGGCTGCCCGAACGGAAAGCCTTCAATCCCATTATCCGCACCATTGACCAACACATCCCCAACAGCAGCTGGGTCAGCAGCCGCGGTTGCCAGGCACTCGCAGACCCGTCCGATCCTCACTTCAGCCGCGACGGACAGCGCCGCCTCGGACTCCGCTATGCAGAAAAAATGCAGCAAATGCAGGCACGGCAACTTCACACCCCTCAGTAATCACAAACAACAACAAAAACAATACAACCATGGCAAAGATTGTCACTTTCGGAGAAATCATGCTCCGACTCTCCACACCGGGTAATACCCGCTTCATCCAGTCCGACAGTTTCGACGTCGTTTACGGCGGCGGCGAAGCCAACGTAGCCGTCAGCTGCGCCAACTACGGTCATGAAGCCTACTTCGTAACCAAACTGCCGAAGCACGAAATCGGCCAGTCGGCCGTCAACGCCCTGCGCCGCTACGGCGTACAGACGCAATATATCACCCGCGGCGGCGACCGCGTAGGCATCTACTATCTTGAGAGCGGTGCCTCCATGCGTCCGAGCAAGGTCATCTACGACCGTGCACACTCGGCCATTGCCGAGGCCGACCCCTCCGACTTCGACTTCGACGCCATCATGGAAGGCGCCGACTGGTTCCACTGGAGCGGCATTACCCCCGCCATCTCCGACAAGGCGGCACAGCTCACACTTCTGGCCTGCCAGGCAGCCAAGCGCCACAACGTCACCGTTTCGGTCGACCTCAATTTCCGCAAGAAGTTGTGGACCAAGGAAAAGGCCCAGTCCATCATGCGCCCGCTCATGCAATATGTTGACGTCTGCATCGGCAACGAAGAGGATGCCGAACTCTGTCTCGGCTTCAAGCCCGACGCCGACGTAACCAGCGGCCAAACCGATGCTGCCGGCTATAAAGGCATTTTCCAGGCCATGGCCAAGGAATTCGGATTCAAATATGTCATCTCCACCCTCCGCGAATCGTTCTCAGCCAGCCACAACGGCTGGAAAGCCATGATTTACGACGGCAAGGAGTTCTACGAATCACGCCGCTACGACATCCAGCCCATCGTCGACCGCGTAGGTGGCGGCGACTCTTTCTCCGGCGGCATCATCCACGGCCTGCTCACCAAGGCTACCCAGGGCGAGGCACTCGAATTTGCCGTGGCAGCCTCCGCGCTCAAGCATACCATCAACGGCGACTTCAACCTTGTTTCCGCCGAAGAAGTGGAAGCGCTCTGCGGCGGCGATGCCAGCGGCCGCGTACAGCGATAAGTTTCTCCCCTTTCATTGACGTACAAACCGGAAAAGTAAAAAAATCCATACAGATATGGCTAAATTCGATAAAATCTCCGTTCTGGAAAAAATCGGCAGCACAGGCATCGTCCCCGTGTTCTATCACAGCGATGCTGCCATCGCCTGCCAGGTGGTCAAGGCCTGCTATGCGGGCGGCATCCGTGCTTTCGAGTTCACCAACCGCGGCGACTTCGCTCACGAGGTCTTCGCAGAACTGGTGAAATTCGCTGCCCGTGAGTGTCCCGAACTCGCACTCGGCGTAGGTTCCGTGGTCGACCCCGCCACCGCAGCCCTCTACATCCAGTTGGGCGCCAACTTCGTGGTGGGCCCGCTCTTCAACCCAGAGGTGGCACGCATCTGCAACCGCCGTTGCATCCCCTACACTCCGGGTTGCGGCACCGTGTCCGAAGTGGGTGCGGCACAGGAAAGCGGCTGCGACCTCTGCAAGGTGTTCCCCGGCGATGTGCTCGGCCCCAAGTTCGTCAAAGGACTCATGGCCCCCATGCCCTGGTCGAAACTCATGGTGACCGGCGGTGTGGAGCCCACCGAGGAAAACCTCACGGCATGGTTCAAGGCCGGTGCCTATTGCGTGGGTATGGGCTCCAAGCTCTTCCCTTCCGACAAGGTAAAGGCAGCCGACTGGGACTACATCACCGGCAAGTGCGAGGAATCGCTGGCCTGCGCCGCCCGTGCCCGCCAGTAGCAACAACGGCGGACGCGCTGTCGTCTTACAGGCGCTACCGCCCTCCTTTTCTCCCCGACTCTTCGCGGACGCTGCATCCCCGGTCCTCTCCGGTCTGTGGACCAGCGTCCGCCGGTTTTATTTCACGGGAGCGGCTCTCCCCTCCTTCCTCCGTAACTCATAACATTCACAATCATGAAACGAAACCTCACCGCCCTGCTGCTCTGCCTGCTCCTCCTGCCGGCCGTCAGCGAAGCCAAAAAGAAAGAACAGGACGTGCGCGCCTACTGGTGCGAACTGGCCTACAAAATAGCCCATCCCGTGCTCGACCATCTCAGCAAAGGGCAGCTCAAGGCCCAAATGCCCATCGAACAGCACAAGAACGCCGGACGCGAAAGCGTAGCCTATCTCGAAGCTTTCGGACGGACCCTCTGCGGACTTGCTCCCTGGCTCGAACTGGGTGCCGACGACACCGAAGAAGGGCGTCAGCGCGGCGAACTCATCCGCCTGGCCCATCTCTCCGTACGCAAGGCTGTCGACCCTGCCTCGCCCGACTACATGAACTTTACCAAATACGCCCAACCGCTGGTCGACGCCGCCTTCCTGGCGCAAGCCTTCATCCGCTCGCCCAAGGTGCTGTGGGGCGGGCTCGACAAGGAAACCCAGCGACTCACGATTGAGGCCCTGCGCTCCACACGCGTCATCCGCCCCAACCAGAACAACTGGCTGCTCTTCTCCGCCGAAATCGAGGCTTTCTTCATGATGATTGGCGAACCGGCCGACCTCATGCGAATCGACTATGCCCTCACCAAGCACGAGGACTGGTATAAGGGCGACGGCGTCTACGGCGACGGAAAGGACTTCCACTGGGACTACTACAACAGTTTCGTCATCCAGCCCATGCTGGTTGACATCGCCGAAATCATGCTCGCCCATAAACGCATCAGCCAGAGCACCCGCGACCGCATCATCAAGCGTTCCGTACGCTACGCCGCCGTTCTCGAACGCCTCATTTCTCCCGAAGGCACCTTCCCGGCCATCGGCCGCTCGCTCGGCTACCGCATCGGCGCCATGCAGAACCTCTGCCTGACGGCGCTCAACCACCGTCTGCCCGACGGCGTCAGCCCCGCACAGGTACGCTGTGCCCTCACAGCCGTGGCGCAACGCATGTTCGGGCAAAAGGGCACCTTCACTGCCGACGGCTGGCTGACTCTCGGTTTTGCCGGCCATCAGCCCGGCATTGCCGAATCCTATGTCTGCACCGCCAGTGCCTACCTCTGCACCGTCGGGTTTCTGCACCTCGGACTGCCGGCCGACGACCCCTTCTGGACCAGTCCCGACCAGAAATGGACCAGCCAGAAGGCCTGGGACGGCGACGCCTTCTCCATTGACCACGCCATCTGAATCCCCCTACAGGAAGACGGAAGGGAAATCTCTCCATGACCACCTTCCGCTCCACACACGATACGGTCCTGTCTGCCACCACACAGACAGGACCGTAACGTTTTCCCCCATCCCCCGACACAGACAGCCAAACAGCGGCTGCCCCGGGGACGAAAAAACAGAAAAAGCAAAAAAACAGGTACAAACGGCAAATACACGCAAAGAAATGCAGAAAAAACCTAGTATTTTTGCATTGTCGGAAATAGGCCGGCTACAAAATGAAAAACTGTACAGAAACCATCAACAACAGATACATGAAAAAAGTCCTCCTTTTCCTTTGTTTCGGGGTATTCGCCGCCACTGCCGCTGCACAGATGCCCTTCACCAAAATTGACACGAAGAACGCCATGAGAAAGGTGGCCGACTGGCAAATCGCCAATCCGCCCACCGGCAACGAACACGATGCCGTGGCCTGGACCAACGCCGCCTTCTACATCGGTCTGCTCGACTGGGCCGAACTCAGCGAAACCGTGGACCATTATGACTATTACTACAAATGGATGCTGCAAACCTGCGGACGTACCCAGTACAGCCTGGGCACCTGGATGTATCATGCCGACTTCTATGCCGTGGCTCAAGCCTACATTGACCTCTACAGGAAATATGGCCAGGAAAAAATGATGTGGCACACTTGGGCACGCACCGACTACATCATCAGCCATCCCGCCAACACGTCGCTCGAACTCAACTACGGCAAGCCCGAAACGCTCAACCGCTGGTCGTGGTGCGACGCCCTCTTCATGGCACCGCCCGTCTTCGCCAAGCTCTATGCCCTGACCAAGGAGAAGAAATATATCAACTTCCTCAACAAGGAATACCGCGCCACCTACGACTACCTCTTCGACACCGAGGAGAATCTCTTCTACCGTGACTGCCGCTACTTCAAGCAGAAGGAAGCCAACGGCAAGAAGGTGTTCTGGGGACGCGGCAACGGATGGGTGCTGGGCGGCCTGACCGAAATCCTGCAGGCTCTCCCCAAAGGCGACAAGAACCGCGACTTCTACGAGGACCTCTACCTGCGTATGTGCCGCCGCATCGCCGGCCTCCAGAGCAAGGACGGCTACTGGCACGCCAGTCTGCTCGACCCGGCTTCCTACCCCTCGCCCGAAACCAGTGCCACAGGCTTCATCCTCTATGCGCTGGCCTACGGCATCAATGAGGGCCTGCTCGACAAGGATACCTATCTGCCCCACGTTGTCAGCGGATGGAAAGCCATGCTCCGTGCCGTCGACAGCAACGGAAAGCTCGGCTACGTGCAGCCCATCGGTGCCGACCCGAAGAAGGTAACCCGCAATATGACGGAAGTGTATGGCGTAGGCGCCTTCCTGCTGGCCGGATGCCAGATTTACAAGATGGCCGAATAACAACCATTACCCGCGGCGGAAGGAACAAAACACCCGAACCATTAAAACTGACGCTATTAGACGCTATTATGAAAAAACATTTCCTCTGCAAGTCTTTGCTGGCCCTGCTGGCGGTCCTGCCCGGCACCACAGCGGCCCTGGCCGACGACGGCCATTATGCCGAAGACTACCAGTTTATCACCGGCAACGGAGCCTGGTGCTGGTTCAGCGACCCGCGCGCCATCTACGCCGGCAACAACATTGTGGGCGGCTACGTGGACAATGCCGGCAGCATCTGGTCCTTCAGCTACAATCCGCAGACGCAGGAAAGCACCACCCGACTGCTGCATGAGAAACTTGACTATGACGACCACGCCAACCCCTCGGTCATGCAGCTCAACGACGGACGCATCGCCATCTTCTACTCAGCACACGGCGGCACCACCAACAGCCCCATGTACTACCGCATCTCGCAGCGGCCCGGCGACGCCAGCGCATGGGGCGAGGAAGCCAGCATCCTGCCCGACTCCAAGGGCGGTTTCGGCATCTGCTATTCCAATCCCGTGCAGCTCTCAGAGGAAAACAACCGTACTTACCTTTTCTACCGCGGTTCGGACTTCAAGCCCAACTTCGTCGTGTCCGACGACCTGAAAACCTGGAGCAAAGGCTATACGCTCGTCAAGAACGACAGCGCCTACGGCAGCTACGGCCGTCCCTATACGAAAATTACCACCAACCACAAGGACAAGATTTTCTTTGCCTTCACCGACGGCCATCCCCGCGACCGTGCCACCAACTCCATCTACTTCATGATGTACAAAGACGGCAAGCTCTGCAAGGCCAGCGGCGAAGTCATCTCCCCCGACATCTACACCCCCGTGGCCCCTTCACAGACCGACAAGGTGTATGATGCCTCGAAAACCTTCAACAAGGCCTGGATCTGGGACATCGCCTACGACAAGGACGAACGCCCCGTCATCGTCTATGCCCGCTTCAACCATTCCGACAGCCGCCACTCCTACTGGTATGCCCGCTGGAACGGAAAAGCCTGGGAAAACCACCGCATCACCGACGCCTGCCAGTATTTCATGCGCAGCCCCAAACATGCGGACAAGAATTATGTGGAGCATGAGGAAAACTACTCGGGCGGCGTCATCCTCGACCACGAAGACCCCACCATCGTCTATACCTCACGTCCCGTCAACAACGTGTTCGAAATAGAGAAATGGCAGTTCAATCCCTCCACGAAGAAATGGACCACAACGGCCGTAACCCGCAACTCCTCACGCGACAACATCCGTCCCTTCGTCATCCGCAACCACCGGCCGGGACAACCCGCAGTGCTGTGGATGTACAACTACGAATATCCCGGCTTCAGAGCCTACAACAGCGCCATCCGCATTGACCAGGTGGCCAAGGGATTCGACGCCGCCCTTACGCGCGAAAACATCCTGAAGGTGGGTGCCAGGGTGGCCGACTGGCAGGTGCGCGCCTATCAGCAGCGCCGCCCGGCCAGCAACGTCATCCGCGACTGGCGGAACGGCGTGCTCTTCAACGGCATGTTCGACTGGGCTGAATACTACGAAAAGGAAACGTCCGACCCCAAGTACTTCCAGTTCATCCAGAAAATGTTCAACGCCGAATACTGGGCACCGGGCAACCGGCTCTATCATGCCGACGACATCTGCGTCTGCCAGTGCTACCTCGACATGTACAACAAGTATGGCCGCAAAAACTATCTCAAGCCCACTCTGGCACGCGTGGAATGGGTGCTTGAAAACCAGCCCACAGGCAACATCGACAACAGCAAGGGACCGAGCGACCGCTGGTGGTGGTGCGACGCCCTCTACATGGCCCCGGCCGTCTACACACGCCTCTATGCCATTACCGGCGAGAAGAAATACCTCAAATTCTTCGACCAGGAATTCAAAGCCTGCTACCGGCAGCTTTACGACCCGGAGGAATGCCTCTTCTTCCGCGACTCCAACTATCTCGGCAAAAAGGAAAAGAACGGCAAGAAGGTGTTCTGGGGACGCGGCAACGGATGGGTGATGGGCGGACTCGCCGAAATCCTCAAGACGCTGCCGGCGGATGAAAAGAAATACCGGAAATTCTACGAAGACCTGTTCCGCGAAATGGCACAGCGCATCATCCGCTATCAGGATACCGACGGCTACTGGCACGCCAGCCTGCTCGACATGGATAGCTATCCCGAACCCGAGACCAGCTCCACCGGCCTCATCACCTACGCACTGGCCTATGGCATCAACGCCGGCCTGCTCGACGAGACCACCTACAAGCCCGTCGTCCTGAAAGGCTGGAATGCACTGGTCAAGGCGGTCGACACCGAAGGAAAGGTATGCTGGGTACAACCCGTCGGTCAGGACCCGCGCAAGATTTCCAGGAAATCGACCGAAGTATACGGCGTAGGCGGTTTCCTCATGACCGCTGTCGAAATGAGCAAGATGATAAAATAATCCCTGCCGGAAAAGGCAACGGATTTCCACTATCGAAAAAAACTACTTATTCATATTACTCTCTCTCTGGAAGACTCCGGATGCTGGCAGAACGTTCCCTGCCACGCAGCCGGAGCCTTTTTTTCATCCGGAAGCGCGATGCGGGAAACAGGAGGTCCGCGCCCGCCGCTGAAACGCCGGACCGGCCGGAACCGCAGCGCCTCCCCAACACTCGGAAAAATCCCCTCTTTTCACAGTCAGTACTTTCGTAAAAACTGTCAGTACTTTAGAAAAAACAGTCAGTACTTTTGTTTTTCCTAAAGTACTGACTGTTTTTACGCCCGGAATGCCCCGTTTTTCCGGCGAAGGAGCTGTTTTTCCTCCGGCCCGGACAGACAAGGCCGCCGCCTTTGTCAAACGGCCGCAGAGGGCAGGAATCGCACTGTGAAGATAACAAAAGACGGTGCCGGACTGCCGGCACAGGCGCAGCGCCACCCGCAGGGAAATGCAGCACCACGTTTCTCCGAAACGGCAAAAGAAAGAGGCACGCAGACGGAACCTGCCGATTCCGCAACTGCATGCCTCTTTTCCTATAGAGAGATACAAACCTTTTAGTTTCTTCCGACGCGGGAACGGCCACTACCGGACCGCTTTTCCCGCCAGGACATCTGCAACCGTAGAGCCGGCCGCATCAGATGAGCGCCTTGCTGTATGAATTCTTCTGCTCGCCCGACTCCGTCTTGAGCTTGATTACCCACGGCCCTTCGGAGCTGACGCCTTTCATGCTGACGTTATACTGGTTCGTAGTGGTTTCATACACCTTCAGTTCCTGCTTGTGGAGCAACTGCGCACCCGTCACTTTCAGTCCCTTCGGCACAGCCACCTTCAGCATGTCGGAAACAGGACGGTTGAAAACAATCATATAGATTTCGTTCTGATGGTTCTTGGTGAAATATCCCCAGCTCTGCTTGGTCAGTCCGGCATAGCCGCAACCATAAATGGCTTCCCCGTTTTCCTTCATCCACTTGCCGATATACTGGGCCAGCTGCTTCTCCTCGGGACGGAAGTCACCGTTGCCCTGCGGGCCGAAGTTGACGAGCATGTTTCCGCCCATGGACACGGCGTGCACCACGTTTTCCAACACCTCGGGATTGGTCTTCACATAGCTGAGCGTCCAGTCCTTGTGGTAGCCCCACTGGTTCTCAGGTATGGTCATGGCAGCCTCCCAGTCCATACGGGTCACCTTCAGGTCCTTGACAGGGTCGGGCAGACGGCGCTCGTAGCCCGATTCATAGTCGCCCATCAGGTGTCCGTTGGTATCGAAATGGCGCGCACCATAGTCGTCGGCACGCAGACGGCTGTTGACGGTCACACCCGGAATCAGTTCCTTGAGCATGCGCTCCATCTTGGCCGTCCACCAGCCGTTTTTCTTGACGCTGGCATCCCAGGTGCCGTCAAACCAGAAGTCGATGACGGTGGGATAGCGCGTAGCCAGTTCGCGCAACTGGTTTTCGGCAAACTGCAGGAAGCGGTCGAACGCCTGCTTGTCCTCCTCGGTCTTGATGTCATAACGCCAGTCGGGATGGCTCCAGTCGAGCACGGAATAGTAGAGGCCCACATCAATGCCTTCCTTGTTGAACGCCTTGACCACCTCGCCTATCAGGTCTTTCTTATAGGGGGTATTGGCAATGTTGTACTTCGTATATTTCGAAGGCCACAGGCAGAAGCCTTCATGATGCTTGGTGGTAATCTTCACATACTTTACGCCCATGTCCTTGAACATCTTGGCCCATTTCGTGGCGTCGAATTCCGTGGGATTCCACTGGTCCATCAGTTTCATCCATTCGTCTGTGGACACACCTGCCATGCTCTTGAGGAACTCGGCAGCACCGCGATAAGTCTTTCCCTTCCATTCGCCACCGGGGATGGCATACAGTCCCCAATGGATAAAGGCACCCAGACGGGCATCTCTGAACTTCTGCATGGCGGCGTCCTGACGCATACCCAGACGGGTGGCACCATACTTCAACGGCTTCTCCAAATCAGCCGGCTTCTGCGCCGATGCAAACGGAGCCAGCAGGAGGCAGGCCAGTGCAGCGGTTACAAATCTTTTTCTCATATTGTCTGTTTTTTGTTGATGGAGTAATTGTTTTTCATGAGCAAAGTTACTTCATTAACAGCACATATTCTTGCTTTATTTTTGCATATGCAAATTATTATTTTGCAAATATTGTTTTTATACGCATTATCTTTTTTCCTGTCATTACCAGCGACATGACATAAATAGACCTAAAGACAAAAAAGAGACTAACCAACAGACTACAGATAATTATAGTCAGCAGAAGCCTGTGCATAAAAACAATTCTGCCCATAGCTATTTCTACTACGGGCAGAATTGTTCTTTTTATTTCCAGGATATCAAATTATTCCTCAATAGGCACAGCCGGATGATCCCATCCCTTGGTCTGCGAAATGGCATTCAGCATGTCGTCAGTCAGTTCCTTCAATTCGCCACTTTCGACAAGTGCATCCATGTCGGCCTTGAATTCATTATACATGTCGGGAGTCATCACATAATACTTCGTACCGTAATCGTTCACCTCCAGTGCAACTTGACGAAGATAACCCCACTGGTCGAAGAAAGGCATCAGGTTGTAGCCCACCAGACGGCTGGTCTTACGGATGTAGTTCAGAATGAAAGGAACGGCATTATCCTGATAGCTGCAATGCTCCTTGGTTATGTAGGAATCCTTCACCCAGCAGGACTCGGGATATTTCTCCTTCAAGACGTCGATACGGTTGAGTTTGTTTCCGTTCTGCGCGCTGGCAATGATTTCATACTTGTCCAGACCGCTCTGCTTCTCGATGACAGAACCCTCAGGATTGTCGTTCTGGCGCAAAGCCTCATACCAGTCGGGAGCGAAGTCGGGGAAACCGTTCATGGTGAAGTAGCTGAAGAGTTTAACCAGCGGAGCCAACGGATAGTTGGGGTCGAACTTGCTTTCATAGTCGGCATAAGCCACCGCACGGTACTTGTCGGCCGCCGCAGCTGCAACGATACCGTCCTTCATCGATTCGCAAACCTGCTTCATCTTCGGACTGTAGCTGTAACGTTCACGCGCGTTGTAAGCGTTCTTGCGTGGAACGCTGACACGGGTTCCGCTGCTGTAACCGGCATCGTTGACAAAGATATCGGTCATGCTCTCATAAGTAGGTATGTCGCGGCCAATCATGACTACGTTGTAGTAAGACTGGATGTTGTTGGTCACCTCGCTCATGCCCGACCACTTGAAGTAGGGGGTCATCTGATGCTGGTGACCCCATTCGTGGCTCAAGCCCCAGATGCTGAAACGTGCACAGTCGAGCGTACGCTGCTCGGTATCCTGATGGAAGGCAACGCCCAGACCGCCGGAGAACATGTAGTAAGTGAAGTTCACGTAAGCCAACGACTTGTTCTTGGGGATACGGTTGTATTTTTCCCAACCCAAAGAGCGCTGCTCCCAAACTACCAGAGAGTCGAGCGTATTGATGTACTGACGGTAGCCAAGCCCGCCGGAAGTCGACTTGCAGTATTTGGAAAGTCCCTCCGATGTCCATACAGAATGCACCTTCTTGCCTACGAGGTCCATGCAGAAGTTCTTGGCATTCTTGCACATCTCAAGCATCTGCTCGTTGGTCTTGTCGCTGGAGAGGTAGCCGTTCTGTTCGCCGTTGACGAAGTGAACGCGGATGTCGTTATACTGTTCGGGGTCGTCCTGGCTATAATAGCAGATATAGGCCAAACCATCCCAATCGTAGGTATAGTCGATAACATTCACACCGTTGTGCAGTGCATAGGTTGAGATGTACGGGTCACCGCCATCAAAGTTATTGCCCACCTTACCGATATACCAGGCTACGACCTTGAGGTTGACATTCATGCCTTCGGGAATGCCACTCACCACTACCGCCTGCTTGCTCTTGGCCGGGAAGTGGATGCCCGTCACACCGGCAAACTGGTCGTAGTTGACGCCCATGGCGTTGTGCACAAGGTAGCACTCATAGTCGGCCACACGATATTCCTTGGAATAGTCGCCCTGATAAAGTTTGTAGGCCAGGCTGCGGATGAAGGGATTGACAATGCTCTTGATGTCCTTCTCCGTCACGCCTTCGCGCAGTTCACTGTAAACATCGTCGGCAAAGATAGCATACTCTGCGCTGTTCTCGCCCTTCACCCAGAACTCCATTTCCGCACAGGAAGCCACATTATCGGCGCTGGTCAGCACCTTGATTTGAATGGATTCGGGCTTCTTCAGTCCGCCGGCAAAGTCCACCTGCTTTTCGCCCGCCGTCTGCTTCCAGTCATAGCTGCCATAAAGCTTGTAATCGGACTCGCCTTCGAGTTTCACATAGACCTCCACCTGGCCGAAGTAACCTTTTCCTTCCTCTGCATTGGGAACATACTTCAGAAAGTCAATCTGATGCACGTCCTTGAAATTATAGGTCAGCACCAGTTCCTTGCCGTCGGTGAGCTGCGCCGTATAGCTGGTGTGCAGGTTGGAGTCGAAAGTAGCGGAAATCGTGTTCTGCCCTTCTTCGCCACCGGTGGTTTCCGCACCCGAAGGCTTGTAGCGGCTGTCTTCGGGCAGATAATTCATGGAGTCGTCGGCACTCTGCGTCAGGGCCATCACCTTGGTCAGCTCCTTGCCTTCCTCCGTACAGGTCAGCGTAACCTTGGCCGTGCGCGGCGTATTGGCATAGTTTTGCGTGGCGTGCAGATAGATTTTCGTTCCTTCCTTCTGCACCTGGAGCCAGTCGGCATCATCGGTCACGTCAAACGGAACGTTCGATTCCACGTCGAGGCTCAGCAAACGCTCCTGTGCACCGATGCTGCGTTCGCTCGGAACGACCATGATGGGCAATGCGTCCTCGGGCAGCGGAGTCTGTGCCATTGACGGCGCAGCCAGCAGGCAACAAAGAGCCACCCATCCGGATTTCTGTAGAGTTGTATTGATTTTCTTCATTTTCCTTATTGCTTTTCAAAAGTTACCATTTTACTCAAAGTATCACTTTCTGTCCGTTGACGATATATACGCCCTTGGGAAGAGACAGGCTGACAGAACCGCTGACGGTATTCTTCCACACCACCTTGCCTTCCAGGCTGACCACTGTAGCCTGCACCGGCTGCGCGCTACTGAGCTGAAGCTGGCCGCCGTCAACGCTGACCTGCAATCCGTTGTCGGCCACCGTAGTACCGATACCGGTAACGTCATCGCCGATGGCTATAGGCTGGCTCTGCACAACAAAACCATAGGTCTTCGAGGTCAGCTGCGCATAAGCCCTCTTCTGGGGGGTGAAGAAGGAGAACTTACCGTTGGTCACATAATAGTCGCCCGTGCCGGAGGATGTGGTGCGGCGGGTCATCTCCGTGGCCTCTCCGTTCTCGTCGACGGTAAACCACTGATAGTTGGCGTCGAGACGTCCGCCGGCCAGCGAGCAGAAGTCGCGGAGGTCAATGGCCGTAGTTCCCTTGTCCGCCCACGACGGAGCCAGTTCGGCATAGGGAACGCCGTCCTTCATCTGCATACCGTCCACGTCTGAAATATCAAACGGAGCCTGAGGCTCAAAGCTCAGCCACGTAGGCGCATTGAGCTTCGTAGGCAACACGGAGAAAGTCAGGCTGTTGCCACCGACATTCATTGAAGAAAGCTTGGCCGACCCACTGATATTCAAATCGGTCAGACCATTGTCCGTACACGAGATGTCCACCAGATTTTCGCCTGAGGAAAGGTCAATGCTCTTTATCTGGTTGCCGTCGCAAATCACCTGTTCCGCCATTGCGCCCTTATTGGCAAAAGTCAGCGTAGGGATTTCATTGCCCTGGCAGTTGAGTGTCTGCAACTTCGTGCACTTGCTCAGATTCAGACTCACGGAAATACGGTTGTTGCTGCAGTCGAGACTGCGGAGATTCTCGTCGTAAACGTAGAACTTTTCAATCTGATTTCCGCTGATGTTCAGATACTGCAAAGTGGGCAGTTTGTAATAATAACGGTCGGTAAACGCGTTGTTCGAAAGATTCATCGACTCAATGCTGGAAAGGTCCTGGTCCGGATTGTTGCTGTCGGTAAAGACCAGCGTAGCCAGCTGGTTGTTCGAGCAGTCCAGGTCCACCAGATATTTCATATTCCGCAGGTCGAGCGATGTCAGTTCGTTGCCGGAACAATAAAGCGAATGCAGCCCCGTGGCGCCGGAAAGATCCAGCTCCGTCAGTCCGCAATTCTCGCAGTTCAGCATAAACCAGTCGCCATAACCCTGCACTGAAAGATGACTGCCCTTGACAGTTCCCTCAATGCGTACCAACGGGCTTTCGCCCTCTTGTGCATAAGTGACAGGATTGCCGTCACCCCAGTCAACGATCACACCTCGCATGTTCTGATTGACCAGCAACGTAATCGGTGAGCCGACTTCCTTGACAGTGGTCATTCTGACCATACGTTCTTGCGCCGCAACTGCCGAAGCGGCCAGCATACCGCCGGCCAGCAACGCATTCCGCAACATCAGCCTCTTATTTGCCATAGTAGTTAAGGTTGAAATGATTATAATATTTTATTTCGATTCTCAGTTTTTCAAACACATACGCAAAAGCCGGCTACTGCCGGACAACGCCGGAAGGGACCGCCTCACATTCGCAGCTTTTCTGCAAATTTATAAGAAAAACGTCTTCCATCCTATGCACAATTTTGCAAATAATCATCCTTTTTTTACCAATTCACCGATTGGTAAACTTCATCGTGCATGCGGCGATTTCTCCCGACGGACTTTCCTTTCCGCTGTCTGCCTGTATTATAAAGTCCAACCGGCCGTTAAAACGGAATCCGACTATTTCCAATATTTTCAATGCCCGGCATCAAGAAACCAGCACGACAACCCGTCAAGACCAATCAATTACGAATGCCACCCCAACAAAATGCGTTTTACCGGCCGACGGGGAATAAAAAGGGCAACCCTTTTGGCCTTTGGAACGGCTGTTGGGTCACCCTCTTCACTTTCTCTTCGTCCGTCAGGAATTTTTCCATTCGACACCCTATCGCAGTCATTCCCAAACAGGAAAAGCCCACTACGTCCGGCAGTCATCACTCCTCGCCATGATAGGCGCGAATCATACGCCCAACTTCTTCCAACACCTCAACATCAATCTCACGGATGCGGCCCTCATAATCCGGACCCACATTCAGAGAGAAAATGTTGCCGTATTTCACGGCTTCCTTGTAATCGTTGAAAATTTTCTCCGCCGAATGGCAAAGTCTGTCGTGCTTAGGGAGCGAATAGAACCAGTCGGCTCCTCCCTGATGGGGCGGCAGAATGGGGTAGGTAAACTCGGCCACCCGATAACCGGTATAGCTGCTTTCCTGGTCTTTATTATAGCGCGTAGCCGAAGCGTCGCCTAACTTTCCTGCGCAACCTCTCTCTCGCAGACAAAGACGACCGGAGGGTTCTCCATGGTTGTAGCCCACATAGCAGTTAGGCTGGAAACGATGTACCCACTCCGTCGTTTCCTTATGCGAAAGTCCTCCGTCACCGGCGGCATGGTCAAACCATATAAATTCAATCGGACCGTATTCCGTCAACAGCTCTTTAAGCTGCGCCTTCTTCATCTCCGGATTCCGCCCGCCATTACCGGTGCCCCGCTTCGCTCCCGGCCAGTTCCAATCCCCTTCCGAAAAATAGATGCCGAGTTTGATACCATATTTGTCGCACGACTTACGAAGTTTTTTCAGCACATCCTTCTTCAGCGGCGAGTTCGTCACTTTCAAATCCGTGGTTTTAGTATCCCAAAGGCAAAACCCGTCATGATGTTTAGTCAACAGATAAATATATTTCATGCCGGCTTTTTTTGCCACCTTCGCCCATTGGTCGGTGTCACAATGGGTGGCACGAAAAAATTCAGGAGGCAATTCCTCCCCCGTCCATTCCTTCCCTGAAAAGGTACTGAACGACCAGCAAATGAACATACCAAAGCGCATATCTGCCACTTGGCGGGCACGAACATCTTCGGGTACAGGCTCACGCGATATAGTCGGCCGTTTACGCGCCACGACCACCACAGGAAGCAGAAGAATCACGAACAGCAAAAGTAATCCCCTTCTTTTCATAATTCTATTTTTATAATTGAACTTAAACACAAGATTCACAGTTTTTCCAACCTATATGCCCCACCGGGCTACTGGCGGACAGCGCCGGAACAGACCGTCTCACATTCACGGTCTTTCTGCAAATTTATAAGAAAAACGCCTTCGATTCTATGCAAAAATTTGCAAACAATCATCCGTTTTATCCAAATTTCTGCCCGTGCGGGCCGCAAAAACAAAAGTAAGGACAGAAATTTCTAAAGTAAGGATTGTTTTTCCTAAAGTACTGACTGTTTTTTCTAAAGTACTGACTGTTTTTTCTAAAGTACTGACTGTTTTTTCTAAAGTACTGACTGTTTTCCGGACCCCGAAAACCGATGGCGCACAACACCGCCGGGACGAAACGCGACAGACAAAAAAGGCTGTGCAGACGCCTTGCGCACTGCACAGCCTTCGTTTTCTTCATCCGCCGGTCCTCCCCGGCCGACGGCCGGAAGGAACACTGGCGGGATAAGGGGAGTTGATTACTTGACAATGACCTTCTTGCCACCTACTACGTAGATGCCCTTGGGAAGACCCTTGACGGCCTGGCTGGCCTTCACGTTGGAACGGATCTTGACACCGGAAATCGTGTATACGTCCGTCGGAACGTTCTTGATGACTTCCATACCGTCTACGGCGGTGCCTTCGCCCGTGATGTCACCGGTCAGTTCAAGCATGTATTCGCCTTCGTCTTCGGTGTCAACCAGCTTGCTGTTGAAGAAACCGGTACCGGCCTCTACGGTCTCACCGCCTTCGGAGATGAGCACCTTGCTGTTGTACATGTAACCGTAACCGGCTTCCAGTTCAAAGGCTGCAGGAGCGGATACCAGACCGTTCTGCTCTACGGGTTCGTAGTTGTAGGTCAGGTTCAGACTCTCTTCGACACTCTGGTTCAGCAGGTCAATCATCACGAAATTCTCGGCGCTTGTACCTTCTTCTGCATTCTCAGCGTCGGTAACAATCACAAACGGAGTTCCGGCCGGAATGGTTTCATCATCGGCATAAGCCTGCAGCTGAACGAAGCCGTCCTTCTTGCCGAGCACCTTCATTGCGCTGTAGTTGTTCGAGTATACGTAGGCAATCTCGAACGGAAGCGTCATAATCTGTGCCTGGCCTGCCTTTGCATCCTTCTTGTAGCTGGATACAAATCCGTTGTCGTCTGTTACCTCTACAAACTGAAGCTGAGCTGCATGGTTGGCACGGTCGTAATAACGGACAGCGTAACCGGAATTGTTCAAAGAAAGGAACTGGTCATCCACCAGTGCAATCATAATGTTTTCCGGAGTTACGCCCGGACGGAACTGGAAGTAGCTCGGCGTCTTGGAGTAGCGCACGCGACGTGCAGGTTCTGCATCATTCTCAGCAAATTCAGTTTCCAATTCCTCTTCGCTCATGCCTTCGAGAATGTTCTTCATATAGAAGCCGTTGGCCAGGTTGCGGAAGGCATAGCCGTTCTCGCCCTTCTCCAGATACCACAAGGTATTGAAGCGCTCTTCGGCATCGTCATTGACATCATAACCCCAAGCGGTGGCGTCATTGATGTCGGCATTCATCGAAGCCACGCAGGCATTGTTCATGTTATATTCGTTACCGTCTGCATCAAATCCGGCAACACATACCAAGCGGTATACCTTGCCTGCCTCGGGCACGTACATCTTACCGTAGAACTCATGCTCGGCAGCGCTCAGCTTGTCCATGCGGTCAGCCAGTTCTGCAAGCCCTAATACCTTTTCCTCCAGTTCGTTGCTGATTTCATCGATGACAGCCTGGAAGGCAGCCTTGGCACCGCTCTGGAAGTAACCCGGAGTCTGTCCTTCCTCGCTGGCATTGTCCACCAATACCTGGGCAGCAGCAAGAGCATCGTTCAGTTCGGTCGGGTCGGGATAAGCAGCCATGAAGGCTTCGTGGGCAGCTACAAGAGCGTCGATGGTAGCCTGAGTAGCGGCACCGGCAGCCACTTCAGCTTCAGCCGCTGCAATGGCATTGTCCATTGTGTTGCGGATGTCCTCGGGCACAAGTGCATAGCGCGGATTCTCTACGCAGTCGGCTGCATCATACAAGCGGAGTTCGCTTACATGCCAGCAGGGACCATAGCCGTAAATCTGATTGGCCTTCGTGCGGGTAACAACCAGACGGAAGTGCTGCACAGGACGGTCGAAGGTAAACTTGCCTACATAAGTTGAGGAATCCTTGACACCGGCAGGATAGTTCGTAGCATACTGATAGATAACAGTATCCTTCACCAAAGTATCCATCCACATCGGAGCCTCGAGGTCGCCGCCTTCGGGCACAACGATTGCAATGCGTGAAGGATTACCGTTGTCATTGTTGTGACGCTTGGAGAACTTCATATAGAGTTCGGTCACTTCCTTGCCCAAGTCAATCTGTACCCAGTGCCAGTCGTCTTTAGGAGCCTTGTCGGCATGCCACCAAGTGTGATAATAAGTAGTCAGATCGCCATCGAAAGGAGCGGCCTCGGAACCTTCTGAAGTTTCCGTCGCATTACATTTTTCGAAACTGCTGACAAGCCCTGCACCTGAAGAATAATATTTTCCGTCGAAAGTCAAACCGCTCTTCAGTTTCAGTCCGTTCACTTCACCGGCTACTTCATTAAGAAGAGCAGCCAGCTTATTGTTCAAAAGGTTCTGGTTGACACCGTCAGCCAACTTGGCAATGGTATCGGCAGGAATAGCGTCGAAACGCCACTGGCTGTTCTCGGAAGTACTGTTCCAGCGAATCAAATCACCCACAGCCGTACGGTTGATAGTTGCACCGTTCTGGTCCTTGAGAATGTGCCAGGGGCCTGTAAACTGAGTGGCTGTGAAATAACCGGTAGAATCGGCTACCAATGGGAACGGGCTTACGCCGCCCGGATTGACGCCCAGATAATTGCCTGTGCTCCAGCTCTGGATGAAGTACTGACCCGGCTTGGACGACTGACGGATGTACCAAATGTATTTGGCGTCGGCCACTGTCCACACTGCCGGCTGCGCCTTGTTCTGGTCGGCGCGTGCCTTGGTGCCGGCATCGTAGGCGATACCCTTGATACCACGGTTATAGAGCGCATAGTAGCCGTCAGACAAAGGAATCACGTTGGCTTCATATTTCTCGAAAGAAGCGATGATGGCTTCACGGACACGGTCGCATTCTGCCGGGTCGGCGTTCATATCTGCAACCAATGCGGTAGCCTCATCGTATATGGCCTTCATCTCATTGTACAGTTCCTGGCTGATGCAACCCGGAGTTGTGCCCACGGGGAAGACATTTTCATCAAAGCCGTTAACATAATATTTGCTGTAAATTTCGTTCAGCTTTTCATAGGCGGTCAATTCACGCTCAACGGCACGATACACGTACCAGTTGTTTGTGCTTATATACGTCATGAAGGAGGGGTTATAGTAAAAGCCGATGTACAGCTGCTTCTCCGGGTGACAGAGCACCCAGGCACCGCCGTCCAAACATTCCTGGAAATACATGTGATTGGAATAGTACAACCAGTCGCTGAGGTCGACACCTTCATGAATTGTACCCTTACGGGCGGTAAAGCGGAATGCTTTCTCAATATTGGCGGTGTACTTTTCGCTTTCGCTGGTCAGATACTTGCCGTTTTCCAGGTTCTTCAGCACATAAAGCGGGAAAGTCTGACCGCTGTGTGTCACCTCTCCTACCTCGATAAAACTATAAATACAAGAGGTGTTCACCTGCTGAAGGGTATTCTCCGAACTGCTGTTCAAAAAGCCGTTCTCCGATTGTCCCTTGTCATTGTAGCCTTCCTGAAGGACATAATAGTTGCCATCTCCGGCTTCGATTTCGTCGACGCTCGTCGGGTCATACTCCCAGGCACGCTGGCCCCACGAAGTTCCCGCAAACAGCAGCATCAACAGAAATACAAGTGTAAAGTTTTTCTTCATTGTAATCTGGATTTAAGTTAAACGATAATCTGTATATTGCATGTGCAATTGTTGCAAAAATAAAGTTTATTCCTTAGTATTTCTCACCCTATTTTTGCAAAACACGCCGTTTTTTTTGCAAAAATCATATCTTCTCGCTACAAAAGTCCTGTCAGAGGAGAACTGCAACCATAAAAATCCTGAACGGGGACGGTATATCAAAAAACAAAGGTATTGAGTGGGAAAAGCACTCAATACCTTTATTATTACTGCTGAAATTCAAGAAGTTTTACTCTGTTCTTCAGGAAAGCCAAGCCTGTTGCTCCTTTTTTCTCCCCAGACGCCGGATTCCGGCAGCAGGGGAATGCTACCCGGCGAACTACCGGTACAGCCAGCGGTTGAGCACCGTATGAGGCGTGGCCACCGCAAATTTGTAGAAACGCGACTTCGGGTAGCGGTCGAGCTGAACCACGAACCGTCCTTCCCGGGCCTTTACGCGCCCCACTTCCACCCATTCGTCCTTTCCGCCTTCCTTGTAATGATTGGTCGTAGCCATATAAATCACAGCGTCGTCCTTCGAACGGCCACACTGCCAGCGGAGTTCCACCTCATTGTCATAGGGAAGCGTAGTCAGCTCATAAATGTCGCTTTTGCCATAGAAAGAAATGCCATCCTTTTCGAAAGCCACGTCACGCGGCATTTCAAATCCCATAAAACGGCAGATGGTAGGCAGGATATCGACCAGCGCAAGTGTGGGGCGCCCGAACTGTGCATTCAGCCCGCCGACATTGGTCGAAATCCACACGCTGCGTTCACGGGCCGACTGTCCGCCATGGGAATGTCCGCTCTCGCCGCGACCGTGGTCGGTGGTAAGTATCACCATCCACTCCTCGTCAAAATGCTTTTCACGGTATTGCACAGCCTCCCAGATGCGGGCCACCTGTTCATCCGTCTTCCTGACATAAGTATCCGAATATTCGCCATTGCCGTGGCCATGAAACGCCTCGTCGGTGTACCAGAGATATACCCAGCTCAGGTCGGGCGCATTGCGACGGATGCACTCGGCTGCTTCGCGGCACACCACAGAGTCGATGGCAAAGACATCGGGACTGCCATTGGGCCTTTTGAAACGGCCGCTGTCGAGTTCATACCCGTCGCGCACGTAGTCGATTTTCAGGCCGCCGGTTTCGGGCTTTCCCTCGCCAATGAGCACGGTGCGGTTGTCAGTCCAGCTCGAAAAGAGGGCCGTCGTATAGTTTTTCCGCTGTTCCTTGGCTATTCTGAAGAGCGACCAGTAATTATAGTTGGGCTTGAGGTTGGAGTTGCCGGGCACATTGTGCTTGTTCAGCCAGGTTCCGGTCAGAATGTTCATATAGCCCACGGCCGAAATGGTGGGCGTCTGCGAATAGGCTCCGATTTCCCCGCCGGTATAGGCCCGGGCATAGCCGCCGTGGGACGCCACGTCGAATACCGTCTTCGGATGTACCCGCTCTATATAGTCAGCCGGTATACCATCATACACCACATACACCACCTTACGTGTCCGGGCCGATGCCTGTGCCAGCATGAACAATGCGAGCAGCATCATCCAGCCCCCTTTTCTCATACAGTTGTTCTTTTTTTTCATGTTGTTTTACTTTTATTGTCTCAAGCCCTCTTTCAACAGGGCATTCATTTTCGCCACCGTGTCGGGATAAGCAAAAAGCAGATTGTGCAGTTCTGACGGATCGGACCTCAAATCATAAAGTTCCGTTCCCCGGCCGTTGCCGGCCGGTATCAGTTTCCAGCGCCCCATGCGCATCGACACCTCGCCGCCATTGTTCTGCGTCAGGATGAAGTCACGGTAGAGCGGTGCCTGCCGTTGCCGGAAGAGGCGGGAACCGTCGCGGCTGTCCGCACATTGTCCGGCCGGGAGAGGATGCCCGATAAGGGCCGGAACCGTGGCCATGAGGTCGAGATAAAGGAACGGCTGTTCCTGCACGAAAGGATGCTTTACCCCCTGGGGCCACGAGTAGATGAAAGGCACCCGGTGGCCTCCTTCGTGAAGGGAATATTTCTCTCCGCGCAGCCGGCCGTAAGGGTCGTGCCCGTTCATGTTCTCCAGCGCGCCGTCCTGATACCCCTCCTTTATCATGGGCGCATTGTCGCTGGTCACGATAATAATGGTATTGTCATAAATTCCCTCTTCCTTCAGCGTACGCACCAGTTCACCGACACAATAGTCGAATTCCTGAATGACATCGCCATAGACACCGGCCCGTGAAGTCCCCCGAAACCGGCGGGAAGGCACACGCGGCTCATGCGCATTGTGCGTGGCGTAATAAAGGAAAAACGGACGGTCCTTGTGTTTTTTCACATATTCCCTGGCTTTTTCCAGCAGACGGCCGGCCATTTCCTCGTCCTTCCACAGCGCTTTTTCTCCCCCCGACATCCATCCGATGCGGCTGATGCCGTTGACAATGGTACCGTCATGTCCCAAATGATAAGGCATCGACAGCAGTTCGGGATGCTCCTTTCCTGTCGGCCGGCTGCCCACTTTCTTGCGGTAGGACACTTCTATCGGGTCATCGGGGTCGAGGCCGTCTACACGGTCATTCTCTATATAGACACAGGGCACACGGTCGTTCGTGGCCGGGAAATAATAGCAATAATCGAAGCCGACATCGGGCGGCCCCATGCGGATGGTCCGGTTAAAGTCCACTTTTTCATCGGCCGACCCCAGTCCCAGATGCCATTTGCCCACCAGCGCGGTGGCGTAGCCCAATTGTTTCATCACTTTCGGCCAGGTGGTCTGGCCGCTACCGATGCACAACGGCGCGTCCGCCGGCATGATGCCCACTTTCTTCCGCCAGGCATATTCGCCCGTAAGGAGAGCGTAGCGCGACGGCGAAGATGTGGAAGCCGGCGCATAGGCCTGGGTAAAGCGGACGCCTTCGGCCGCCAAAGCGTCCAGGGCCGGGGTACTGATGTTTCTGGCCCCGTAGCATCCCAGGTCGCAATAGCCCAGGTCGTCGGCCAATATGCATATCACATTCGGCAGTTCCCGGGCACCGAGCGGAGAAACGGCGATGCCGCAAAGGCAAATCTGCAAGGCGCGCCGGCCCGCGAGAGGTTTACTGGTCAGTTTCATATCCGTCTTCTTTCTTTTCCTGGCCAGAAAAGACGGAAGCGCCACAGGGCAGACCGCCTTCACCGGCTGTGTTTCATTTTTCAAAAATACTGCCACACCGCCGGATTCGCGTCCCGCGGCTGCAAATTTATCAAAACCTTCTGTTCCCGTCGCCCATTCACCCCTATTTTTCCGGCACTGGCGGGCGGAAAAGCCTTTTCCGGCCATTTTCCGCCTCACAGGCTCCGCTAGAACAGGGCGGCCAGCATGGCCGGCGTCACTTCGGCCGACGGGTGGAACTTATCCGACTGCATGTAATGGAGCAGCGACGTCAGCAGTTGCCGGGCCTCCGGCCGGTGGTCCAAAGCGCCGGTAAGATCGGCCCCGCACAGCATCAGGCTTCCCCGTCCCACCCTGGCTTCGACAATCAGGCCCAGCGAACGGGCCGTAAACCAGTCGTCGATAATGCGGACAATGGGCTGCGGATGACCCAGGCGCCGCAAGGGGATGGCCGTGGCACGGTGCATCGCGTCCCACCACTGGTAGTCGCTGTGATAGGACGTGGGAAAGTCCTTCAGGGCGGGATGCTCCGGGTTGCAAAGGATGCCCAGCGTGTGGGGAGCCTGCCCGCCGGTCCAGAGCGTGTTCCAGAAAATGGAGGAGAAGCCTACCTGCACCCGGTCCTCCGGCGCCACTTTCAAACTGCCGGGTTTTAGCGTCAGAAGCACCTTGCCTCCGTCCTCCAGGCACTGCCGCGCCTGCGCGTCAAACTGCGAAGTGACCAGCACATCGCCGGGCGCGGCGCTGCCGGCCGGATAGAGCCAAAGGTTCCAGCGGTTCACGTAGTTGCCGGCACGTACCACCAGCTGCAACTGCTGTGCCGCATCGGTGTGCAACACTTCGCAAAGCTCTCCTGCCTGCGTCAGCCGACCGGTGGGGGCGGCAACGGTGCCCAGCGTGCCCTTCCGGAGCACACG
>ERZ791743.483-NODE-483-length-37255-cov-11.143522_pt1 | contig 37255 bp, 25 predicted proteins | sample MGYA00509952_ERZ791743 | MGnify/ENA primary metagenome ERZ791743 (study PRJEB30046, sample SAMN00792040) | human gut metagenome | study: EMG produced TPA metagenomics assembly of the A metagenome-wide association study of gut microbiota in type 2...
TGTACAACTTTTTACTCATATTTATCAACTTAAATTAATTCCGCCAACAGGTTTGTCTGTTTCTTGCAGCGAGTTCATGCAGCTTCTATGCTTTTGCTCAGGAAAAGACGGTTACCGGTTCTGTGAAAGACGTCCAGGGGGAACCGCTGATTGGCGTAAGCATATTGGTGAAAGATACGCGGATCGGGACGGTGACCGATATTGATGGAAATTTTAGAATTCCTAATGTGAAACCTGGGCAGACGCTGGTTTTGTCGTACGTAGGCTACAAAACTCAAGAGGTAACATTAAAGGGGAATTTGAATACTCCGTTGTCAATTGTACTGAAAGAAGACGCGGAAATTCTGGATGAAGTGGTAGTTGTGGGTTACGGTACGGTGCAAAAACGTGACTTGACCGGTTCTGTAGCTTCTGTGAAAGCAGAAGACTTGGCGGTTGTTCCTGTATCCAGTGTAAGTGAAGCTTTGACTGGTAAGTTGTCTGGTGTAAGTGTGACGACTACTGACGGTGCTCCCGATGCCGATGTAAATATACGTGTGCGTGGAGGTGGTTCTTTGTCGCAAGATAACTCTCCTTTATATATTGTAGACGGTTTTCCGGTGTCAAGCATCAGTGATATTTCTCCTACAGAAATTGAGAGCATTGATGTTTTGAAAGATGCATCGTCTACGGCTATCTATGGAGCGCGTGGTGCTAACGGAGTAATTATTGTTACGACCAAGAGCGGTCATGAAGGAAAGACTCAGGTGGATTTCGGAGCTTCTTTTGGCATTAAAAAGGTGGCTAAGATGATGAAGGTGCTCAGTCCTTATGATTATGTGGCATATCAGTGGGAACTTGATTCTCAGGATTATGGTAATTACAGTGATATAGATATCTGGAAATCGGAAGAAGGGCAGGATTTTCAGGATGAAATATTTGGTCGTACAGGTACACAGCAGCAATATAATGTAAACGTGAGCGGTGGTGGAAAAGATGTAACTTATAATGTAAGTTATGCGCATAACGAAGAAAAAAGCATCATGTTGAACTCTGGATTCGTGAAAGACAATATCAATGCGAAAATCAAGGCAACTCTAAGCAAATGGATGACACTGGATTTCAATGCGCGAATGAGCTATGCTACCATAGACGGATTGAGCGGTGGAGCGGATACAAATGAATCAAATGCATCCAGCTCTATTGTGGCAAATGCGGCTCGTTTCCGTCCTGTAAACCCCTTGTCGTATGATTCTTCGGATACGGAAGATAATAATACCACGACCCAAAAGAATCCGTTAGAACGTCTGGAGGCTACATACAAGCAGAAGAGAACTTTCAACCAGAATTATAATGTGGGCTTAAACTGGAAACCATTCAAGAACTTTACTTTCCGCAGTGAGTTCGGATATGGATGGAAGTACGAAAATATCGACCAGGCATGGGGTGCTGATGCTACCCAATACACAAACCTGGGTGAGAAGGGAAAACCGGAAGCCGTGTTTACCAATGCAACGACCCGCAGCTGGCGTAATGCCAATACATTGACTTACGACAATAAGAAACTGTTTGGCGGACGTGATAAAATCAATGTGCTGGTAGGACATGAAATAAGCAGCAGTCAGGAAACTTCTTTGGAAAGTACGTCTATTGCCTTCCCGACTTCCATGACTGTGGATGAAATTCTGGCCAGTTCGGGCATTGGAACTCCGTTGGCAAACCAGTCTACTATCGGAGCGAAGGAGAATATGCTTTCTTTCTTCGGTCGTGTAAATTATACTTTGATGGACCGCTATCTGTTTACGGTAACTGTTCGTGGAGATGGCTCCAGCAAATTTGCCAAAGGTAATCAGTGGGGAGTATTTCCCTCGGCAGCTTTTGCATGGCGCTTGTCGGATGAAAAGTTTATGAAGTCCACACAAAACTGGCTGTCAAATTTGAAGTTGCGTTTGAGCTTAGGTACAGCGGGTAATAACCGAATTAATTCGGGCTTGATTTATACCACTTATACTTTGGCCAGCAACACATCGAAAGCACCCTTCTTCAATGAAGTGCGTCAGAGTATGCTGGAACTTTCTGATAATCTGTATAATCCGAACCTGAAGTGGGAAACGACCATCACCCGTAACATTGGTTTGGATTTCGGATTTTTCAATAACTGTCTTTCCGGTTCGTTGGACCTTTACTGGAACACGACCAAGGATTTGCTGATGAGATCTGAAATACCTTCGAATACAGGATTCAATTATCAGTACCGTAATTTTGGAAAGACTTCCAACAAAGGTGTGGAACTTACGCTGAATGCTGCTTTGGTAGAAAAGAAAAACTTCGGATTGAATTTTAACCTGAATCTGGCGTATAACCGTAACCGGATTGATGAACTGGCTACTGACAATCCCTGGCAGAGTAGTAACTGGGCGGGTAGCATCATTTCTAAATATGAAGACTTTCGTGTAGAACAGGGTGGTTCACTGGGTGAAATCTGGGGATATAAGACCAATGGTTTTTATACAGTATATGACCCGGTAACAAATCCTACCGGTGAACTGATTCTGAATGGAACGACCTGGGTTTTGAAAGATGGCGTGAAAGATAATAGTGCCACACTGACCGGTGGGCAGTACTATCCGGGAGGGTTGAAACTGGTGTGTGATGAAAACGGTGATCCTATTAAGCAGAAGCTGGGGAATACCATTGCTCCGCTGACCGGTGGATTTGGACTGGATGGACATGTAGGCAACTTTGATTTTAATGTATTCCTGAATTATTCAGTAGGTAATCAGATTGTAAATGGAACGAAACTGGCCACTTCTTTCTATGCCGGTTCTTCCAAAGGTTATAATTTGAATGGGGATTTTGCCTTAGCAAACCGTTATACATGGATTGATCCTGCTACTGGTTTGAACTTGGGCAAACTAAGTACAAGTACTCTCCAGGCTTACGGAGGAGAATTGGGAGTGATTGCTCGGTTGAATGAAATCAATTCCAATGCTTCTATTTATAATCCGGCTGCCGTAACACTGATGCAGTTGAACGATTATGCCGTGGAGGATGCTTCTTTCCTGCGCTTGAACAACGTGACAATTGGATATACCTTGCCGGCCGCTTGGACCAAGAAATGTTTCATGCAAAAGGTAAGATTCTACGTGACGGGATATAATTTGCTCGTGTTTACAAAATATTCCGGTTCCGATCCTGAAGTGGATACAAGCAGTAAAAAGAACGCGATGACTCCGGGTATTGATTATGCATCTTATCCAAAGAGCCGTACGTTTGTGGCTGGTGTTAATGTTACATTCTAATTTAAAGAAGAAAAAATGAAAAATTATATACTGAAAACGATGTGTCTGGCTGCCGGCCTGGTGAGTTTTAGTGCTTGTTCTGATTTTCTGGACCAGACTTCGCCTTCTGAATATCCGACTCAGAGCGTGTATGAATCGGTAGGTTATACCGAATTTGCAATCAATAAATTGTATGGTGACATGGGACAGGACCAGACTTACTCGCAGTACATTCCAATTGTCTGGGGACTGAATACAGACTGTGAGTTGATTGACGGATTGGGCTCTGAAGCCTATAATACTGGTCACCGTCGGGGTGTTATGAACTATAATGCCAGTGCAGGATGGTCAGACCTTGCAAAATTATGGGATGCCATGTATGGAATTATTGAAAATGCCAATCTGGCTATTGAAGGTATCGAAGGAAGTTCCTTGATTGCAGCTGGAGGTGAAGACGCAGAGAGCATGAAGCGGTATAAGGGAGAAGCATTAACTATCCGTGCGATGATTTATTTTGATTTGATTCGTTTCTTTGGCGATATACCTTTGAAAATTGAATCTTCCCAGCCCGATTTGAGTAATGCCTATCTTGGAAAGACAGACCGTGATGATATTATGGATACGCTGATTGTCAATTTGGAAGAGGCTGTAGAGTTGTTGCCATGGGCTGGTCAAAATTCTTACACTACAGAGCGGATAACAAAAGGATATGCGCATGCACTGTTGGCTAATATCGCGTTGACACGTGCCGGATGGGCTATTCGTGAAACTGCCAAAGATGGATATGAAACGGCATCTTATTCTGACCCTACCTATCCGACACAGCGTTGTGATGCGCAAACTCGCCAGAAAATGTACGAACTGGCTCTGACACATTTGTCCACAATTATTAAGGAAGGCCCTCATTCACTGAATCCTTCATTTGAAAATGAGTGGTACTTGCTGAATCAACTGAAGCTGGATGAAACTTACCGTGAAAATATGTTTGAAATCCCGATGGGTATGGGCTTTACTGGTGAACTGGGTTACTCCATTGGGGTACGTGCCAATAACTATACTTCTAAGTACGGAAAGAATAGTTCGGGAGTGCAGAAATTGACAGCTCCTTATTTTTGGTCATTCCAGGAAAACGACTTACGGCGTGATATAACTTGTTCAAATATCAAGATTGAAGAAGAAGATGGGGTGACAAAAGAATTTATGCTAGGAAATGCCCCGTTCGGTATTTATGTAGGTAAATGGGATGTAAGAAAAATGAGCGACGAACTGAATGCCTTGGCATTAAGCACGCCGGAGAATAAATGGATGACGGGTATCAACTGTGTAAGAATGAGATATTCTCAGGTATTGCTGATGTATGCAGAGGTTATGAATGAACTGGCTGGTGGCCCGGATGCGGATTTCGGTGGTTCGGCCAATGGCATGACAGCACGGCAAGCACTGGAACTGGTACACGTTCGTGCTTATGACGAAGATCATAAAAGTGAGGCTAAGGCGTATGTAAACAGCATTCCGAACTCCAAAGAAGCCTTTTTTGAAGCCATTGTGGATGAAAATGCATGGGAACTGGCGGGTGAAGGCTGCCGTAAATTTGACCTGATTCGCTGGAATCTGCTGGCTGAAAAAATCAATCAGTTTAAGTCGGATTATTTGAGTCAGATGCAAGATGAATCGAACGGTTATCCGAAAAAGATTTACTTCAATTACACGGATGAATCGAAGACATCGATCGACATGAGCAGTGTAACCTGGCATGGCATTCCTTCTGGTAAAACAGAAAGTGATTATGATGACAGCGCTTCTTTCTGGGGTACGGAACGGACCACTTCCACTAAAACACAGAGTGAAACTAATTTGCCTTCTATTTCCAGCGGTCTGGTGGGTAACAACGCAACTGTAATAAACCGTTACTTGCTTCCAATAGCTTCTACCACAATTTCCGCTTCCAACGGCACATTGTATAATTCATACGGTTATTCAAATTAACCTTTAAAATAAGTCTGTTATGAAAATATTAAATCATATATCGGGAGCAGGGCTGGCATTGCTTTTTGCTTCGTTGTGCGTCTCTTCATGTACTGACGGAAATGACTGGGGAGTGGATTCAGCTTACGACCGTTTGTTTGGAACCAAAGAGTCCAGTTTCTCAGTATCTGCCGGTGCCGTATCGGCAGAGGTGAAATGGGAATCGACAAAAGATACGGAATACTATATCATAGAAGCTAGTACAGACTCCTTGTACGATGCTGTTCAGATGGGGGCAGAAGGTAGTCTGGTATATGGAGAGGATGGCAGTATCACCCAATCACCTTACACGATTACGGGATTGATGGGAGAAACGACATATTATCTCCGTATTAAGTCTGTTTCAAAAGAAAAAGAGTCCAATTGGGTATATTTGTCTGACTACAAATTTACCACTGATAAGGAACAGATTCTGAATGAACCTTCTGAAACGGAGATTACGGATGAGGCTGTAAGTCTGACTTGGGAAGCCGGTTTGGAAGTGACGCATATCACTTACACTCAGGATGGCACACTGGTTACTTATGAACTGTCTGACGAGGAAAAGGCTGTCGGTAAAGTTACGCTGATGGGATTGAATCCAAATACAGAATATACCATAACCATATATAACGGTGAGGTAGCACGTGGTGAAATAGAAGTGACTACGAGTATGTCTGTAGAGGTAGAATCGGAAGTCTCTGAAATTTCGCAGCATTCGGCTGTATTTACCTGGACAGAAGGGGTAGGACGCCTCACTGGATATGTGTTGTTGAAAGGAGATATATATCCAAGTGATGAAACTCAAAATGCACTTTCGGCGGAAGAAGAAACAGCATGCCGGATTGAATTGAACAATTTGGAACCAAGTACCACGTATACAGTTGCAATTATGCGTGACAAAGTGGTACGTGCTCGAAAAGTATTCCAAACAGCCGTTGGTATTCCGAGTGATTATACGCAGGTAACTTTGACTTCTCGTGATGAGTGGGCTGGAGCTTTGAATGACAATTCAGGAAAACTGGCCATCATCATTCCTCAGGGGGTTACGATTGACTTGACTGCCAATACATCGTTCCAGACAGAGATTCCTGCTGCTATTACTTCCTTGATTTTATGGGGAGAAGAAGGAGAGGATAATATGCAAAAACCGACATTCAAGACTCGAGGCTTGAGTTTGTCTGGAGACAAGTCTGAGGTAAGATTCTATAATTTGAATGTGGAATCAAACGGTACCAGCAATTATATTTTCCGTCAGAAGGGTACGGGTACGATAGAAAGTCTGTCTTTTGAATCATGTAATGTTGCCAACGCGGCCGGAGTATTCTGTGAACGTGACAATGGTAGCGGCACTTTGAGAAATCTGTCATTTAGTGATTGTGTTGTAACAAATATTGGTAACTATTCTGTGGTGTATACAACTACAAACTATATTGTGAACAAAATAACAATGGTGAATTCAACTGTAAATGGTTGCACCGGCAATATGTTCCGTGTGGCACAGACAGAACCATATTCACTGGAAATCACAGCTTCTACGTTGTATAATGCTTCGCAGGCTCTTATTCGAAGTGATGGTTATAATTCAGCTAATATTTTTACTATCTCGAATACGCTGATGGGCACAGTAAATACCACCACTCCTAATAATAATAGTTCGGTGACAGGTACAAATGTATATACAACATCTGATTGTTATTCGGTGAACTGGGCTACTAAAACAGAATTGTCAGCAACTGATTTGTTTGAAGACCCTGCGAGTGGAAATTTTGTTGTGAAAGCAGCCGATTATAAGGCATACGGTGATCCGCGCTGGAATAAATGAGAAAAAAGCACAAATGAAATCTGTAAATAAAAAATGTTCCATGAAAAAAATATCTATTTTTACCAATATGTTTTTTTGCTTGATGTGCAGCTTGCTGATAATGTCTTGCAAAGACGATGAGAACGGAACAGACAACAGCGTACTTACGCTGTTGTCTTATACTCCTGAACAGGGAGATAATGTCAGTACGGAAGGAACCATAGAACTGACTTTCTCCAAGAGTGTGCGTCAGGCACCTGATACTGAAATTACGGTAAACGGTTCTGCCATACGTGTGATTATCACTGACAATGTGGTTCGAGTACATTATTCAGAGCCTCTGGCAGATCATCTTACACTGGATATCCCCTCGGGGGCTTTGACCGACATGGACGGAGTGCAGAAATACGAAGGTCTGAACCTGAGCTATGAAATCAAGTTGGAAAAACGTCTTTTTGATGCTGTAGTCGATTGTAATGGAAAGGGTGATTACACTACCATAGCCGAGGCTATAGAAAAGGCTCCGAGTTCATCGGAACAGCCGTATCTGATATTTGTAGCTAATGGAGAATATGATGAGGCATTGATTATCACCAAACCTTATATCCATTTGATAGGTCAGGATGTGGAGAAAACAAAGATTCAGAAACTGATGTGCCGTGTGAAATGGGATGGATCAGGCAGCCAGCCTGTAGGATGGGATTATTCTTCTCAAAATTCTGCTTTTGCCGAGGCGAATGGCTTGACCTCCAGCAATGAGGCTGTGGTGCTCGTGAAATCGAACGATTTCCATGCGGAGAACATTTCTTTCATTAACCTTTATGGGGCACGTACGGCTGAGTATGGAGGTATGTTTGGCGACGGCCAGGCTGATGCGCTGATGACTCGTGCTGACCGTATTTCGTTCTATAACTGTAAGGCTGTTTCTTTCCAGGATACATGGTGGGTTCGTAACAATGAGAGTGATAACTGGAAAGGATTGAATAACCGTAACTATGCAGACAATTGCTGGATTGAAGGTAAGACAGACTATCTGTATGGGAACGGTAATCTGCTGGTAGAGAATTCTACTTTTTATAATGTGTATTCAAGTAGTAATGTAATGACTGCCGGCAGTCATTATGAGGGTACAACCTGGGGGCATATCATGCGTGATTGTATTGTCGACGGAGTGCCGGAAGCCAATGACAATACTTACTTTGGCAGACCCTGGCAGAACAAGCCGATTGCTGTATGGATAAATACTACTTGCAAGGTGAAGATTGCGGATGCGGGATATATGGACATGAGTGTATCACCTTATCTATATGCTGAATACAATACAGTGGATGCCAATGGAAATGCGGTGGATACGAGCAAGCGTAAAAACTCGTTTACAGTGGGCGGAGTTTCTGTCCCTTATGAAAAGAATCTGGTGTTGACGGAAAGTGAGGCGGCAAACTACACATACGACAACGTGGTGAAAGGTGATGACGGATGGGATCCTAAATCTTATTATACTACGGAAAAATTGCCGGCTGTAGAGAATGTAAGTATTTATGGAACGACTTTGAGTTGGGACGGTCAGAACAAGGCTATCTGTTATCTTGTTTTCGAAGATGGCGTGTATGTAGGCCAGACCACGGAAACCAGCTACGAGGTGAATGCCAATGGCGGTACTTATACCGTGAAGTCTGTCAATAAATATGGCTGTTTGAGTGATTGAATCCGAGGTTGCCGGGACAATGTAAATTCCGGCAACTTATTTACTTAAAAACGAAAATAATAGAAACATGCATAAACGATATATTTCTTATCTGTTGCTGGGCTTTCTTTTGTCGGCAAGCGGTACTGCTTGTTCTGAGAAGCAAGTAACGGATGAACCGGAGAGTGAGAATCCTTCGGGCACAGATACAGATAATGAGGAATCGACGGATGGAGAAGGAGAAAACCAGTCTGGTGATTTGCCTGATTATGGCACACCCGACCGTTCGTCTATCGTTGCCTTCCCCGGAGCTTACGGAGCCGGGGCATATACGACAGGAGGTGCCGGAGGAAAAGTCCTGACGGTGACCTCACTGGCCGATGACGGAACGGAAGGTACCTTGCGATGGGCTGTCAATCAGGCAGGAGCCAGAACGATTGTGTTTGCAAAAGGTGGGTTGATAGAGTTAGAAAGCGAGCTGGATATAAAAAATGGCGATGTGACCATTGCCGGGCAGACGGCTCCCGGAGGAGGAATCTGCTTGAAAGGGCATCCCGTGTCAATCAAGGCCGATAACGTAATTGTTCGTTTTATCCGTTGCCGAATGGGTTCGGATAAGTTGACGGCAGAGGAGGCCGACGGAGCAGATGCCCTGTGGGGAAAAGAGAACAAAAATATTCTTATAGATCACTGTTCCATCAGCTGGAGTACGGATGAATGCGCTTCTTTCTATGATAATACCAACTTTACGATGCAGTGGTGTATTATCAGTGAGAGTCTGGCCAATTCCGTACACGGAAAGGGAGCACATGGTTACGGAGGTATCTGGGGAGGTTCTCCGGCTACTTTCCATCATAACCTGATTGCGCATCACAGCAGCCGTACGCCGCGTTTGTGCGGCAGCCGCTATACGGGTATGCCGGAAAAAGAGAAGGTAGACCTTCGTAATAATGTGTTTTATAACTGGGGAACTGTGAATGGCGGTTATGCAGGTGAAGGTGGCAGCTATAACTTTGTGAACAATTATTACAAGCCCGGGCCTTCTACCGCACAGAAGAAGAACCTGGTGAACCGCATCTTTCAGCCCAATGGAGATGATGGGAAAAATAATAACCAGAAAGGAGTATGGGGCGTTTTTCATCTTAGCGGAAACTATTTTGATACCTCTTGCTCTTATTTGACGGAAGAGATGAAAGCATTGGCTGCTTCGGTGAATGCGGATAACTGGGTAGGACTTCAGCCGAATGCCACGGAGGAGATTCCTTTACCAGACAATGATCCTGCTTCCATCAGGTCGGAAGTGGAGTTCGTGATTTCACAGGATGCGGATCAGTTCACACAAACGGCAGCAGAGGCTTACGAAGCCGTGTTGAATTATGCCGGAGTTTCCACCAAGCGTGATGCGGTAGACACGCGTATTGTAAACAATGTACGTAACGGAGATTATACAGCGAACGGCAGCAATGGCAGTACGTTTGGTATTATTGACAGTGCGAACGATGTAGGTGGCTGGCCTGAATATTCTGCTGGAACTACCCAGCTGGATACGGATAAGGATGGTATTCCGGATTATTGGGAAGAAGCGCATGGGCTTGACAAGAATACGGATGACAGTGCCAAGTATAATCTGAGCAAAGAGTATACTAATCTGGAGGTTTATATAAATAGTTTGGTAGAAGATTTATATCCTATAAAATAAATAAGTTATGAAGAATTTTTTAGTAGCAGGATTTTGCGGCATGATATGTATGAGTGCAGTAGCTGCACATGCAGGGAATTTGGTTTCTTATCCGGTACCGGACCGGACAACGATTCCGGCATTCCCGGGAGCAGATGGTGCAGGGAAATATACCACCGGTGGAGCTGGTGGACAGGTCCTGGTGGTGAATTCCTTGAAGGATGACGGTTCGGAAGGTACGCTCCGCTGGGCTATTCAGAAGAAGAAAGGTCCTCGTACCATTGTGTTTGCAGTGAGCGGAATTATCGAGCTTCAGTCGCCATTGAAAATCAATAACGGTGATTTGACTATTGCCGGACAAACGGCTCCGGGAGATGGTATTTGTCTGAAGAATTACACCTTTGCTGTTCAGGCAGACAATGTAATTGTGCGGTTTATTCGTTCGCGAATGGGAGATGACATTAAACAGAAAGGAGATGATGCCATGAATGGTTTCAAGAACCATAAGAATATCATCATAGACCATTGTTCCATTAGCTGGAGTACCGATGAGTGTGCTACGTTCTATAACAACAGTAATTTCACGCTTCAATGGTGTGTTATCAGTGAGAGTCTGGCTAACTCCATTCATGAGAAGGGAGCGCATGGATATGGAGGAATATGGGGTGGTCAGAAAGCTTCGTTCCATCATAATCTGCTGGCACATCACACCAACCGTACACCGCGATTGTGCGGAAGCCGTTATACCGGAAAGCCTGAAGAGGAAAAGGTGGAACTGTTTAATAATGTAATCTACAATTACGGTAGCGACGGTGCTTATGCCGGTGAGGGTGGAGAATACAACTTCATTAATAACTACTATAAGCCGGGGCCCTTCACAGCAACAAAGTCTTCTTACAAGCGCTTGTTTACGGCTTATGCCGATGACGGTAAGAACAATAATGCGGCAGGTACGCACGGTTTGTTCTATTTTGGAGGAAATTACATTGATCCTACCTGTGACAAGCTTACGGAGAAACAGCGTAAGGATATAATGGTAGTCAACAAGGACAATGCGGCAGGTTTAATCATTAAGAAGGAATTTGCTCCTGTAAATGAGGTCCTCTACAACAAGCCCTTTGAGATAGCGGAACATACTTCTTTGCAGTCTACATGGGATGCCTATGAATCTGTATTGAACCTTGCCGGTGCTTCTTATGCTCGCGATGCACACGACAAGCGCATTGCGGAAGAGGTGCGTAAGGGAACGTATACTTATGAAGGCTCACATGGAAGTACCAACGGTATGATAGATCGCCCTGCCGATGTAGGAGGATGGGGAGATTACAAGCAGACTACAGCACCTGTCGACACGGATGGCGATGGTATGCCTGATGAATGGGAAAAAGCGCATGGATTGAATCCTGACAATGGAAATGATGGTGTAGCTTATAACCTGAGTGCTTCTTATACTAATCTGGAAGTGTATTTGAATGGGCTTGTGGAACATCTTTATCCGCAGGAAGTTTTGAAGAAATAAATACGTTATCACTTAAAATCAAGTAGCAAGAATGAAAAGTTTGGTTAGAAGTTTATCTGTACTGGCTTTGGGTATTTTTTCTTTTGCATGCACCACGAACGGAAAATCGGTAGAGCATGATGAAGGTACGGACTCTTGCTTGTATAGTCAGCTTCCTTTTGAAATGCCACGTGTGATACGTCCTGTATTTCCTGATTATGAGGTGAATATTAAGGATTTTGGTGCAGTGGCAGATGGGAAGACCCTGAATACGGAAGCCATTAACAAGGCCATTTTGGAGGTAAGTTCTCAGGGAGGTGGTAAAGTGATTGTTCCGCAGGGTTTGTGGCTGACCGGACCGATAGAGTTACAAAGCAATGTCAATCTTTATACGGAAGAAAATGCCCTGATTCTGTTTTCAGACAATTTCAATGATTATCCCATTATTGAAACCTCGTTTGAGGGGTTGGAAACACGTCGTTGTCAGTCACCCATTTCTGCTGTCAATGCGGAGAATATTGCGATTACCGGACATGGGGTCTTTGACGGTGCCGGTGACAGCTGGCGTCCGGTGAAGAAAGGAAAGATGACCGAATCGCAATGGAAATCGTTGTTGGCTTCCGGGGGCGTGGTGGAAAATAATGTATGGTATCCCACCGAGGGTTCTTTGAAAGGAGCTAAAGCCTGCAAGGAGTTCAATAATCCAGAGGGCATAGAAACGGAAGAGCAATGGAATGAGATTCGCCCTTGGTTGCGTCCGGTGCTTTTAAGTCTGGCAAAATGCAAGAAAGTGTTGCTGGAGGGAGTTACGTTCAAGAACTCGCCTAGCTGGTGTCTGCACCCTCTTTCGTGCGAACATATTACGATTGACGGGGTAAAAGTGTTCAATCCCTGGTATTCTCAGAATGGAGATGCACTTGACCTGGAGTCGTGTACCAATGCGCTGGTCATAAACAATGTGTTTGATGCCGGAGATGATGCCATTTGTATCAAGTCAGGAAAGGATGAGGATGGACGCAGACGCGGTGAACCTTGTCAGAATGTCATTGTGAAAAACAATGTGGTGTTGCATGGACATGGCGGCTTTGTGGTAGGAAGTGAAATGTCGGGTGGTGTAAAAAATATTTATGTGTCCGACTGTACCTTCCTTGGAACGGATGTCGGTTTGCGGTTTAAGAGCACAAGAGGCCGTGGAGGAGTAGTGGAGAATATCTATATCCACAATATTAATATGATAGACATTCCTCATGAGGCTTTGCTGTTCGACCTGTTCTATGGAGGCAAGGCGGCAGGCGAAGAAACAGCTGAGGAACTTGCTGGCCGGATGAAGGCTGAGGTCCCTCCTGTAACGGAAGAAACGCCTGCGTTCCGTGACATTTACATATCGAATGTGACGGCTAGGGGAGTGGGACGTGCCATGTTTTTTAACGGACTTCCTGAAATGCCAATTCGGAATGTACACATAAAGGATGTGACTGTCAGCCGTGCTGAAAAAGGCATTGAAATCAGTCAGGCTGAAAATGTCACTATCGAGAATACAGTAGTAGAGTCGGAAGGAGAAATGCTTCAGGTAAAAAATTCGAAGCATGTAACGGTAAATGGAAAGACTTATCAAGAATGATGATAGAATGACAAGAAAGGTCAGATTCGTCATGTGAGATTGGTTAAAAATAAGGTTTCATTTGTAGCGCTTCAGGATAACAGTAATGTTTCCTGAGGCGCTTTTTCATAAAGGATGTGGAATGGCAGAGTATGGCCGGGGATAGAACAAAAAATACGATTCTATAAACGATTATTACACATCTTTCTTGTCCTATCTCTCTAATTTTGCTCCTATATGAATCATAAATACTATTATCATCATGAAGAAATTAAATAGTGAAACAGCAGTAAAAACGGTTCGTCCGGAAAAGGTCATTCAGTTTGGAGAAGGAAATTTCTTGAGATGCTTTGTCGACTGGATTATCTCGAACATGAATGAAAAGACAGATTTTAATGGAAATGTAGTTGTTGTGCAGCCCATTGAAAAAGGTATGATTGATATGATTAACCAGCAGGATGGATTATATCATGTCAATTTGCAGGGATTGGAAAAAGGGGAGGTTATTAATTCTTATCGGATGATTGATGTCATTAGCCGTTGCCTGAATCCTTACAAGGAATATGCATCATATCTGGCTTTGGCCGAGCAACCTGAAATCCGTTTTGTCATCTCTAATACGACAGAGGCTGGCATTACGTTCGATCCGGCTTGCCGGTTGGAAGATACTCCTCCGGCTTCTTATCCGGCCAAACTGACACAGTTGTTGTATCACCGTTATAAGTTTTTCCATGGAGCGGCAGACAAGGGGCTGATTATTTTCCCGTGTGAGCTGATTTTCCTGAACGGGCATAAGTTGAAGGAAACCATCTATCAGTATATTGAACTCTGGCAGTTGGAAGAGGAATTTAAGTCTTGGTTTGAAACAGCTTGTGGAGTATATGCTACGCTGGTAGACCGTATCGTTCCGGGTTTCCCAAGAAAGACGATTGACAGCATAAAGGAACATTTAGGTTACGATGACAACCTCGTCGTGCAGGGAGAAGCCTTTCATTTGTGGGTTATCGAGGCTCCGCAGTGTGTGGAAAATGAGTTCCCGGCTAGCAAGGCAGGATTGAATGTATTGTTCGTTCCTTCGGAAAAGCCGTATCACGAACGGAAAGTGACTTTGCTGAACGGTACGCACACCATTCTTTCTCCGATAGCTTATCTTTCTGGCATTGACATTGTGCGCGATGCTTGTCAGGATGCGGTGGTAGGGAAATATATCCGTAAGGTGATGAATGAGGAACTGATGCAGACACTTTCTCTTCCGGAAGACGAGCTGAAAGCTTTTGCGGCTAGTGTCATTGAACGTTTTGAGAATCCGTTCGTAGACCATCAGGTGACTTCCATCATGCTGAATGCTTTCCCGAAATTTACGGCGAGAGATCTCCCTTCTGTAAAGGAGTATTATAGGCGGAAAGGGACACTTCCTTATGGTATTGTGCTGGGACTGGCGGCATTGATTGTGTATTATAAAGGAGGATGCCGGGCAGATGGAGCAGAAATCGTACCCAATGATGCGCCAGAAATCATGGAGTTTGTAAAGTCTGCTTGGAAAGCTGAAAATCTGGGCGAGGTAGTTCGTCAGGTGCTGGGTGCTGAGTTTATCTGGGGAGAAGATTTGAATGAGATACCCGGACTTACTCAGCTGGTCACAGAGATGCTGACTGATATTTGTGATAAAGGCATGTATCAGGTGGTAAAGGCTTATGTAGGCTGATTGATGGACAGAAATAAAGAAAAAGAGAAAATGGAGAATTTTTTGCATATACACCCTGCCGATAATGTGGCGGTGGCACTGGCTGACTTGCAGACAGGAACGGTAGTTTCTGCAGATGGTGTTGCTGTGGTGTTGAAAGAGGATATTCCTGCCGGACATAAAATTGCCTTGGCCGATTTGAAGGCGGGAGATGTAGTGGTAAAGTATGGCTTCCCGATTGGTGCCCTGAAGGCGGACAGACCGGCCGGTACTTTGATTAATGAGAAATATCTTAAGACACTTTTGGGAGAAATCAAGGATTATTCTTACACTCCGGTGGAGATTCCTTCCATGAAGGGAGACAAGAGCCTTTCTTTCCGTGGCTATGAACGGAAGAATGGAGAGGCCGGCATACGTAATGAAATCTGGATAGTCCCCACGGTGGGATGTGTCAACGGGGTTGCCAATGAATTGGTGAAACTGTTCAACGAAAAAGTGGCAATGGACGAGGTTGGCACTGAGGGTTTTGAAGGTATACATGCCTTTACCCATACCTGGGGATGTTCACAGCTCTCGGATGATCATGAAAATACGCGTAAGATTCTGCGCGACATGATTCTGCATCCCAATGCAGGCGGAGTGCTTGTACTGGGACTAGGCTGCGAGAATAATCAGGTGGCTGCCTTGAAAACGCTTTTGGGCGATTATGATGCAAACCGTATCAAGTTCATGGAGTGCCAGAAAGTAGACGATGAAATTGCTACCGGACTTCAACTCTTGTCGGAATTGTATGACAAAGTGAAGTTGGACAAGCGCGTGGACATTCCAGTTTCGAAACTGAAAATAGGACTGAAATGCGGTGGGTCGGATGGATTCTCCGGCATCACGGGAAATCCGCTGCTGGGACGTTTCTCTGACCAGCTGATAGCTTGTGGAGGTACGTGTGTCTTGACAGAGGTGCCCGAGATGTTTGGTGCGGAAACAATTCTGATGGGGCGTTGTGTCAATCGGGAAGTATTTGACAAGACTGTCAGCCTTATTAATAATTTCAAGAATTATTTTATTCGCAACGGACAGGTGATTTATGAAAATCCTTCTCCGGGAAATAAGGCGGGTGGTATTTCTGCCTTGGAAGAAAAATCATTGGGTTGCACGCAGAAGTCAGGAAGCAGTGCCGTGATGGATGTGATGGAGTATGGTGACCGTATTTGTACCTCTGGCTTGAATCTGCTTAGTGCGCCGGGCAATGACTTGGTAGCAAGTACGGCATTGGCGGCATCGGGGTGTCATTTGGTATTGTTTACTACCGGGCGTGGTACGCCCTTCGGTACCTTTGTACCTACGTTGAAGGTGTCAACGAATTCTTTGCTTTATCAGCATAAGCAAAGATGGATGGATTTCAATGCCGGTGTCATAGCAGAAGGAGTGTCGATGCTGGATGTTCAAGCAGAGTTTTTCCGTTTTGTGATGGAAATTTGTTCAGGCAAACGGACTAAAAATGAGGAAAACAATTACCGGGAGATTTCAATCTTTAAAACGGGTGTGATACTTTAAACATACGAAATCCGGAAAAGGTCTGCCAATCTTTTCCGGATTTTATTTTTAGAATAACAGTGTATTTCTTTACTGACCAGTATGTCCATTTCCCTTGCTGTCACGGTACTCGCTCGGAGTCATGCCCATTTTCTGTTTGAAACATTTGCTGAAATACCGCGGGTCGTTGATTCCTACCATGTAAGAAATCTGTGTGATGGAGTACTCGCCCGTATCAATCAGCTGTACAGCCCGGTTGATTCTCACTTCACGGATAAATTCTACGGGAGCAAATCCTGTCAGTGATTTCAGCTTTTTGAAGAAGACGGAACGGCTGACAGCCATTTCTTTTACCAGGTCGTCTACAATCAGGTTTCCGTTGTCCAGATTGGCTTCCATAAGCTCCATCAGCTTGTTCATGAACTTTTGGTCGGACGGCGACATTTCGGGTATTTTTTCTGAAGGAGTTTCGTTTCCCGTATCAGGTTTAGACGGACTGTCCATCAGTTTCTCACGGAATATTTCTTGCAGCTTTTTACGTTTTATCAGAATGTTCTTCACCCGTGCTTTCAGGTAAGTGGCGCTGAAAGGTTTGGTGATATAATCGTCGGCTCCATATTCCAGTCCTTCCAGTTTGCTCTCAATGGCCGTTTTGGCAGTCAGCAAGATGAGAGGTATATGACTCGTAGTGAGTTCATTCCTTAAATCTTGCATCATCTCAAATCCGTCTTTTACCGGCATCATGACATCGCTGATGATGATGTCGGGTATCAGTTTCAAAGCTTTCTCTAATCCATCGGATCCGTTCACGGCTTCTATTACATGGTATTCATTTGCGAAAATTGTGCGTAGGAAACCTCTCAATTCCACATTATCTTCTACCAGAAGCATGGTGTCTCTCTGGGGCTCGCTCTCTTCTTCGGGGGCGACAGTAGCTGGAATGTTTTCTTCCACAGTCTGCACCGGGGCTGGCGTGTCTGAAGTAACCATATCGTCCAGAATAAATTCCACTTTATCGCCGTAATGTGATTTCCCTTTCAGAAAATCAATTTTGAAGCAACTTCCTTCATTGACCTTACTCCAGACGGAAATAGAGGCGTGATGCATGTCTACAAAATCTTTTACGAGTGAAAGTCCGATTCCGGTACTCATTTGTTTGAAAATTTTGGAGTCTACATGGTTTTCGAAACGTACAAAAAGTACCTTCTTCTTGTTTTCTGTAATACCTATTCCTTGGTCTTCTACAGAAACAGACACACTGTCCAAGTTCTCGGCAAGGGTCACTTTGATTCTTTTATCGTCGGGGGTATATTTAAAGGAATTCGACAGCAGGTTGTATACTATTTTTTCAAACTTGTCGGCATCTACCCACAGGAAGATATGTTCTTTATTGGTCTCAAAAACGAACTGCATGTGGTGTTCTTTGGCCAAGGCCTCAAAATTGTCCATGATGCTACGGGTGTAGGGCACGATGTCAGTTTGTTGCACAACCATTTTCATTTTTTTATTCTGAATCTTCCGGAAGTCCAGAATCTGATTGACCAGTCTCAGCATTCGTTTGGTGTTTCTGTCTACCACCGTCAGCTGTTCTTTCACCTCATGCGACAGTTCCTTGCGTCCCATGATGTATTCCAGAGGAGCAGAAATCAGGGTAAGCGGGGTGCGCAGTTCGTGAGAAATGTCAGTAAAGAATCGCAGTTTCATGTCGGTGAGCTGATGTTCCATGGCTACCCTGTGCTTCAGACGGTAGATAGTAGATAAAATATAAACTGCAATGAAGACTACGAGCAGCAGTGCAAGTACATACAGCAGGTATGCCCACGGGGTTTCCCAGAACGAAGGAAGCACGGTGATATGAAGGGTACGGATGTTGTCGGTCCATACGCCATCGGCATTGGTAGATTTGACTTTAAACACATATTCTCCCTTAGGCAGATTGGTATAAGTGGCCATCCGCTGTTTACCGACGTAGTTCCAGTTGCTTTCAAAGCCATCGAGCATATAAGCATACTGTATGTCGTTAGGGCTTGTATAATCGAGAGCTGCATACTGGATAGTAAAAATATTTTCTTTGTGCGACAGAATCAGCTCATTCATATAGTCGAGGGCACATTGCAGGACGGAGTGCTCTCCTGGAGTTACCGTCTTATTGGCGAGCAATAGCTGTGAAAATACCAGTTGCGGTACATAGTCACTTTTCTTGATGGAGTCTGGTGTAAACTGTAATACACCGTTATTGGTGCCAAACATCATGTCTCCGTTGGACAGACAGGCGGAAGAGGCCTCACAGAACCGAAGATTGTATCCCCGAAACCGGTACCGGAAGTTTTCGAATCTTTCCTCTTTTGGAGAGAACTTGCTCAGTCCGTTTTCGGTACCAATCCATAAATGCCCGCTTTTGTCTTCGCTGATAGACATCAGGATATCCGAGGGAAGACCGTCATACTCCGTGTACGATTTAAAACGGGCTTTCCCGTCGGTGTCTATGTCAATAAGTTTGTTCAGCCCTCCGCCGAAAGTGGCCATGAAAAGCTCGTCGTTTTGTGTGACCTCTATCCAGTAGATGTCATTATTGCTTAGTGTATGCTGGTTCTCGGAAGAACAAAAATAATGCTTGAACTGAACATCTTCGGGGCGGGTGAATTTGACATGAGTCATTAGCAAACCGTGTGTTGTACCAATCCACAATCTTCCTTTGGAGTCACCGGTGATGCAGCGGACTTTGTTGCAGTAGTCGGTAGGGTAGTGGGTCAGACGGTTTCGGTGATTGATAAACTGTGTTTCTCCTTTCTCATTTTCAGTGATGTAGTTGATACCGTTGGAGAAAGTTACCACCCATATTCGTCCGGTAATGTCTTCATATACACAATAAAGATTGTTGTCCGACAGACTGTATACATCGTTCGGGTTGTAGCGGAATTTTGTCAGTTTGAATTGAAGCGAGTCTTTAGTGGGTTCGGCCTTAATCAGTCCGGCTCCTTTAGTGGCAATCCATAAGATACCTTTACTGTCTTTCAGAAGGTGGTATACATTGCCGGCCAGTGGAGTACCCTGATGCGAGATTTTTCCTGTTTCGGTGAGATAGCCTATTTCCCGATTGGCTTTGTCATACACGCGCAACATTCCATCCTTCAGTCCAATCCATAAAAATCCTTTTTCATCGTCAAAAATGGCACGGACTTCATTGCTCAGCGATTCATAAGGCATATCTACCGGAATTCTTAGCTTGAAATGCTCGGTCCGGAAAGTAGCTTTCTCCAATCCTTTGGAGTGCGTACCCATCCACAAATTACCTTGTTTGTCGGAAAAAGCCGAGTGAATCTTGTTGGAGAACCGCCAGTTGTTTCCTGTCATGCTGTTGTAAAACGGACGTAAACAGTTGTGCTGCCTGTCAAAATAAGAAAAACCGCCTCCGTAAGGATGCACCCATAATTGTCCTGCCTTGTCCTCGTGAATGTGGAATGCCGGGCGTGACCTGTCTGTGTACGTAGGCTCTACATACACTTTCTCGCATTTGACAGTTTTATGATAGGGGTTGAAATGGGCCACTTCTCCCACGATATTTTGTTCAAACCAGATTTCTCCGGTGGAATCCATGAATATCGATTTTACTGGAGCTTTCAATAAAAGAGAAGGCGGAAAGTGCTGTATACCGCCATTTTCTGTGTGATATAGGAAAAAACCGTCGGAAACCGTGGCAATCACTACCTGTTTCAGGCTCTTGAGGTATTCAATGCCGCATACGCTGGAAGATGCAGGCAGTTTGATAGGAGAGAATTTTTTTGTGGATTTCTGGTATTTCCACACAGTACCTTGTGTAGCTCCGAAAAAGAGCTGGTCGTTGACTTCTTTGGCTACGTAGAACTGTTCTCTGTCTGCGTCCCGGAAGTAAAATTGGGGTATTGACTGTCCGGACGGAATGCATCCCAGTCCGTTGTCGGATAAAATCCATTCATTCCCTTCCGATACGAATAAGTTATATACGGTAGTTATCGGATATTTCCCTGATTTCGGAGAGTAATAATCTGTCTTCACTTGTCCCGATAAGGAGTCTGTTGTAACCCGTATGGCTCCTTCCTTATGTGTCAACAGCCAGGTGTGTCCGTTGGGAAGAACTTTGATGGAAGATATATGAATTCCGTTTCCTGCTTCCCCCGGGGCCGGAATCTTTTCGAACAGTTCAGTGCGAGGATTGAAACGGAACACATTTTCATCGTAAGTCTGTAGCCAGATATACCCTTGTGTGTCCATTCTCATGCAGTCTATACGGTTGCTGCCTAATATTGTCTGGTTATCCAGATTGCCCTTATATGTGTGGAAGGTATACCCGTCGAACTTGTTGATTCCGTTCCATGTGGAGAACCACATATTTCCTTTGTCATCCTGAAGAATGTCCATGACTGTGTTTTCTGATAAGCCGTCTTCCGATGAATAGTGTGTCAGTACGCATTCTTGTTGTGCTTGCACATGGATGATATTCAGTATGGCGAGAAATAAACAGATGAATTTTATTTTCATAATATCTTCTTTATATATTGCAAAGATAGAAAAAACGGGGTAATAAATATCTTTAGCCCCCTAAAAATAGCTTCAGGGGGCTGACGGAAAGGGTTATTGCAAATTTTTCTCTATCCATTTTAGGATGGCTCTTTCTGTTTCGTCTGATGTCCAGTGTTCGTTGACCGGAGTAATCAGGGCTTCTTTAGGACATGTCAGCGTGTTATACACTGCATAACTCGTTGTCGGAGGACAGGTATTGTCGTTGAATCCCCATGTGAGAAAGGCTGGCACTGTGATTTGCCGTGCAAAATTAATGACATCGTAATAGGCCATGGTCTTTCTTTTTTCCGGGGTATCCATTCCTTTGATTTTAGAAAAGTGTGGGTATCCGTCTGCTCGTTCGGCACGGTAAGCTGCCATGTCACTTAATGCCGGATGGTTGGCGGCACATAAGGTTACTCGTTTGTCGAGGGCCGCAGTCACAAGTGCCAGAGCTCCGCCTTGGCTTGCTCCTTGTACGATGACATTCTTTCCGTCCCACTCGGGCAGAGAAGTCAGAAAGTCAATGCAGCGTATACAGGCCAGGTACACTCGCTTCATGTAATAATTGTCTCGGTTGTCCAGACCATAGGTCAGATAACCGTTTTCAGTTCCGTTGAAAGCACGGCTGATTTCTTGGAACATTTCCTCAGACCACGCAGGGTTGAGGCCGTGTATTTCGAACTCAAACCGGATAAATCCCTGCTCGGCATAAAATGCATGGCGCAGCGGGTTTTTAATGGTTTTTATGCCTGCTCCGGGAGGACAGAGCACTACCGGACAGCTCTTTGAAGTTGCTCCTTTCGGATAGAACAGATAACCATAAATAGCCTGTCCCTTGCGGTTGAGTTGCAATTTCACCAGATAACAGTCTACTTTTTCGGTGCAGAGTTCCTTGACCGGACTCATCGTATAGCTTAGAGGGAAGGCGGAAGCCTCTTTTATATTCTCATCCCAAAAAGCTTCAAAGTCGGCTGGCTTTTGTGTATAAGGCCGGATTTGTTCCGGTGAGAACCCAATCTTGATATGGTGGCGATAGGTCTTTCCTTGAAGATGGGCTGTCAGCCGGCAGTCCCGGAACCCGGGCTCTTTCATAGTACCTGTCTTGATGAAGGCTCGTCCGTTTTGCAGTGTTACGCTTCCATGTGAGTCTGCGGGCATTAAGTCATCTGCCAATTCGTAATTTACTTTGATTCCGTCTTGTGGCATACCGTATTGATAAAGCCGCACCTCTATCTTTGCCTGTTCGCCTGTGTGATAAATCCAGTCGCAATGGTCAGGTTCCGTTACCCAAAGTACGTCACTCCGGTAAGGATAGTTCTCTGCCAGAAGGCCAATAGAATGGAACAAAATCAGACAACATAAAATAAATCTTGTCTTCATGGTATCAGAGGAGTAGAGGGTTAGCGTGTGACAGACAACAGGGCGTTTCCATTCTTGACAGGGTTCCAACCGTCTTCTCCAGCCAGGATGTGCTCCATGTCATACTCTTTCAGGTCTTTCAACTGGTGAGCATACGGTACACGTTGTGCCTGACTGGCTCCTTCGCCTGTACTTTGGTACTCTGCAAAGAAAGCGGTCTTCTCATTAGCTGGATTCCGCCAGTTGTTCCAGCCTTCGGGAGTAATGTGTTTCCCCAGATTGCAGCGGATGAATACCGCTTTTGCATAAGGTCGCCACGGACGGGCAAGATACACCTTTTCCACTCCTTCATCTGCGGTCAGCTGGCAATCGTAGAATACATAACCGTATGCCTGATGCTGGTCGGTAGAAGGTGCGGCTACGTATCCTTTTCCCAGACTGTGAATGTGGCAGCGATTGAATACGGCCACAGACCAACCAAAGATAAAGTCTACTGTTCCCTGAATATAGCAATCCTCATAATATTGCCGGCTGCCTTTCCGGTAGGTATAAAGCGTGTCCTGGAAACCCAAGAAACGGCATTTCTTGAAATATACCCGATCGGCACTTACAAAGCAGGCCACTGCCTGGCCTACGGGTCCGGCGGTATTCTCAAACGTGATATTTTCGGCGTAAAAGTCGGGACCGTAAATGTAACATGAAGCAGAACCGGAAGTCCCTTTTTCTTCTCCGAACCGGTTTAATTTCCGGGCATAGTCATCATACGAAAGTACCGTTCCCTCTTCTCCGATGAGGGAGATGTGCTGTTTGCTTTCTGGAATGACTATTTTTTCCTTGTAGACTCCTTTTCTGACTAATATGGTGGTACGTTTTCCTTTTCGGAAATCAGGTACGGCGTTGATAGCCTCCTGTACGGAAAAGAAATCACCAGAACCATCTTTTGCCACCACCAGATCATAATGTCTGAGATAAGGTTTGAGGGCTGGCACAACTTCCGTGACAGCTTTTGCGGACAGTTCTGCCACAATGCTTGCTCCATATACATTCAGATGGGTATTGTCCTGACGGCCTTTAGGAAGGGCAGCTACGGTATTCGGTGCTACCCAGACATACAGTTTCTTTGAATCTTCGGGTCCCATGCCTTCCACTACTTCATGAGTCAGCTTGTTTAAATCGATGAACGGTACATTCAATTCCCGGGCTACGTTTCGGGGAGAATCCAGATAGGCTCCATGGGTATCGATGAGGCGGGCATCTGAACCGATCGTATCTTTTGCCTGCAGGGTCGCGTTTTCACGCGAATCATCCTGAATGATGGCCTTCGCCACGGCATCGGCGTCCCCTTTGCCGAAGTTGCGGCGGACAATGGAGTTGAACAGCACCGGAATGCCCCCTTTGGCACGTGTCTCTGTGACAAACCGTTTCAGGTTTGCATCGAACGTCGTGCCGGGGTCGGTATGCCGTTCCTGATCGGGCTTCTCATCGTTATGGCCGAACTGGATGAAAACGTAATCTCCCGGTTTGAGCTTTTTCAGGACTGCATCCCAGCGTCCTTCTTCAATGAAACTTTTCGAGCTGCGTCCATTGACTGCATGGTTGTCTATTACAATGTCACTTGAAAAATAACGTGACAGCATTTGTCCCCATCCGCGTTCGGGATTGCCCCCGTCCAGTTTCTTGTTGGCCATTGTGGAATCGCCGATGGTAAAGATTGTAATGACCTGTTTCTCGGAGGTAAAAGCTGTCAGCAGGAGAAACAGGCTGATTATAAAGACGAATTTTGTTTTCATAATTTGACTGTAAAAATGCTTTTATTTCTGGTTAAGCAATGCTTTCATGTCTTGCAGGTGTTCCCATTCCAGACTGGCCATGATAAAGGGTGCCACGGCTTTCGGGTCATTGTCTCTTACAAGTTCATGGATATAGTAATCATAATCTCCCATACGGTAGTTCTTACCTCCCAGTCCGGCTACGGCACAAACCTTGGTAATGCTGACCATTCCGTTGTGGTCCACTTTGATGAAATGTTTCAGAATGCCTTTGTAGCCTTTTTCTGCCACTTTCAGGTAAGACTGGTCAATGTAGCCTTTTGAACTCCTTTCAGAAGAGAATATACAAACATGGCAGAACAAGAAGATTCCAGGTAATTGCCCGGATCACCACTACGGTCGAGTACCTGATACCATAATCCTGTTTTTTTGTCCTGCAGGCGTTTAATCTGTTCTGCAACTTTATTGTAAATAATCAACATGGAATCTCTTCCAGCTTCATGTTCCGGAATAAATTCCAGTGCATCTACAAATGCCATTGCATACCATCCTAGCGCACGTCCCCAGCTGTGTTGGGATTGTCCGGTTATGGGGTTAGCCCACCGCTCTTGGCGGCTCACGTCGCAGGCATGGCGGTAAAGGTCCGTTTGAGGGTCATAGGTGTGCCGTGCAGCCATAAGAAACTGGTTGATTACGTCCTGATAGGCATTGACCTCGGTGTTACGGAATGCGTATTCAGCATAGAAGGGTGCTCCCATATAGATACCGTCCAGCCATACTTGATGGGGATAGATTTTTTTGTGCCAGAAGCCCCCGTCGGCATTGCGTGGATGGGTGTCCAACTGTTTCCGGAGCATGGCCAGTGCTTTTTTGTATTTTTCTTCTTTTGTTTGTTCGTAAATGCGGAACAGGAACTTTCCTGAATTTACACGGTCCAGGCTGTATTCTTCCAGTTTGTATTTTTTGATGCTGCCATCGGCATTGACCATCGTATCGGCATAAGTGAGGGCATATTCATAGAAACGTTTGTCACCATAACGGTCGTACACATCCAGCATAGCCTGTAATTCCAGACCGTGACAATAGTCCCATTTCATTTGCTTTTGGAAATCCAGTTGCCAGGCCTCGGGCCATCGTATAAGTTCCGACTCAGCCATTCTTACCGACCAGGGCTGGTCACTTTTTACAGTCTGAGAAAATGTAATGGTTGGAATGAGCAGAAAGGCTCCTATTATCATTCCTGTTAAATGCCATAGTTTGTTTTTCATGGATAAAATGAATTTAAAAAGAATCAATCAACATGTTTACGCAAACAAAAGTAGGGCTTCTAACGGAGAAAAATGTGTAGTTTTCACTTCAAAAGGTATAAAAATTGGTTTTTGTCCGTGTTTCTATGTCTTGTGGAGACTGTTTTTCTCATTATGTGCTTCAGAGCAAGAGTCCGCATAACAGTAGAAGGACAAGTATGACTAACCCTAGAATCAGTTTGATTTTAAAGGCTCGGCTTTGATCCGCTTGTTCTTTCTCTTGTGTCTGTTTCTTTATCTTCTCCAGCTTTTCCACGGAAAGTGTAGGAGGTATCTCCGTGTGCCGGCATTCGGTCATTCGCCGACGCGTTTCCTTCATACGCTCCCGATTGCGCCGACGGAGTTCCCTGTTTTCTTTGTCCCTCCGCATCATGTCGTGGATGCATCCTAATGTTCCCATTATGGTTATTATTTGGTGACAAGATAAGCAATAAACATCAATACCAAGATGATGGATAGACCGATATATCTGTATTTCTTGCAGAAAATCGTTGCGATACATAGAATGGCTATCAGTAGCTGATAGCAGATTTGTTTTGTTGTACAGTTGCTCATAAATACATTCATGATTGCTACGCCAGCCATCATGAAGAGCAGGAGATTAAGAAGAATCTTAAAAATGGCGTTTATTATTCTGTGTACTTCCATTGCTCAGTTTTCTGAATAGTTATTGAACCGAAGCCGCAATATGACTCTATACAAAGATAGTAATTATGACTGTAAAGAACGAGTGATTATCCATCTAATTTTCAGATTCCTATTCTTTGTCTGTTTGAATGTTCGCTGAAAATTATTACATTCGCAGTAGAATCTAAATCCAGTGGTTATGAGCAAGCTATATCCGGTAGGAGTACAGAACTTTGAAGGTCTGATACATGATGGTTATGTGTATGTGGACAAAACAGCACAGATATATAAATTGTTTAATACAAATAAATACTATTTTCTGAGCCGTCCGCGACGCTTCGGAAAAAGCCTGCTGTTGTCAACCCTTGAAGCCTACGCACAGGGAAAGAAAGAGCTTTTCAAGGGACTGGCACTGGAGAAACTGGAGAAGGACTGGACGGTATATCCGGTACTACACCTGGATTTGAATACGCAGAAATACGATACGCCGGAATCACTGACCAACGTGTTGGAGGAAAACGTACAGAATTGGGAAGTACTTTATGGAGCATCTTCCAGTGAAATCGGTGTGGCCCGGCGTTTTCAGGGCATCATCCGCCGTGCCTGCGAGCAGACAGGCCGCCGCGTGGTGATTCTCATCGACGAATATGACAAGCCCATGCTACAGGCCATCGGTAATGAAGCCTTGCAGAACGAATACCGCAGTACCCTGAAAGCCTTCTACGGAGCTTTGAAATCCATGGACGGGTGCATCCGCTTTGCTCTGCTCACGGGAGTGACCAAGTTCGGCAAGGTCAGCGTGTTCAGCGATCTGAACAACCTGCGTGACATTTCCATGATTGACCAGTATGCCGAAATCTGTGGTATCAGTGAGAAAGAAATTTATACCTATTTTGAAGAAGATATTCACGAATTAGCTACAGCTACGGGCATGAGCTATGAGGAAGCTTGTGCGGAACTGAAAACAAACTATGACGGGTATCATTTCACGGAAAATGCCATCGGCATGTACAATCCGTTCAGCCTGCTGAATACCTTTGCCAACCGGCGGTTCGGCAGCTACTGGTTTGAGACAGGCACACCGACTTACCTTGTCGAACTGCTCAAGCTCCACCACTATCCGATAGAGGAACTGGAACATATTGTCACCAGTCAGCCTGTACTGGACAGCATCGATACGGCCTCTACCGACCCGATTCCGGTTATCTACCAGAGCGGCTACCTCACCATCAAGGGCTACAACAAGATGTTCGAGAACTACACGTTAGGATTCCCCAACCGGGAAGTGGAACAAGGGTTCTTCAAGTTCCTGCTGCCCAACTACGCATCGGTAAGCGTAAGCAAGTCACCCTATCAGATTCAGTGCTTCGTGGAAGAAGTGATGGCCGGAAAGGTGGACGATTTCTTCGAACGGTTAAAGACCATGTTTGCCGACATTCCATACGAGCTGGCGCGTGATCGCGAAGTACACTACCAGAATATCCTCTACATCATCTTCAAGCTGATGGGCTTCTACGTGCAGGTGGAATACCACACCAGTCGCGGTCGGATTGACCTGGTGCTCCAGACACAGGACTACGTGTACATCATGGAATTCAAGTTGAACGGCAGTGCGGACGAAGCCCTGGCTCAGATTCGGGAGAAAGGCTATGCCGCACCTTTTGCCAAGGACAGCCGTACGGTCTACAAGATTGGAGTCAACTTCAGCGATGAGCTTCGTAACATTCAGGAAGTGAAGGTAGAGATGGGACAATAAGAAGAAACTACAAAACAAATACGTATGAAAAATTATGTGATGACGGGTGCCGTCGTGTTGTCAACCTTCTTGTTTTTTGGTTGCGGAGGGCAGAATAAACAGAAAACAGAGAAAGAAATGGATGCAGATACGATAAAGACCGTATGTACTCGGGTAACATTACAGAAAGATAGTTTGTTGGCCACGTTGACGCTGGACAGTATGAAGGTGACATGGATTCGTGACAATGCCAGCCCACGGTTGATGCCGCGTACTCTCTTTCCGGATGCGACAGATGCGCTGATGAACAGCCTTTCTCTTCAAGAGGGTATACCAGCTTCCGTCAGCACGTTTTTGATTGAATGTGATGGCAAGCGGATGCTTTTCGATACCGGTGTCGGTGCTCCTGATAGTCGGATGATGGAGGGCTTGAAATCGTTGAACGTAAAGCCTGAAGATATAGACTGCTTGTTTCTTACCCACTTCCATGGCGATCATATCGGTGGAATGATGAAGGACGGTAAGGTTGTATTCCCGAAGGCTGAGGTATATGCTTCGAAGGCAGAATACGATGCCTGGATGAAAATGCCGGACGACAAAAGGGCACAGGTAGAGACCACGATGAATGCCTATAAAGACCGTCTGCATCTTTTTGCTTTTGGAGATACGCTTCCCGGAAATATACTCCCAATGGAGGCCATAGGACATACACCGGGGCATACCGTTTATAAGGTAGGCAAGCTGCTGGTAATTGGTGATTTGTTTCACGGGTTTGCCCTGCAGAAAGGCCATCCCGAAATCTGTGCGCAGTATGACATGGATAAGACCGGAGCCATAAAAAGCCGCAAATACTACCTGCAATATGCCCGTGAAAACGGACTGGTAATGGCAGGCATGCATCTTCCTGTTCCGGCCTTTGCGGAATAGGAAGACGCCGAATAGCTTGCTAACTTTACATATTGGAAAACGCCTTGAGGACATAATTGTTTCTTCAAGGCGTTTTCTATGTTTCCCGTAAGAGAACCGTATGTTCTTCGGTGCGGAACCATACGTTTCTGCCTCGGAAAACATACGGTTCAGGGCCGGGAGACGTAAAAATAAAACTGATATTTCCCGGAAAACAGGACTTCGTTTTCCTAATTCCTTTTCCAGCTTTGAAAAGCCGTTTCTTTTCCGTATCTTTAAGAACTAGATTTACCTAACAATCAGATACGTATGAAGAAAGTGATACTGCTTATTCTGCTGTGCGCTGTGATGCTGACGCTCAAAGCCACAGGGCAATCGGGCGATGTGATTCGTCTGGAAGGAGAAGAATGGGTTTTGATGGCAAAGCCGATAGGATACGATTCCCTGCTATGCAGGCGGATGGATGATTCTCTTCCGGAAAATGTCAGTCGGTCTACGGGCAATTATAGCGGCTATACCGCTTTCTGGGAGGTACGTGGCGGGTATCTTTGCCTGCAACGGGTAGAAGCGGATGTCTACGATGAGGTCAGCAAGAAGGAATCTACACGGGTGTATGAGGTGAAGGAGTTGCGGCCGATTTTTGCGGCCTATTGTCGGGCGGGGACGATTCAAGCCCGCTGGTTCAGTGGGGAACTTCGGGCCGGGAAAGGAGATGTGGTGAGATACGTGCATGACGGTTTCGACCGTAACATGGAAACGGAACAGGTACTGACCGTCCGGAACGGTAAAGTGATGGAAACGCAGACTTATCATAATTACCGGAGAGCCGGACTGAATCTGACAAAGGCATATGGGGAGATTGTGCGTCGGTTTCCTTGGGAGCGGTTTCCTGAATACCGTGGAGAACGGTTCCTTTTTTCGCTAAGTGATTTTCAGACGACGGAGGACGGTCATTTCGTAGACTGTGACGTACGTTTCATTTTTCTGCGTACTTCTCGGAAAATGATAAACGACGGGAATCATCCGCTGGCCCTCGCTTTTAAAGAAACGCTGAAATCCATTTATCCGTGGGAGGTGCTCTTCATCAACGGAAAGTACACGAGCGAATATCGGAATCTTACTATAACTTTGAGGGGAGATATAACGCATAATAAGGGTGATTCTGCAAAATACACGATTGTGGGTCGGGTGTATGGTGAATCCGTCCGTCAACGTCCTCCTTATGATGTGGTACATGCTGTGCTGGTTGGCTCCAATTTGAGCATGGTTGAACAACCGTTTCAAGGATGGCTGACAGATTCCACCGGCTGTTTCCGGATAAAGGGGCTGGAGGCCGGAACTTATCATCTGAAAGCGGAATATGTGGGACTGGCTCCTTGTGATACGGTAATAACTCTCCCTTCGCAGCATAATGACACGCTGCGTATGGTGCTTCCTTTATGGTATGATTATATTTTGAAATATGACTGTTCGCCGGAGTTGTCGAAAGAAAACATCCTCAGGGGACATCCCAAGCTGCGCCGGGTAATACCGGAAGGGCAGGAACAGAAAATCCGCACACACTTTTTCTGGGAGAAGTATGGTGTGAGTTGTGACGTTTCTTATCCATTGAAGAAGGATGGAACACTGGACTGTTATCTGGGTGTTCCCAATCATCTGCTGACAGCTTATAATCAGGTGGTTTTTGATTATCTGGATAAGAAGTTTGGCACTTCATGGCGCAAGGAGGCTCCGAAAGGTATATTTGGTCTGGATAAATCTTTAGATGAATTTCGTGACTATAAATGGTTTATCAAGACTTTACATAAGGAAAGCAAGTATCCGGTAAAGTTGCTGAGCAAGAGAAAAGAGTGTCTGCTTCGCATTGAATATGCAGTGGACAGTAACGGATATATCGTGCAACCGAAAATCATTTCTTGCAGCAACCGCTCGTTTCGGAAAACAGCGTTGGATGCTTTTAAAAAGGTGATGAATGTCCCTACTTTATTGAAGGCAGGTAAAGATACACTTGTAGTTCAATATAAACTGGATTCTTCTGCTACTGTTAATCCGGAAACAGATGTGCTGATTATTGGCTATTCGTCGTGTGATAAGCCGGTGCTGATGAAATAGGTATTTTTAATCAAAATGGGATGTGTAGGACATGAAAAGTACATATATTTTCTTCGTGGCAATGATGGCAATATGCGGACTGGGATGCAATCGCACGGCATCAAAAAAGCAGGTTATGCAGATTGGGCCTGCCGATGCACAATGCCTGAACTGTGATACGTTAGGGACTACTGTGCGGATGAATATGATACAGAACCATTATCCGCTTGATACGAAGAATGTGTATGCTATCCTATTGAATCCTAAGCGTAAGTTGCTGATTTTTGGTGGTGACTGGACATTGCAGAAATGGGAAAACGGCTCGTGGATGGGTGCAAAGATGAATGGAATGTATGGCTTTGGGGATGTAGGTATGCAGTTAAACTTTGCTCCTGATTATTATTGTTTTAGTTATCCTGTCAGTTGCTATAGAATTACATCCGGAAAATATCGGATTATTCAATCATTCCATGACGGGAGGAAAGAACTTACAGTAAGTGCCGAGTTTTGGATAGATAAATAACGGAAAATTGTTTCACGGAAAAATATTATGTTATGAGAACAAAATTATTGTTAGGGGTATTGGCTTGGTTTGCAGCGTGTACATTGCAAGCTCAGGAAGTGAATGACCGTTATATCGAGGTGACGGGTACCTCGGAAATAGAAATTGTGCCGGATAAGATTCATTATCTCATAGAAATCCGGGAGTATTTTGAAGAGGAGTTCGACGGTAAGTCCAAGTCGGAGGAATATCGTACAAAAGTACCTTTAGGGCAGATAGAGCAGCAGTTGTGGAAGGTATTGATCGATGTGGGGATTCCGAAAGAAGCGGTCCGTACACAAGAGGTGGGGGACTATTGGCGCAGACAGGGACAGGATTTTCTGGTTTCCAAGAAATACGACATTACATTAACCGATTTCAAGCAGATAGATGAAATCGTGAAACGTATTGATACCAGAGGTGTGAATACCATGCGTATCGGAGAACTGGAAAACAAGGATATGTTGGTTTATCATCAGAAAGGGAAAATAGAGGCCCTGAAAGCAGCACAACGGAAGGCTGCTTATCTGGTGGAGGCGCTGGGAAAGAAACTGGGGGAGGTAATTCGTATTGTAGAGGATGGCAATGCAGGAATGTCCTCGTTTTTCAGTGCACAGAGTAATGTCCGTGCCTCTGATGCAGTTTCGTTCGACGGCTTCCGCACGATAAAAAAGTATTACTCTATGCAAGTACGGTTTGAAATTACAGATTGAATAGTTTTGAATGGATAGAGAATCATGAAAGCGGAATGTTTCATATTGTTGTGCGGATGCCTGATTTTAGGTCTGGCTGGTTGTAGCTGTAAAAAGTCGGACAGACAACAGGAAATACTTCCTGTAGGGGCTGTAGACAATACTGTGGGTCTCAACGATACATTGGGAATCTCCTTACATCCTGAATACCCTGTCTATTCTACCCGACAGAAACAGATTATCTTTGTATTGTCCAACCAAAGTGGTATGAATATCAGTTACGGTTTGGATTATCGTTATACGTATGAAGATGAGGCGGGTATATGGAGGGAGATTTCGAAACGACCTGTCGTTTTTGAGGTGGAATATGTACTTCTGCATGGGGGTAAACAGTATATCTATGCAGATTTGTATAGGAACTTACCAGGCCGATATCGTTTCTTTTTCGATGTTTGGAGATACGACCGAAGTTATACTTTCATGGCTGAGTTCGGTTTATGGGACACTAATGTGGTGGGTAAATAAAAATAGTCATTATAATCGAAAAGTCTTAATGGAATGAAAACGGTAAGATTCTATTGCTTTTGGGTAATTGGTTTCCTTTTAGTAGTCAGCTGTACTGGGAAACCTGCACAAAGAGAGACGACTGCCTTCGAACAGCCTTCTCAGGAACAGATTCCTGACCAAAGTGAAGGTTGGAAAATTATTGAAGCGTTGAGTAAGGCTTACGGTGATGATCCGAGCAGCATCGGAGATTTCATTGGGAGTATCCGTTGCCCTTATTTTTTGGAGGGACATTATTTTGACGGAAATACACTGGTCCTTCAGGTACGGGGTGATACGCTGCGGGCACGGAAGATACTGGAAGATGTATCAGGAAGCAAGGCTTTCCGTATCGAAATGATGACCGACAGCACATTTTCTGAAAAGCAGCTTCAAGGGCTTCTGGATGAACTGAAGAGACGGTATAAGGCTTTGCCAGGAGGGAGATTGAAGACTAATATGGTGGGTTGGGGACGTACGGCCCATTTCATTGAAGTGACCTTTATCCGTAATACTCCGGAGGCCCGTGCGGAGTTCCGCAGGTTGTTGATAGATTCGCCTGCCATTCATTTCTTGGGTCCAGAAGAACCCGCCCGGAACAATGCTACTGGGGTGTCTGAAGCACACGGTATATCTTTGCTTCCGGAATACACCGTTTATGCAGATACGGCTTCTACTACTTCATTCATCCTCTTGAACGGAAGCGGACAACACATAAGATGTGGAGAACATTATTTTATCACTTACGAGGGGGAGGATGGACAGTGGTATGAATTACCTATCCATACCGTTGCATTGGATATTGCATATAGTGTCGCTCCTGGTGCTTCGCGTCGGTTTGTGGCTAGACTGTATCCTGATGTCAATGACAATAAACCGGGGAGCTACCGCTTCTTCTATGAGGTGTCTTTGGAATCAAGAGAAAAAATCCGGATGATGGCAGAATTTCGTCTGACGGACAATTACGAGAATTCCAGATGGGCTGAAAAAACTCCGATATCGGGAATGACTGGTGGAAATTATGTGGAGGCTCCAAAGGAAGATGAGCAAACAGTTTATCAGGTAGTGGAGGAGATGCCGGAGTTTCCCGGTGGTATGCCTGCCTTAATGGAGTTCATTCGGAAAAACCTGCGGCATGACAAGGCTGAAAAGAATGAGCGTGTCATCATTCAAATAGTAGTAGATAAGAAGGGAAATGCCACTAACCCTGTGGTGTTGCGGAGTACAAATCCGGCGTTGGATGAAGAAGCCTTGCGCATCGTCAGTCTGATGCCGAAATGGAAACCGGGCAGACAAGCCGGGAATAACCGGAACGTAAAGTTCGTTTTTCCTGTGGCGTTTAAACCTTCTGTGCAGAATACGAATTAAATTGAGTGTGAATAATGAACAGAAACAGATTTTTAGCTTGTTTTTTCTTATGGGGCATTCTGGTAGCAAATGGATTGCTGGCAGGTTGTATGGAAACCCATCATCAGTCGAATACATCAACTGATAAGAATACGCATTTGGCGTCAGACGATTTGATTGATATATCGGCAGAATATGATTATTATCCGTTGAAGACGACGAAAGTGGTGCTTCAAGTGACTAACCATTCTAAGGATATTTGTGAAGGCCGGCAAGCATATACTTTGGAATATTATGATGAGGACCAGAATATGTGGGAAGCCTTGCCGGTAGATACGGTTTTGGATACTCCCTTGCTCATTCCATCTGGATATAAAGGCGTGTGCCAGCTTGTTCCTTTGGATATTACTGGTTTAAAAAACGGGTGGGTAAATACCGTATTGGTAAATGTTTTGTTAATAGTGTGAAGAAGCATTATGCGTTTTTTGAATTGGTAGATTCCAAGGGAGTGTTGGAGTTACGCAGACGAATCGATGACTATAATAGAAAAGGTGCAAACGATAAGACTGATACAGTAGCACAAAATATTCTTATGACTTATACTCAGGGCGATACTATTTTTGTAATGTTGATGAATAACGACCTCCGGTTTCAGGAAATGTTTCGTCGTAAAGTATTAAGTTATTCGTCTGTAAGTCACGGTGCTTTTCGAGGAGATATACCGTTGATTCAAGCTACTTATAGCGATACGTTGCAGATACGGATGAGGACAGAGCATCAATCTTATCCGGTTGGGACGGAAACAGTATCGGTGACGTTGACCAATCATAGTAAGAGGACTCTTTTTTTCGGCGAGGATTATGGAGTGGTCCGTAAAGAGGGCAACCAATGGATTCTTTTGAATGGTAACAATTCTTGGTTAGATATTGGAATTGGGGTTCCCTCGGGTAAGGATTACCATTTTGATGCGTGTCTTTACCCTATCTTTAATGAAAATTGTCCGGGTATTTATAAGGTATTTAAGGAGATTTCTTTTATTGGAGGGCAAAAGAAATGGTTGATGTCGGCAGAATTTGAGATTAAATAATGCGTTAAATACCCTTTTATTCTTATTAGGTGAACAGGGAAATAGAATTTTATTGTATAGCGTATGAAAACAAATGCATTTTTTCAATTGTTTGTGGCGGTGGCTTGCATGATGTGTGTCGGCTGCACGGGCAAACGAAAAGCACAATCGGATGTTGCTTTGGTAAAGGAGACTCCTCCGGCAGTACAGAGTCCGGAAGTAACGGATGACACGCTTGCAGCAGAGGAACCGGATACGGAAACTTCGACAGACAATCCGCCTCGACCGGTGGCGATGGTGCTGGAACCGGTGGCACGGGATATTCCTTCTGGCCTTCCTCTTTCTGCAGATTCGCTTTATATGCATACAGAATATGATTATTATCCTGTAGCGACTTCCAAAGTCAAGGTCTTCATTACCAGTCGTGCGAACCGGGAATATGACAGTGGAGAAGGGTACAGTCTGGTATATTACAATGAAGCACTAAAGCAATGGGAACCTCAGCCTACCAGTCCGATAATCAACGATGTGCTATGGGCGTTTACGCCCGATTACCCTACGCACCGGCAGACTATTCAATTTTATACGGACAAGAACCGTCCCGGCAGGTATCGTATTTACAAATCATTCAACCGGAATACACGTATGGCATACGCGGAGTTTGAACTCGTATCCAAGGCTCAGCACCGGAAACTGCTCGACAAAATTAGCCGGTACGGAGAGAAGCATCCCAAGGACCGTGTCATAGAAAACTTGAATACTTCGTTTTTTCGGGACAATGACACGTTGTATATGTCGTGGATGGTGAACTCGGAGGCATTGCAGAAAGAGTTCCGGCAGAAGGTGCTGAATTATGCGGCAATCGTGGTGAACGACGGGAAAGAGGATGTGGCTACTTATTTCACTCAATCAATGTGTACGGATACTTTCGGCATCAAGATGTACACGGAGAAGGCGGTGTATCTACCAAATACGGAATCCGTGGCAGTGAGAATCGTGAACCGGAGCGGACAGAGCATCTCGATGGGGTCGCCGTACTGGGTGCTTCGGAAGGAAGGGGAAAAATGGTTGTTTTTGCCTGGAGCAACGGTTTGGACACTTGAAGAACGTTTTCTTCCATCCAATAAGATTTATCCTTTTCCTGCCAGTTTGTATCCGTCACTTCGTATGCTTACGCCCGGCGTCTATCGTGTGGTGAAGGAAATGGATATCGGGGATAATTATCGCGGCTGGTATTTTGCGGCGGAATTCCGGATTGGTCACAAGGTGGAAGAGCGGGATGCTGCGGACAAGGAACCTTCGTCACAGCCTTTGCAGGAAGTGGCTGAGGAAAAGGATATGGATATTGCGTATGACGTGGTAGAGGAGATGCCGGAGTTTCCCGGGGGCATATCGGCCTTGATGGATTTTATTCGGAAGAATCTGAACTATGACAAATCGCTTGTGCCTGAAACGGTTGTAATTCCTCGGGTCATCGTGCAGTTTGTGATAGATGAAGAAGGAAACATTATTCATCCGGTGGTGCTGCGGGGACTGAATCCGGCATTGGACGAAGAGGCTCTTCGAGTAGTGAAGCTGATGCCGAAATGGAAACCGGGACGGCAAAGCGGAAAACCGGAGAAAGTGAGGTATGCCATTCCGGTTACTTTCGAGCGTGCCGCCAAGGTTCCTTGATTTTATCGGAGTGGTTTAGAAAAATAACTCTGTCATGACAATTATTTTTTCTCTCAAAAAGTCGTTTTGTGGATTTATTTTTTTTCATCGGATAATCCCCGTATCCTTGTCCTTCAGCTGGATAGAGCGGTTGACGTCGCGGAACTTGCGTCCTCTGGTCAGGCGCCACGTCACGGTCAGGTTGACGAGGTTGCAGGCGTCGCGACTGTAGAGGGCGGTGGTTTTCTGGAGGTTCCGGTTCAGGACTTCCGATTCAAACATTTTGTATTTGTGTTGAAAGGGCTGTTGCCAGATAAGGGCAAACTGCCAGT
>ERZ791743.491-NODE-491-length-36958-cov-10.826464_pt1 | contig 36958 bp, 33 predicted proteins | sample MGYA00509952_ERZ791743 | MGnify/ENA primary metagenome ERZ791743 (study PRJEB30046, sample SAMN00792040) | human gut metagenome | study: EMG produced TPA metagenomics assembly of the A metagenome-wide association study of gut microbiota in type 2...
TATCACTTCATATGCCATCTTATTTTTAGAGACATTTACTGAATGTCCCTAATTAGATTTCCGTCAAATAATCAATGAAATAACAAAAAGTTTGACTGTATAGTGATAAATTATACAGTCATACTTCAAAAAATGTTCTCCGATTTTAAATTAGTGTTTCAATCTCAGATATGCTGGTCACATTTCTCTAAAGATATTCCAGATAAACAACGTGTTCCCGATAATGTATCGGCGCCACATCCGTTTCGGTTCTTTCAGCAGTCTGTACAACCATTCCAGACTATGTTCCTGCCACCACAGAGGAGCCCGTTCCATGGTGCCGGCAAAAAAGTCGAACACCGCACCGATGGTGCCGCAATGACAGTGAATGTCCAGTTCATTCCAATGGCGGTATGCCCACTTCTCCTGTTTGGGGGCCGTCATGCCAATCCACAGCAAGTCCGGATTAGCCCGGTTGATAGCTTCGATGATTGCCCGGTTCTCTTCCTCCGAAAATTCCGGCTTGTAGGGTGGGGAGTACGTTTCAATCCGGATGTTCGGGTAGACCGTTTTCGCTTTTTCCCGAATCAGCTTCAGCACCTTTTCGCTGCTTCCCATGAAGAAGCAGGTACCTCCCTTCTGGTTCAGCCGTTCCATTTCCATGGTAAACAAGTCCCATCCGGCAATACGTTCTGTCGGCTGGCTTTTCGCTTTCAGTTTCCGGCAAGCCATCACGATGCTTGCTCCGTCGGGAATCAGTGCATCTCCTTTCATCAGCGCTTCGGCAAAGAACGCATCCTTCAGAGCCGTATTATAGGAGTGCGCATTGATGGTATTGATTAACAGTTTCCCTTCCGGAAGAGCCTCCAGCTCTTTCTTCGATTCAACGATTTTTATATCTTTTAGTTTCAGCATACGTTTGTGTGCGTTTATATGGATAATCCGTTGCCTGTGTACGATAATGTGACAAAACTATTACGATAGTTTTCTGTATCTTGCTGCGAATCCCCAAATTTCCATAAAGCAAACCAGCGGTACGATAAATCCCACTGCCATGGAAATACGGTCGGCTATAAGCCCCATTAACAAGGGAGCCACTGCTCCTCCTACAATCGACATAATCAGATAAGAAGAAGCCTGTTTGGTTTGTGTGCCAACGTGGCGCAAAGATAAGGAAAAAATAGTAGGAAACATAATTGATTCACATAAAAAGCACAGTAACAGGAAATACCATCCTGCTCCGCCCGGCATCAGAATGACTGCCACCATGCATACACAGGCACCAGCCGCACAAACGGCCAGCACTTTTTCCCCCTTCACGAAGCGCATCAGCCAGCTTCCGCCCATGCGTCCGGCCATGAACAGTCCCATGCCGCCGAACGACAGCCATACCGAAGCCTCCTGTGCCGAAACACCCGCATTTTCGGTGGCGTAGTTGATGAAGAAACTGTTGATGCCCGTCTGTGCAGCTACGTAAAGGAAAAGCGACAACAGTCCCACCGTGAACGAGGTCGTTCTCCACAGCGATTTCCCGCTCGCTTCAGCCTGTCCGCTTTCAGCTTCCCGGCCTATTTCCGGCAGTTTCACCCGCGAAAAGAGGATGGCGATGCATAGCACCACCGTACCCAGCACCGCGTAAGGAGTAGTCACGTCACCTCCTCCGGCAAAGAGGAAGAAGCCTCCCGCCAGCGGACCGCAAATCCAGCCCAGCCCGTTGAATGACTGCGCCAGGTTGATACGCCGCTCACTGCCTTCCGGTTCACCCAGCACCGTGACATACGGGTTCGAGGCCGTTTCCAGGCAAGTCAGTCCGCAACCGATGACGAACAGCGCCAGCAGGAAAAACTCAAACGACTGAATCCGTCCTCCCGGAATGAACAGCAACGCCCCGATGCCATACAGCACCAGGCCCGTCAGCACCCCTGTGCGGTAGCCGAAGCGGCGGATAATCCGTCCCGCCGGCAGTGCCATGATAAAATACCCTCCGTACACCACCGCCTGAATCAAGGCCGAGCGCGTGCGGGTAATTTCCAGTGTATCTTGAAAATGTTTGTTCAGCACATCCAGAATACTGTGTGCCACTCCCCACAGAAAAAAGAGGGAAGTAATCAAAATAAAAGGAACCAGGAAACTCTTTCCGTCCCTGGTTCTTACTAATCCAATCTTTTCCATCTCAGCTTCTACTGATTTCCAGTCCCTTGTTCGATAAGCTCATCTCCACGAAGCGCGCCCGTTCGTTCGGACGTTCCTCTGTCAGAATCCGGCGGATACGCACCGCCGCATCCGGATCCTTGGCCACCATGTACAGGTAACCGCCGCCCCCGGCACCCGGTAACTTATATCCCAGGCAGAGGTCATCAATCCGTTCTGTCAAGGCCTGTACTGCCGCCGGATTCGTCCCCTCATCCAGCAGCTGGTTCTGCTTCCACGTCTTCCGTATCAGTCGTCCCGTTTCCTCGAAGTCATTCCGCAGGATGGCGTCGTACATATCCATGGCGTGGCCCTTCATCTGTTCCAGCAGGTGCAGGTGACGGTTCGAGTTCAGGAACATGCCCTTCACAATCTCCGCCAGGATGCCCTTGGCCGTACGCGTAATGCCCGTGTAATACAGCAGATGGCACTTGCGGTACTCGTCGCTCGTGAACAGGTAATCCGGCAGCCAGCGCACCTTCGGTTCCTGGTGCCATCCCGGTTGCGTCTGGAGCAGCTTCACCCCGTGCAGCACACCTCCGTACTGATCCTGCCAGCCGCCCCCTGTGGTGAGCAACTGTTCCAATACCAGTGTACGGCTGCCGATGCCCTGCTTGTCCCAGTTCAGGCCGCAGAAATCATTCAGCGCCCCTAATACCGTAGCCGCTAAGATGGAGCTGGTACCCAGTCCCGAACCTGCCGGAATGGCCGACAGCAACGTCACTTCGATACCCGTACCGAACGCCTTCAGCTGTGCTTCCAGCGAAGCAAACCGTTCTGTGGAGAAATCCGGATGGAACCCCGCCAGCACCAGTGCCGCTTTCGGAATGGAGAACGGCGAGCCCACCTTGCGGTAATCCTGCAACTCCTCGTAGGTGGAAACCACCTCCATGGCTCCCAGGTCAATCGAGCGCAGCGTAATGCGGTACTCCTTCGACGGCTTCACATACACCTGCAGCGGTGGCTGTCCGTTCAGTTCAATGGCCAGGTTCACCACGTTGCCCCCTTCCATCAGGCTGTAGGGTGGGGTATCCGTCCATCCCCCCGCAATGTCGATGCGCACCGGACTGCGTCCCCACACAATCTGGTCGGCATACACCGACAGCTTCGGCTGCTGACGGTAATCCATCGTGCCGGTCAGCCCCTCTCGCATCAGGCCGAACGCCCGTGCCTCCAGTTCCTTTGCCTCCGGCTTGCCCTCCAGTTCGCACACCTTCGCGCGGAACATCGCGTCGCTGATACGCTTCAGCAGGGGAGACCCCTCCGGCAGTTCCTCCGGCAAGGCGATGCCCCCTTTGGCATACGCCCCGGCCGCCTCCTGCAAGTCTATCTGATAGAACACGCTCCGTTCCTGGTTCCTGGCCAGCAGGCTCCAGTTCTCCTTGCGGAACACCTCCCGCTGGGCGAACAGCCGTCGCAGGTTGGCATACGCCGAAATCTCGTCGGCCGACACCTTGCGCGCCTTCATCCAGATAGCCCGTCCGGCTTCACCCTGTCCGCCGTCCGTCATCCATTGCAGCACCGTGCCCAAGTCCTCTATCGAGTCCGTTACCGGAAAAATCGCTGCCCCCTGCAAGTCCTCACAGCCCCGGATTTCGTCCGCTGTCAGACCTCTTTCGGTCAGCCATTCCGTTACCGGACGGCCCAGGTATGTAGTCGAAGCCTCCTTCAGGCTTCCCTTGAATTTATCGTTAAAACCGTACGGACGTGCGGCAAACTCCCGTTCGCCCATCGGCACCACGTCGATGCACACCCCTTCGGGCACGTTCAGCGCCCAGTCGTTGCGCGGCACCCCCGTGATGATGTTCCGGCTGTGCAGCGTCCAGTTCCTGCCCACGTGGCTGTTTTCCACCCACACCTCCGCGTTGTCGGCCGTCAGCGGGAACTCCATCTCCGCATTCTGCACGAACACCGCCGGATGCGGTTTCACCTTGTGGTGCATAATCGCCCGCTGGTCCGTCACGCAGTTCTGCACCGCCAGCGTCGACGAAATCATCTCCCGGCTCGTACCGTAGTGGTGGAACTCACCGCCCGGCAGCGGCAGGATAGCCACCTTCAGGCTGTTCAGCTCCTCATCCACGATGCGCGGATGCGCCCCCAGTGCCAGTCCGAACTCCGAATACATGTCGTAGAACTTCACGCCCCCGTCCTGGTCGGTCGAGCGTTTCACCATCAGCTCGATGGCGCGGTCGCTCAGCAGCCAGATACCGATGTCCATCAGGAACAGGTAATCCTGCATCAGCCCCGCCATTTCCTCCACGCTCGGCTTCTGCAGCATGAAGTCCAGCTTCTCCGGTTCCTTCCGCGACGACACGAACACCCCGTGGTTCTTCGCCAGTTCCGGGTCCACCCACAATCCGTAGCACACCACGTCCACATCCGGAATCTCCTGCAGCGGCTGGGTAGCCCGGATGTACACGTCGCCGCTCGCAATCAGCGTGCGCAGTCCCTGCGGCGCCCGCTCCATGATTTCCTCATACAGCGGCAGCTGCAGCGAGAGCAAGTCCTGTGTAAGCTTCTGTCCCCGTGCCCAGCGGAACACCGGAATCGGCGTCAGCACCTTGCCCGACGGTGCATAGCCCGGCAAACGGCGGCTCTGCCCTCCGGCATGCAGCAGGATACGCTTCTCCCGTGCCAGCCAGTCGCCCAGTGCGGCATCCTTATCCTCTTCCTCCCGGCAAGCATTCAGCAGCCAGGCCGTACCACCTCCCGAACCCAGTTTCTTTCCCACCGGGTCCGATGTGCAGAACCACTCCTTGTGGTCCGCATGCATAATATCGTGAAAACACTCCACCAGATTTGGTGGCAATGACAATAACTTTTTCATGTAATCCAATTAAGAATTAAGAATGAAGAATGATGACACTTACTTGTTTTTAAATTTTAATTATTCATTATTCACTCATTACAGCTTAAATATCCGCGTCATCAGCTTCCATTTCTCCTGCGAGGTCGCTCCCGGAGCAGCTTTCTGGAACTTCGCCATGTGCGCTTCCCATTCCGCCTGACGGGGCAGGGTAGCCAGCCGTGCATAATCCCGTTCCATGTCAAACTCATCCGTGGTATCCATAATCATGAACAGGCGGTTTCCGTCAATGTAAATCTGCATGTCCGTGATACCCACCTCGCGGATACCCGCTTTCACCTCTTCCCACACGTGTGCATGTTCTGCTACGTAGGCTTCAATCAGCTCCTTGTCGTCATAGAGCTCCAGTGTCTGGCAATATCTTTTCATAATTAATAATGAAGAATTTGAAGCGAAAAATAAAGGATGAAAAATGGTTAAAGTTTTTCATCCTTTATTTTCGCTGGTTTACTATTTTAGTTTGCAGGCGTAAAGTCAATCAGTATTTGTAATTTACTGTTGTTGTAAAATGTTCCTATATACCCTTTGGTCTTTCTGTCTTTTGAGATGAACTCATTAAACAGCATCAATCCTTTATCCTTTATCAGGCTTCCCACGCTTCCGTCCGCATCGACGCTTTCCAGAGTACCATTATTGAGCTGGTCAAGGCATGCGTTCAGCTTGGCGGTTTCATCCGGTGTCAAAGTCAGGTTGCCCTCATTAGAGCCATATCCGGAGAATTCATATTCATCCATTAACTCAATGACATGGATACCTAGATTTCCTGCATATTCATTTACCTGCTGTTCAGAAGGTGTACAAATGTATCGTATTTCACTTAGTTTGTCGTTTGTGAATATATATTCCACGGTTCTGTCGCCATAGGTTGCCACCGATATAGTCGATTGAGAAACGTCCTGGGCTACCTCTCTGAAATAGCTTACGGTGCCGTACATATCTTCCTCGCTGATTCTAAAGCCGTCAGTGGTCTGCTCCAGTGTTTTGTAATACTTCAGGTTATTGTTCGTCGTTTCGCGCGAATCTCCCCAGAAATGACATCTGATGTCCGATGCCACCACGTTCACGTCGGTCGACTTCTCCACTGTCTGTTGTACCTCCCCATCGTGGAAGATGCCTGTATTTGCAGCAGAAACAGTCACCTTGTGTGTACCGGATTTAGTAAGTGCCATCTCTACCGAAAATTTGTTATCCTTCGAAAGTGTGAGGGAAATAGGCAGACCACCATCTATTGAAATGCTCAGATCCTCTTTTGTTACGTCCTTTCCCGGTACATACGAACCGCTTATGGTAAACCATTGGTGCGTACCAATTGTGGTGCGGTCTATTGTAAGTTCTCCGAAAGACCCTGGAGTAGCATACACTGTATTGTCTTCTTCCGAGCAGGAAGTCATGGCCAGCCCCGTCATGGCTAAAGCTGCATAAGCAAAAAATCTGAACTTTTTCATAAGTCAATATTAATGAAGATGATTGATTCTGCAAAGAAAATGAAAATAATCAAGACTTAATAATGATTTTGGAAGAAATAATCCAATAAATTCCTCATTTCGTCCTTCTGTAGAGGATGTTACTTCAATTTGTAACTTTAAGAATTGAACATCTCTATCAAGTCCCAGTTCAGTGTACTCTCAAAAATATGTTTCATCTCGTTGAGATCCTGATAATCATTCCAGTATTGTTTCTCCTTGTCAATTTCCCGTTTGATTTCTATCACATTCTGGCTGTTTTCCACACCTTTTTGCGCCATCACCAGTATTTTGGGCGTTCCTTTCAGTTTATAGGAATTCATGGCTTTCCTGTATTCTTCTAATGTAATGCTTCCTACCTGTCCGTTTATGATGAACAAAGCCCAGTTCGCCTCTTCCACTATAAAGTTGTTGTATTTCTGCTGCTGTCCTCCAAGAACCACAGCGCGTTCAAAATCTTCAAACGTGTACGACAGAATCCGGAATTTTTTGCTAGCCCATTTGTTGTACATGATACTGGTCACAGCTCGCAGTGCGTCGCGTTCTGCCTGCAGCGCTTTAGAACCGGCGATGAAACATTTAATCGTTTTTTCCGTCTTCTCCGTATCCTCTTCAAATTTGGCATACAGCAGTTTGCATTGGCTGGAGTTTACAGTGTGGCTGTACGTCCGGTGCCTGTTACTTTTATTTGTCTCCTCTACGTCTACCAGATACTCTCCCTTATCCAGGTGCGTGCTGTATACACCTCTTGCCGCTATTTCCGACTTCACCTCACCATCTATCGATATTCGTGAGGCCGTATCGCTTCCAACCTTCAGATTCGTTCGGTTACGTTTTATTTTGGTTAATAAAAACGTACATACACTTCCCGCCAGAAACGCAAGGATTATCGCTATCCAGTTATAGTTGCTCTCAGGTGGTGTCTGTTGTGGAAGCTCCTCCTCGGTAGTTGCTTTATTGGGCACACTGTCTGTCTTTGCCGTGTCCGTTTCTGCTATTATTAAACCCGAACTGTCTGCCGCAGTTATATCCTCGCCAATGGCCACACTGTCGGAGGCTATTGTGTCTCCTGTGATATTTACGATTTCCTCTATTGAGATTGTATCATTCTCCCATTCAGGAGCATTTTCACTCGTGTCTGATGTAAAGAACAGCCAGTGTATACCTCCTCCTATAAGAACCAGCACCAACAGCTCAATCAGGCAACAGCCACCTTTCCCTACAGAAGGGCCTGAAAATCCTCCTCTAGAATAACTTTTTTTCCTGTTTAAAATTTCCTCATCGTCCCATTCGTCGGGCTCATACGCCGTATCTTCCAGTATCTTTTGAATCTTTTCCTGTGAAGAGGAGTGAATGAACGAGACGATATTTTCTGCCGTCTGGTCCATTCTGTCAGGAACTAAAACAGGATATGCCGCGTTTTCGAATGTAGACAGGAACCATTCATTCTTGCTTGCAGAAGGGAATAATACCGGAATAACTTTCTTATGCTTGGAAAGAGCGAAATCAATCTCCCGTCTTACCATTACGGAAGAAGCGGAATGATTGCTGTAGAAAAAAAGGATTATATCCGTTTTCTCAATCAAGGTAATAATCTGGTCAGCAAAATTCTCTCCGCTGTTTATGTAATCAGCATTGAATATATCGAAATTTTTCTCCTTCAACTCTTTGCTGACTCTTTCTACGACTTCCGAGTCTTCTCTACTATAGCTGATGAATATTTTCATAAATGCGGCCATTTATATGTTATAAACAGTTACTGTTTTTATTTCTCTGCTTTTTTGACTATAATGGTATGTTATTTCTGCTAATATAATAAAGTTGTGGCATTGTTTCAGCTCTGGAATCACAATTAATTGTGATTTGACTTGTTTCTTTCTACGTGAGTCTTTTATCAATGAGCGCCGCCAAAGCTTAATGGCCAGAGAACCGTGGAAGATAAAAGTGAAAAGGTAAAAACGAGCGGTTTTCTTTCGTTTTTACCTTTTCCTTATTCACTTTTCATTCTTGGTTATCGTCCCTTATACATCGAGTCATAATACTTCTGGTAGTCACCGCTCGTCACGTTGTCCATCCATTCCTGGTTGTCCAGGTACCAGCGCACTGTCTTTTCTATGCCTTCTTCAAACTGCAGGCTCGGTTCCCAGCCCAGTTCCTTCTGCAGCTTCGTAGAGTCGATGGCATAACGCATGTCGTGGCCCAGACGGTCGGTTACGTACGTAATCAGGTCCATGTCTTCACCCTCCTTGCGGCCCAGCAGACGGTCTACCGTGTTGATTACTACCTTGATGATGTCAATGTTCTTCCACTCATTGAAACCGCCTATGTTATACGTCTCCGCCGTCTTGCCGTTATGGAAAATCACGTCGATAGCTCGCGCATGGTCCTCCACATACAGCCAGTCGCGCACGTTTTCCCCCTTACCGTATACCGGCAGCGGCTTGCGGTGACGGATGTTGTTGATGAACAGCGGAATCAGTTTCTCCGGGAACTGATACGGCCCGTAGTTGTTCGAACAGTTCGTCACGATGGTCGGCATGCCGTACGTATCGTGGAATGCCCGCACAAAGTGGTCACTGCTCGCCTTGCTGGCAGAGTAGGGACTGTGTGGATTATACTTCGTATCCTCGTAGAAGAAATCCTTCCCGTAGGCCAGGTGATGTTCCGACGACGAAGCTGTGGTAGTAAACGGCGGCTCGATACCCTCCGGATGCGTCATCTCTAGTGCCCCGTACACCTCGTCGGTAGAGATGTGATAGAAACGCTTGCCCTCATACTTCTCCGGCAGACCTTCCCAGTACACCTTGGCCGCCTGCAGCAGCGACAGCGTACCCATCACGTTGGTGCGTGCAAAGGTAAACGGATCCTTGATGCTGCGGTCCACGTGACTCTCCGCCGCCAGGTGAATGATGCCGTCCACGTGATACAGCTCCATCAGCTCCTGCATTTTCTCATAGTCACAGATGTCCGCCTTTATGAACACATAGTTCGGCTGGTTCTCAATGTCCTTCAGGTTCGCCAGGTTCCCCGCATACGTCAGCTTGTCCAGGTTGATGATACGGTACTCCGGATACTTGTTCACGAACAGGCGCACCACGTGGCTGCCAATAAATCCGGCACCGCCGGTAATCAGTATGTTACGTTTGAATGTAGTCATAATAGTAAAGAATTAATATAGTGAAACATGATAGTCAAATGGAGAATCAAAATCCTTCAACAGCGGATGCTTAGTGTCTTTCTCGCTCAGAATAGCGTGTTCCGTCGGGATACGCCAGTCGATGCCCAGCGAATCATCCAGGATATTGATACCACCGTCCGCTTCCGGATGATAGAAGTTGTCACACTTGTACTGGAAGATGGCCGTTTCACTCAGTACGGCAAAACCGTGTGCAAAGCCCCGCGGCACAAAAAACTGGCGATGATTCTCCTCCGTCAGTTCCACGGCCACATGCTGCCCGTAAGTAGGACTCCCTTTGCGGATGTCCACCGCTACGTCCAGTACTGCACCCTTCACACAGCGCACCAGTTTACTCTGTGTGTACGGCGGGCGCTGGAAATGCAGCCCGCGCATCACCCCGTACGATGACATGCTCTCATTGTCCTGCACAAAATTAATCTTTCCCACCTTCTCTTCAAATTCCCGTTGAGAGAACGATTCAAAGAAATACCCTCTGGCATCCTTAAAAATGCGTGGCTCGATAATCACCACACCCTCTATCGCTGTTTTAATTACTTCCATTTTATATAAACAGATAAGTCATTTAACTATTAACTGAAGAAACGCTTTTAATTATTAACTATAAACGTTATTCCAGGTTTGCCTTCCCCGTACGCTCCACCTCGTCAATCACCTTCAGCAGATATTGTCCGTACTGGTTCTTCAGCATCGGCTGGGCTTCCTCCCGCAATTTGTCGGCCGAAATCCAGCCCTTGCGATAGGCAATCCCTTCCAGACACGCCACTTTCAATCCCTGACGCTTTTCAATCACCTCAATGTAGGTAGAAGCCTCTGCCAGTGAGTCATGCGTACCCGTATCCAGCCAGGCAAATCCCCGTCCCAATGTCTGCACCTTCAGTTCCCCGTCTTCCAGGAATCGCTGGTTCACCGTAGTAATTTCCAGTTCCCCGCGAGCCGACGGCTTGATGCTTTTGGCCACCTCTACCACCTTGTTCGGATAGAAGTACAAGCCCACCACCGCATAGTTCGATTTCGGATGCTGCGGTTTCTCTTCAATGGAAAGACAGTTCCCTTCCTTGTCAAATTCCGCCACCCCGTAACGTTCCGGGTCGCTCACCCAGTAACCGAATACCGTAGCCTTCTTATTCTCTTCTGCCGTCCGTACCGCTTCCCGCAGCATCGCACTCAGTCCGTTCCCATGGAAAATATTGTCCCCTAATACCAGACAGGCCGCGTCATCCCCGATGAACTTCTCCCCGATAAGAAAAGCCTGCGCCAGTCCGTCGGGCGAGGGCTGTTCCGCATATTCAAAACGTACCCCGAAGTTACTTCCGTCGCCCAGCAGACGCTGGAATCCCGGCAAGTCGTAGGGCGTAGAGATAATCAGAATCTCCCGTATACCCGCCAGCATCAGCACGGAGATGGGATAATAAATCATCGGTTTGTCAAACACTGGGAGCATTTGCTTGCTCACTCCCTTGGTAATGGGGTAGAGACGTGTGCCGCTACCACCGGCTAACACAATACCTTTCATTCTTAATTATTAATTGATTTAGTCTCTTCTGAAAATATCGCGTGTATAAACTTTTTCCTTTACGTCATCCAGGCATGCATCGTAGCGGTTGGCAATGATGGCGTTGCTCTGCTTCTTGAAATCCTCCAGGCTGTTCACCACCTTTGAGCCGAAGAACGTAGTGCCGTCTTCCAAAGTCGGTTCATAGATGATGACCGTGGCACCCTTCGCCTTGATACGCTTCATTACCCCCTGGATGCTGCTCTGGCGGAAATTGTCGCTGTTCGACTTCATGGTCAGGCGATATACCCCGATGACACATTCCTTCTCCGCTTCCGGACTGTAATCCCCGCGGTTGTAATAGTCGTAGTACCCCGCTTTCTTCAGCACCTGGTCCGCAATGAAATCCTTACGCGTGCGGTTACTCTCCACAATGGCCTGAATCAGGTTCTCCGGCACATCCTGGTAGTTGGCCAACAGCTGCTTGGTATCCTTCGGTAGACAGTAGCCTCCGTAACCAAAAGAAGGATTGTTATAATGCGAACCGATGCGCGGGTCCAGACAGATACCCTGAATGATGGCCTGTGTGTCCAGTCCTTTCACCTCCGCATACGTATCCAGCTCATTGAAGTAGCTTACGCGCAGTGCCAAGTAAGTATTGGCAAACAGCTTCACCGCTTCCGCCTCTTTCAGTCCCATAAACAATGTGTCGATGTCCGGTTTCAAGGCACCCTCTTGTAACAGCGCCGCAAACTCATGCGCCTTTTCCTCCAGGTGTTCTCCGGCAATTGCCTGAATCGCCGCGTTCTCCTCGTCACGTCCGTTAATCAGTTTCGGGAAGCCCACAATGATACGGCTGGGGTAGAGGTTGTCATACAGCGCCTTGCTCTCGCGCAAGAACTCCGGAGAGAACAGCAGGTTGAATTTCTTTCCCGCAAGGGCAGGAGTGGAGCGGAATTTCTCCGCATATTTCACGTACAGGCTGCGGCAGTACCCCACTGGGATGGTACTCTTGATTACCATCACCGCATCCGGATTCACCTCTAACACTAAGTCAATCACCTCTTCCACGTGCGAAGTATCGAAATAATTCTTCACCGGGTCGTAGTTGGTAGGAGCGGCTATCACCACGAAATCCGCATTCCGATAGGCTGAAGCCCCGTCCAGCGTAGCGGTCAGATTCAGTTCTTTCTCTGCTAAATACTTTTCGATGTATTCATCCTGAATAGGGCTGATACGGTGGTTGATTTTCTCTACCTTTTCAGGAATCACGTCTACAGCTATTACTTGATGATGCTGAGCCAGCAGTGTAGCTATGGATAAACCTACGTAGCCTGTGCCGGCTACAGCAATATTTAAGTTACTCATACTATTAGGCAATAATGATAAGCAAAGAAAAAGAATAATTTGTAGAAAACCAAATTCATTATTCTTTCAGCAAACAAATTTCCAGGCATCGTTTAATGTTCTCTTCAAAACGAGGCAAAGTATATTCTCTTTCAAATTTAGCTCTTCCAGCCTTTCCAAGTTGTTTTCGTAAAGCTTCATCTTTCAATAAAAGTCCGATACGTTCAGCTAAAGGCTGCACCTTTCTGCAAGGGACTAGGAAACCTGTTTTCCCCTCATCCACAATTTCAGGTGTTCCACCTATTGCACTCGAAACACAGGGTAAGCCCTGTTCCATTGCTTCAAGTAACACAAGAGGAAAGCACTCATTGAAGGTAGGTAAAACAAAAATGTCAGCTTGTTGGAAAAATGTCAATTTTTCTTCTCCATATTTCCTGCCATGATAAGTAACACAGTCTGCTATTCCACGTTGCTCACATTCTCGTTTGAAACATTCCGCATTCATATCCGCTGTTTCTCCACCCACAAAATCACACTGAAACATATATCCCTGTTCCTTTAACTGCTTGCAAGCATCCAATAATGTAAGTACTCCTTTGTCAATTAATAAGTTTGATAAAAAGAAAATATGAGGCAGACTTCCTTTTTGGGGGGCTTTGTTAGTAGGAGAAGATTCCGGAATACCATTGGGACAAAACAATACTTGTTCTCGTTTCACGAATTGTTGCATATCTTCATAAAGCGGTTCAGCCAGTAAAATTATTTGAATTCCTTTAAAGAAATGACGATACAGCCATTTATCCGGTTTGTGATTCTGCCGGGTAGCCACCCCTTTATTATGATAGTGAGCCACTACTTTGCATCCCATTGCTTTCAATAACTGTACTACCACAAAATCCTTGTAGAAAGCTCCTCCGCAAGCATTGGGTGTCACGTATACCAATTGTGGCTTCAGCTTTTTTACTTCTTTTCGAATTCGGCTTAATAATTGTACAAACTGGATTAGTTTTCGTAGTCCTACTTTTCCTATATCCGCTAAATTTTTTGCTGTGGTAAGGTTTATATAATGGCAGTCAAATGCTTCGTTCACTACCTGGCTGTCATGAATATATTTCCCCATCATGGAAGCTCCATGTACAGGAGGTGGCATGTGGAGAATAAATAAAATTGTAGGTTTCATTCTAAATTAATTCAAATTTCGATGATATTCTCGATATTTCAAAAACTTTACAAGCATCCACCAGGTAAGCGGTGTATACTTTGCTAGATTCATGAGCTTTCCGATAGGGTCTTTTATGAAATACTTTCCATAACGTAATGCTTCATGGCGACTTAATGTCAATCTGTCTGAAAGTAGTTGACAATATGTTAGGTTACGGCTTACCCGTCCACGTGCTTTCTGATAAGAAATTGTTGATTTGGGCAATCGTGTTATTATGCGTTTCTCCCATTCAGCGATACTGGGTGCATTCTTCCAGCGGCGTTTCATCTTGCTCAACCAACCTTGCGATTGTGTCACATCCCCTCCGTCACTCACGTAAAGTACTTCAGGAATTAATCCCCACTTTCCAAATGTAGATAAATACAGCCAAAATTCATAATCTTCAGTCACGCGTAAATCAGTCCGCATGCCTCCAGTTAGCCGAACTTGTTTAGTCCTCATAGTAGTTGAACAAGTTCCTACGTGACAGTAAGAAGCCCAATATGACATAAAATCTTCTAAAACAAAGGGAAGCTCCTTTTTTGAATCATCCATCCATGAAGGGTTATAAGAAGCTGATTTTGCAAATGAAGCAATATTCTTACAGGTTACAGAGACTGCTACACACTCATCATGTGAATTTAAAAAATCTACTGTTTTCTGAATATATCCTTGATTCCAATAATCATCTGCATCTATAAAAGCTACGTATTTCCCTCTGGCCAGTTCTATTCCTTTATTGCGGGCTACTGCAGGACCGGCATTTTGCTGTTGATACAGCACAATATTAGGCTCTTTTCGTGCTTTTATCAATTCTACTGAGTTATCTGTACTTCCGTCATCTACTAGGATTACTTCATACGAATATAGCGTTTCTTGGTTAAAAATGCTATCTAAGCAACGGTTTAATAATAATGCTCCGTTGTATACAGGAATGATTATAGATAAATCCATTTTTTTCAATTGTTATTGATAAATTTTCTTTTTTGTTTCATCCATGCTTCTGTCATCCAATGCGGCATATGATTTTTAAATGGTTGAACCCATCCATAACGTAAATATGTCCATGTTAGTGCTAAAGGGTAATACCATTTTTTTGTAATCTGGTGGACACGTAGACCTTCCAATCTAAGCGTAAGTGGGTGAGTTGCAGAAAGACCATATTGCCCGTTATATCTTGCTACTATAATCGGGATATATTGGAAAATAATATTAGCCTTACGTAATCGATAAAATAAATCATGATCAGCGATGATACGATAAGACATATCAAATAGGAACTGTTGTATTAATTTTGTTTTGACAAAACAAGATTGATGACAAAAAGGCATTATGGTATTATCTTTCTTGTAATCATCTTCTCTTGCAATGCCACTTCCAAAATCATAAATTTGGAATGTATCGCCGTATAGTACCCCGGTACTTTCTGGCCATGAGGTAGAAAAAAAATCTTGTAATGTAGAATTCGCATAAAAGCTATCCCCCGCATTCATATAATTAATCCATTCTCCATTCGCTAAACTTGCTCCTTTATTCATGGCATCGTAAGTACCTTTATCGGCTTCAGACACATAGCGAAATGTTTTACCAGCTTTAGCAAATAATGGTTTATAAGTTTCAAGTAAATCAAGTGTATTATCTTTACTTCCTCCGTCTATAACTAAATATTCAAAATCAATAAAAGTTTGTGTCAAAACAGAATCAAGTGTTTTCTTCAAATCCCTTGCTGCATTAAAACATACGGTTATTACTGTTAACTTCATATTTTTTTAACTTAATGACTTATTTAATGCCTCATAAACTCTACGTGCGCAGTTCTCTGTATTAAACTGTTTTTCTAGTTCAATTGATTTTTCCCCCATTGCTTTCAAATCCTGATGATGGAAATAATCTAATGCACTAATTAATGTTTCTTCTTTATATGGATCAAATGTAATACCATTTTCATCCTTATGTACCAACTCTGGGTGGCATCCATTATAGATAGAGGTTGCTATAGGTAAGCCACACGCCATAGCTTCAGGTACGACTAAACTCCAGTTATCTTCTATGGTGGGAAGGATAAAAATGTCAGCAATAGCATAGAATTTATAAACTATTTCATATTCTACTCTTCCTAATAAGTAAATTGATGATTCATTAGCATATTTTGAGCGGAATTCATCCAGTTGATTACCACTTCCAACTAACAATATTTTGTCTTCAGGGTGATTTTTATGGTGTTTTCTCCATGCTTGTAATAATAATCCTACTCCTTTTCGTTCTACTATTTGTCCTACAAATAGGAAAACAAGTCCAGTTTCATTTTTCTGATATTTAGCTTTAAACATTTTTTTTTCTTCTATGGTCATTGAAGCAATACCATTACGCAAGAACTTTGCATCGGCACTCATTCCTCCGATATGTATTTTTGAAGCAGATACACCTAAAGATTCTAAATATTTCTTTGTCTCTTGTCCATTAACCAAAAATCCAGAAAAAAATAGATTAAATAATTTGCGTTGCCATGTCTTTAATCTATTAGTATTACGCTCTGTATGTAAAGTTCGTTCATATCCCATGTAAATAGGAATTCTATAGATTAAACTATATAGCAAAACTAATGGAGTCCATTGGAAATAACCTTCTGTAATCAAAACATCCGGTTTAATTTTATGGATTGTCCGCAATAAACCAAAAGTAAGTGGAATACGTTTCCCTTTTTCTATATCTTTCATTTTAAAAGACATGGAATAGGTATCGAATATATAATCTCTGTAAAAAGGGATTGCATTATCTTTCAACTTTTCTTTTATTTGCTTGCAAAATTTACTTTTTCCGCAAACATCATAGCGGTTTACTGAATACATTATGTAGAATTGATTATTAAATAGCCGCATTAATTCTTCGTAAAATGGTAAACGGTATTCAAAAAAAATAGGGTTACAATAAAGTATCTTCATATTGTCGTTTTTTCGATTTATATTTTGCCGAAAAGTTTCATTACTTCTTCTATAACAGGTGCCATATCATAATAACGATATTGAGCTAATCTACCTCCAAAAATCACTCCTTTTTCTTTTTCTGCCAGTTTTCGGTATTCTTCTGCTAAAACATTATTCCTATTATCATTTACAGGATAATAAGGTTCCATACCCTCTTTGTATTCTGTAGAATATTCCTCACTTATTATTGTTTTGGAGCAATTATAAACCTCTTGTCCAAACATCTCAAAATGTTTATGTTCAATAATGCGTGTATATGGTTGGTCGTGACTGGTATAGTTTACCACCGCATTACCTTGATAGTTTGGCATATCTTTTACACGAGTATGGAAAATATGTGCCCCATATTTGTGTACATTGATTTCTTCCATATTCTCACAATATACATTTCTACCCAAACGTGGGCGTTTGTCTATTACAAAACATTTTTTTTCCTTGCTGACGGGCAAAATAAGCAAATGTGGCTCTAAAAAGACCAGAATCAACAATCAGATAATCATATTTATTATTCATCGTTTTCTTTATTTTATCGCTTTATTGATACTGGTACATAAATTAGATAATATCCAAGCTATAAATGTTGTCAGTCCAAATACTAGAACAATTACAATTATTGCATTCATATATCCTGTCATTCTGAGAATGTGACAATTTCCCAATAGCATTACTATAAATCCATGTACAATATAAAATTCATAAGAAATTTCTCCCAGGAAATTCGTAAATTTATTTTTCCATCCTCCTAAATAATAAGTAATATATAAGAGAGTGCAGGGTACTAATGTGTAAGCAGGTATACTCCATCCTGGTAATTTTGCATTATATTGACCAAGTGTTGCGTATCCCATTATAATGAGTACAGCTGTTATTATTATCCACCATATAGTTTTTGCATGATTTGAGATAATTGTTTTTATCTTACCTTCATAAAACACATAGGTAAGAGCTATTGGTAGAGGTAAGATAGATATATAAAAATAATGCTGTTTCAAATAAATAGTAATGGCTAAGTAAACTAGTGTAAATCCCCAAATAAATCCTAATTGCACTTTGCGTATTTTTCCTAATTTAAACGAGAAATAATATCCAACGTACCAAATGATTAGTGCATATATAAACCATGACATAGGCGAAGGGGATGTAAGCATAGCTATCCAGTCAAAACTGTCATGGTATATTTTAAAGCCTTGAAAGACTATAGTCATAAAGAGTAACGGCCACAATAATCTTAGCAATCGTTTTTTGAAAAAACCATGTAGATACTCTTCTCCTTTTTTTAGGTAAGAATAACCCAAACCATAACCGGCAAGCAGGAAAAAAGTAGCTACAGAAGGAGGACCCCATAAACAGAAGTCAGTCAAGAGCGGTGCTTCTTTTATTAGGTAAGGGCATAAATGAGTAAGCATGACACATATTGCTAACAGTCCACGTAAAGACAAAGTCTCTTGTAAATTGAAATCTTTCAATGATACATTTTCATTAGTCGTTATTTGTCTATAAACAAATAGTAAAGCAATAAACAATATAAGGAAAATATATAACATGCGATAATTTTACTTTTCTAATTATAAAGTATATGTAGATTTTAACTTCTTCCTCCCGTTACTATATTAAATGCTGCAGGTAGATATTTATTGAAGAACTTTCCTAAATATAAGGCTATTCCTGTTGTAAGTAGTGGCAATATAATATATGAAACCAAAGCGACTATTTCATTTCTGAAAAAGAAGTGAGCTACTCCCGCTTTCATAGATTTTATAATAAAAATATGTGTTACATAGATGAAAAAAGAATAAGCAGATACATTCAATATCCACGCTGAAAGTCGTTTGGGAATATAATGAAATAATTGCCAGACTACTACTAATCCCAATAAGGTGTTATAACGATGTATTGGCCAATAAAAAGGGAAACAAAAACAGGATATCATCCATGCACTCCCTATTGCAAACAATACTGCCTTTGGCATACGTTTGTTTAAAATCTCACCATTCTTCTGTAAAATGCCTCCTAAAAAGAAAAACAGCATACCTTCCGAGGAAACCCATCTACATTCCACAGGCCACCAGTTCATGAACAAGAGTATAAATAAAACTGTATACAACCAACGGTTATTTACTGTAAATATCCATGAATACAATGGAACTAATATCATCATGGTCATAATATCCCTTACATACCATAACACTCCGTTCCAATCACTATTTAATAATTGTAGGATATATTTCCAGGGAGTATCTTCAAATATAAATTGGTTTGTTAATAGGAGAGAGAAGACTCCCACGATGTTCCAAAATAGAAATGGAATAAATAATGTTTGTATTTTTTTTCTTACCATGGTCATATATTCACCATTGCCATAGTAAGAGTATCGTAAGAAAAAATAGCCCGATATAATAAAAAAATAAGGTACTGCTACTTCTGTAATCTTCGATATCCCATATTCAATGACTGCTACGTGCGGATTTCTATAGCTGCTCAAACCGAAAGCTTGCAAATTGAACCCATGTCTGAACACCACCATTAATGTGCAGAGAAAACTTGTAATTTTTATTTTATCGCTTAGAATTTTATCCATTAATAGTTTTTATTATATGAGACGATATGCTAATCTTTTTAAGATGGGAGAACTATTTTCTTTAATAAATGTTCTTATAAGTTTAAAACTTTATTCTATAGTTTGATTTCTATCATTTATATCTAACCTTTGAATAAATATATGCCATCATTAATACTGCTAAATAAACAACTGAAATTAGAGCTGTCTTTCCTGTTAAAAAACCGTATGAATAGCCATTCAATGTTCCGCAACAAATAGCACAAAGTAAACCGACATATCCAGGTTTCATCGCCCTATATAATGTATAAAAAATAGCTGAAATATGGTGAAAAATCAAGAGACTCAAACCGATAATTCCTAAATTTCCATACGCTCCATAGAAATTACTATGTAAATCAGTTAATGGCATATAACCTTTATCTGTAATGTAGCGTTCCATTGCTGCATAGCCCCAACCCAGCATAGGTTTTTGCTTTCCTAATTCTTCAACAACCTTCCATATAGAAGTCCTACCTGTTGATGACTTAATATCACCTTCCGATTTCCCGGCCATCAAAAATTTAAAGATATCTTCACCTAACTCTTTGAAAAAATAAATTAGTATGCCAAAAATAATGAGTAATATTCCCCATCCAAATTTTCCACATACTAATAAAGCTACACCGAAACCAAATGCTGCAGAAGCATTAGCACCTCCACTTGTGGAAACTATAAGAAAGAATATAGAAATCAAAATCCCCCCCCTTAACATTGTATATCTTTCTTTTTCATGTGTTTTTTTTGCTAGATATTCTCCACAACAATAAGAAAAACACATGGCTGCACAAGAACCCTGTTGCAAATCATGACCGATAAAACCCTGATGTCCCATTATACGGGTTACTGTTCCATTTAAAATGAGTATACCTACCATAAAAAGGATAAACAAACGTTCTGTGCTTTGGAAAGTGTAAAATTGTGAGAATATGACATAGAGAACAACAATAAAAGATAATTTTTCGAAGGCCATAAAAAAACTCATCATAGGTACATAAGACCACAATGTACTAATTAATCCTAACAGCAAATACCAAGTCAATGTAACATTGGGAGATTTTGTTTTAAATAATGCATTAGAAATAGAAGATTTCCTAAGCTTTACAGCATAGTATAAGAGTCCAAAAGTTGTTATAATTTGTAGTCCTTTTGCAATCCCACCAGCATCAGCAGGTATGCAACTCACACGTAATATCCATAACACGAAAAATAATAATATCCATTTGTACTTAGATTTGAGTATAAATAAGCATCCGTTTATGATTGTACTTAATATTTTAAATATGCCTTTCATCTAAATTGTTCTTATATTATTTTTTATGCGATTTTTAGAATATTCTTCCAGTTATAGCCATCTTCACTGCTAAATGTCTGTTGGAACCATCTCCCAATTACCCTACATATATATGCGACTATTATGATAGCAGCAAATAAAATTAATAGATTAAATGGAAAAAGGTAATTTAAAGCGGTAGTTCTTACATAAGGTTGGACAAGATATATTTCTAAACATAAACCACCGATTGCTTTTATTAGCCATCCACTAAAACGGTGATTATATAAATCTAGCATCAGTTTAGTTTGACAAAGTTGGTAAAAATAAACACAAATATAACCTAATGGAATCAATGATAATAATAGTATTTTTTGTAGAATAGGGAATATCAGAGATGCAATGGGTATAGTATAAAAAGCTAGACATGAAAGAATTAATTTAAAAAAGATAAAAGTGAAACTCCTATTTTTTATATTATTTGATATTGATTCCTTTAACCCCAGGTCAGCTCCCATAAGCATGAACAGAAAAAAGAATCCCCATTTGAAGTAATTCCATTGATAAATCCAAATTTTATCCATTGGCTGACAAAATATTAACCAATTTAATAGCTTACAATTATCTCTAATCCAAGTATAAAAAGGATCAAAAAATAAACTATACCAAGCTAAAATAATTATAGAAAGTAAGAAATAAATCCCTCGCAGATTATTAACTGTATATTTCCGAATAAAGTATAATAGCACATAATAAATCATTATGCACGATACGAACCAACCGGCACAATCTGTTAGTAATTGACTTAATTTCATATCTGTGTTATAAAAAAATAAAGCAATTAAACCTAGACCAATAACACTTGGATAGATTCTTCTAATTCTTCGTTTATACCATGTGTCAAAATTTCCTAAACGGCCTAGAAAGAGTGTGTAACCAGAACAGAAAAAGAACAAAGCATCACCTATTGCTCCACCTGTAGCTAGTTCTTTAAAATAGACATATTGTTCATCAAAATGGCTGTTTGTGATTAATAATACAGCAAAAAACTTTAATATATCTATAGATATATTTCGATTGTTTGTCTCCATATAATAAACCAAAAAGTTTTTATATTCTTTTACCTATCCCTATAATAACTTTATTTATTAGATTTAATAGCTTATTTCTGCTACAATATTCTTGCATTCGTCCTTGGGTTGAGTATTTAAAAATATCCTGCCAGGTAATGTTCCCATTGTGAAGACATTCTTCCATATATTTACTCATGTCCTGGTAACACTTTTCCATATCAGCAGAAATTCCACCTACCTCCATGTAGGAGATTCTTTCATTTATAAGTTTAATCGTACATTTGTTTTCAATTATAGCTTTAATCCAAAATACCCAGTCAGCAGATACTTTATAGTTAATATCATAATATCCTATTTTCTCAAATAAATCCCTTTTTATAAAAGTGGCTTGGTGGGGGATTGTTGAGCTTAAGAAATATGTGATTGAGAAATCAGATATTCTTAACTTAGGTGATATTCCTTTTTCACCCAAATTGTTAATATATAATTGACGACCGATTAATAAATCTTCATCGTACTTTCTTTCTCTAAAAACATCATTGAGAGTGGTTGAACAACTAAAATAATCTCCAGAGTTTAAGAATAATAAATATTCTCCTGTAGCTCTGGCAATTCCCTTATTCATCCCATCATAGATCCCTTTATCTTTTTCAGAGCACCAATAAGACAACTTATCTTTGTGGCTTATAATAAACTCCTTACTTCCATCAGTAGAACTTCCGTCAATAATAATATATTCCATGTTTGTGTATTTCTGACACAATACACTTTTCATGGTTTTTTGTAGACCAGATAAGTTATTGAAGTTTACTGTTATAATACTTATTTTTATCATTTTACTATTTTTAGTCTACGTAAAACTGCTAAAAAAATTCGCTCTGTCCAATTAGTTATATTCTTTGGAAAATCCGGGATATGTCTAAGCTCAAAAGATGCTGTATCAAATTCCATTTTATCCAGCAATGCCAACTGCCTGTTTGTTACTCCACGACCATAAAGTAAACCGGCTGTACGCATAGTGGTTAGAGGGCGTGTCTCAAATATCTCCGGATGATATTTGAAACAGTAATTCCCATAAGTTTCAAATTCTGAAAATGCTTGTTCGTCTGTTCCACTTGTTGCATTTATAATTTTCTCAAACCAATTAGCCCCAGACACTTCAGCTTTTTCTATCCGACTTATCAGCTCTTGCATAATCGAGGTTTTTATAGGCATGTGTTCAGCAATAAATGAACGATCACATAGCTTGCCAAATCCGAATATACGTTGCATTGTATCAAAGTAAGGTGTATGGTTCTCAGTCTTTACCGTCAGTAAATATTTGTCCTTATCTTTAAAACATAACTTATGGAGTGGTATCGTATCACTATCCCAAATCAGATATTCCTTTCCAGCATACGGAGTTAAGGCAAAGCCCATTTTCAAGAACTGTTGTAAGTACCATCCAGGATATATATGAGTCCCTTTTTGGAAATGAACTTCAAGATATTCTTTTACTTTTGCAAATGATAAACCCGGTATCATGTTATCTTCATCTATAAGTGTAACATGATTCTGTTTTATCCATGAATGCTGAAAAAGAATCTTATTTTCTATTTTAGTTATTAAGAAAATAGACTCTTCTTCGGTTTGTAAATAAAGTCGGCAATATCTGACCACTTTTTTTACGATTTGAAAGTCTTTTGTTGCAAGACTAATTATAATATCCATTGTTTATATTTCTAATTATAATTACTTCCTTTTTCTTATTGGCTGCTTTTTATATTAAAGAAGTTCTTTATAGAGTTTGATATATTGTTCAATGCATTTCTGCTGATTAAATTGAGATGCAAAAGAAATGGCTGCTTCTCTGGCACCATCATAGTTGAAGTTAAGAATTGCTTGCTTTAAAGCTTCGTAATTTTTACGAGGCACCACTTTTCCACATTTAGGATCAATTGTTTCAGGAGTTCCGTCACTGTCAAAAGCTACAACTGGGCAACCACATGCTTGTGCTTCTAAGTTTACTGTTGGGAAATTATCTGCTAGCGTAGGATTAATAAAAAGGTCTGCTGTATTATAAAAAGCTACAAGTTCATCACGATCAATAAGAGGAAAGATTAATACGTGTTTTAATGGTTTATACTTCTCTATATTACAATTTCTACATCCCACTATTACCATTGTATATTGATTATTTGCTAGCTCTTTTGCTAAACAGTACAGAAATTCTTCTCCTTTTAGTTCCCAAATTGGATTTCCTACAGAGAGTAGAACTTTTTTATCTGATGCGATTTTATACTTTTTACGTACATCTATGCCCTGCAATTTTCTAAAGACTTTGTGATTGATTCCATTGTTAATTACGATACAATGACTCTGCTTTAGGTATGATTCACTTACTAGTCTTGCCATCCATTTTGATGGAGTTACTATGGTCAAATGTTTAATGCGACCAATCGTATGTTTCCGATAACGATGTACCCAATGTGATAAATTAATTATCTCGTGTTCTGGCCCTAAAAAACGCTTCCCTTTTGGACAACATTTACATTCATTTTTCCACTGTAAACAGTCTTCATAATCAGGGTAGGGGCATCTTCCTGTTAAAACGCGTGCGTCATGAAAAGTCCATACTACATTAATATTATGTTTATTCACATAGTCTGTAAATAGCCCCATGTGTAAGAAGCAGTCATTAATAACATGGCAATGAATGATGTTTGGTTTTATTTCATCAAGCTGTTTTAATAACTTGCGTGTTGCAAAATAGGAGAACATATCTTGCAAGCCAAAATAATGGAACATACGTGCATGAATACCACACGAGACAGAACCACCTACCATAATATCATCCGGTTGTGTTTCTTTATGTGTGAATTTGATTACAAAATAGGCATCACCACCTGTTGCTTTGCAATATTTTTTAGTTTCTTCGAACCAGTTTCCGATAAGATCATTGGGACGGTAGGAAGAATGGATATATACGACTTTCACTTTTTGATTAGTTTGATTTTTAATGTTTGATATATTTGTTGAATATTCTATTATTGAAGAATATATTAACTTGATTTAACAGGAACATTCCTGTAAGTGTTTGACCGACATATACCAATATCCCTATAATAGGTATACTATAGTACGCATTCCACAAATAAGTGTACCATCCTCCATAATAACATTCCAAAGAACGGTTTCCTAAATAAGCCAATGGCTTAGTAGCAATTAAAGAAAATCGGTATTTCTCTATATGTTTAAAGATGTAAAGAAGAAAACCAACAAAGAATGGACATGCCATTGCTGTTATTAAAAACATCTGATCTGCATAAATTGCATAAATAAAACCTGCTGTCAGAGTGAATAGTATCGGATATACATTTTCTCGTACAAACGTTTGTTTATATAAAATGATTCCCAATACAAATACCGGAATGCGGCAAAAAAAACAAGCTAACTGCCAAGAATGTACTGGATATAAGTACATAATAATTAAAGACAGAATCAGGGATAAAGGAAAAATTAAATTTGAATGGTAGCGCATTACCACGCGATAAAAAAGGGGAAATGCAAGGTATAAAATAAGGATAGAAGCTGTAAACCAATCACAAGCACCTCGGCCTGTGAGTAGGGGCATGATTACCGTACTACCCCATATTAATTTTAGCCATTCTACATCGCCTCCAGATAACAACAAGTAAATTGTACGAAGATTACAAACAAAAAACCAAAGCGGATAAATGCGTAAAAAGCGATTAATATAGAATTGTTTAAGTGAATGTCGTTTAAAAGAATAGCATAAGCAAAAAGCACCTATCATTAGATACATATCTACTCCAATATAGCCATACTTAAAAAAACTTAACCAGTGTTCTTTAACAGGCCCCATGGCGTGAAACAAAATAATTAATAATGCTGCTATACCATATACAGGTGAGCGGAATTGCGAAAGGTGAGAGGCTATACCTTCTCCAACATTAGTATTTAATAGCAAAAATTTTTTCATTCCTATTTTAATTTAGTCTTCTGATTTTTTTGTCTTCTTATAATTTTAAGAGTAGTACGATAAGCCCATGTGTACAACTTATACAAAGGCTTGTACGTAGCAAAACGTAAAAATTTAGCTGGCACAAGCTCTCGTATTTTATTTGCGTAAAGTGGATCTTTTAAATATTGTACATCTTTATCGTAATAACCGCTAAAACCATAGTTTGGATTACAGCAGGCTGTAAAAGTATAAGAAGCATATTTAGCAAAACGCCAGCTCTCTAATTCAGGATATTTACTGATTATCCGTCTGTAAAGCAAACTTTCCAGACGTTTTCCATAGTCATCAGATACAGCTGAAGAAGCCATAATGCTATTAGGGTTATAGGCGTAATTGTAAACTACATCTTCTATATACAATGCTTTGTTAATCTTCATGCCCACCAACATATTGGTTACCACATCTTCACCCAAACTGATTTTGTTCTCAATACTTTCATCGAACACTGTATCATCAAATAAATTAGCCCGATACAAAGCCCCCCATAAATAAGGTGCTACTTTACCGGTATAGATGTTTATCAGGAATTCTTCACTGCCTATTACTTCACCGTTAGTTATTTTGTAGCTTTCTAGTGGAATTACCTTTCCATCCGGTGTGATACGTTGTGCACCACCTCGTACCATGTCATAGCCTTTGATAATTTGATTATACAAGGTAGATAATGCTTTAGGTTGAAGCCAGTCATCACTATCCAGGTGCATCAAATACTTTCCGTTTGCTATTCGCACTCCTGCTTGTCGTGCGGAAATCAAACCTCCATTGGCTTTGTGAATTACTTTAATTCGTGAATCTTTATGGGTATTTTCGTCGCATATTTCCGGGCATCTGTCAGGTGAGCCATCGTCTACCAGTATCATTTCCCAATCTGTAAAGTCTTGACTGAGTACTGAGTCAATACAGCGTTGTAAATACTTTTCAACTTTATATATGGGTATAACGATTGATATTTCCATTATTTTATCAGTTTATTTTTCAAACTCCTTATGTTCAGATACCACCTGTAAATCTTGAAACAGCATATTCCCCAAGTTCCATAATCATAAGCTCGCCATTGTTTGACGAAGCTGAATTTGCCATCTTGTGTACAATAACTATTTGCACTTTGGTACCATTGAATGTGATTTTTTTTCATCCACTTGTCAAAATCTATCAATTCGTGGTTTCGATACAAACTACATTCCACTAAGGCTCGATAATAAAAGCCTTGCATTCGAGTTTCCATTTTCGACTGATAAAAGCTCTTAGCACGTCCTAAATCTGTATGAGTAGTCAGATAAGCAAAGAATCCTTTTGATACTTGTATCTCATTCTTCATACTACGGCTCCATACAGCAGGATTCATTGTTTGCCCCTCCCGACCTACTGTATATTGGTATAAATCGAGATTAAGTGTGAAAAACGTCTTTACCATGCTTATGGGATAAAAGACCCACTCTTCATCTGTATAGCTGATTCCCTCAGTCTGTACATAGCCTATTTCTCTTAAAAGTGCAGTCTTATGAGTTACTTCGTGTATCCATACTCGTTTTAAGTCTTCAATCGGATACATTCTGTTTGGCTCATAATCAAATCTCCATTTTAGCATTGGCTCATTTTGCTCGGTCACATTTGTTCCCGATGTAATAATCAAATCGGCATCCTGATTTTTTATTGTTGCAAGATATTGAGTAAAAGCTTCTGTATTGAAATAATCGTCTGCATCGAGTACCTTGATGTATTTTCCAGTAGCTTCTTTTAATCCTCTGTTAACACATGAGCCGTAATTCCCATTTTCTTTATCGATTACGCGGAAAACAGCAGGATAACGATCTTGGTACCTGTGAGCAATTTTACTACTTCTGTCTTTACTTCCATCAATCACTACCAATACTTCTACTTGTTGAAACAAAGAATTGTCTTTTGCAACCAATGATGAAAGGCATCGGTCCAAAAGTTTTTCCATGTTATAGGTAGGGATTATGAGTGTTAGTAACTTTTCCATCTGCTTTAATTTATCGACAGTGCTAATACTTGTTCTACTATTGGAGCCATGTCATAATATTTATACTGAGCCAAACGTCCTCCAAAAATCACATTTTCCTCTTTAGCTGCCAATTTACGATATGCCTCTGCCAATGCGTCGTTTCGCTCATCATTTACCGGATAATAAGGTTCCATGCCGGGCTGATATTCTGTGGAGTATTCTTCACTAATTACAGTTTTAGGTAAATTATATACGTCTTGGCCGAAATGTTCAAAGTGTTTGTGCTCAATTACACGTGTATAAGGAACCTCATGGCTGGTATAATTTACTACGGCATTTCCCTGATAATTTGCTGTATCTTCTATTCGTGTTTTAAATGAAACTGTACGCCAGTCCAGTTTCCCAAGCGAGTAGTCGAAATATTCATCGAGAGCGCCAGTATATACTAACTTTTTTGCAATTTTTTTCCAATCACGATATTCAGAATGGAAAAAATCAACATCTGTTTTGCATTCTACTCCTTGGAGTAATCCTTCAATTAGTTTATTATATCCTCCGATAGGAATACCCTGATATTTATCGTTGAAATAATTATTGTCATATACCATGCGTACTGGTAATCGGCGAATGATGAAAGCTGGCAACTCTTTGCAAGAGCGTCCCCATTGTTTCTCTGTATATTCCTTAATAAGCCTCTCAAAAATATCTTTCCCTACCAGACATAATGCTTGTTCCTCTAAATTCTGTGGTTCGCGGTTACCTAATGTTTGAATAGCCTCCATCCGCTGTTCTTCAATTTTGGCCTGCGCTTCAACAGGTGTCTTGACTCCCCATAACTGATAAAATGTATTCATGTTAAAAGGCAAATTATACAGTTCTCCTTTATAATTTGCTACAGGGCAATTAGTGTAACGATTGAATTCGACAATCGAATTTACAAAATCCCAAACCTTTTTGTTTGAAGTATGAAAGATATGAGCACCATATTTATGTACTTGAATGCCTTCTACTTCTTCACAATAAATGTTTCCACCTAAATGTGGACGTTTGTCAATCACTAAAACTTTAAAGCCCAATTGTTTGGCTCGGTACGCAAATGCGGATCCAAATAATCCGGAACCGACTATAAGATAATCATATTTTTGCATATAAATCATTTATTTTCTTTTAAATACTCTCTTTAGGAGAAGGGACACTAGAAGTGTTCCTGCTGTTGTAAAAATAAATCGAATAAGAAATAGGAAAATGGATGTCACATTTGATTCAAGGAAACATCTTGATACAAATAGGGGAGACATGCTATTAGCACATAATTTAATGGGTCAGAGTACAAATTTAGTCTATATGTGTTCTTTTTAAGAAGAGTAATAAATTTATAGCTTCTCATCTTTTTGATAATCTTTTGCTTAAGCCTATAATCCTTACAAGCCATTGCATATATTAATGACGGCCTGCTGCACTATTTGCAACGATGTTATATCCTCTATACATAATTTATCTATTTATTTTTTTCTTTTTTGCCACCAATTAAATACTTTACGCAGCAGCATGCTTTGTAATAAAGCCTTTACTTTTTTCTCATCGTTAGTTAGAGTATAGTTAGTGCACTCTTGAATAATATGAACCACATGTGTATCATTTGGGGGAAAATTAATAATGCCATGACGTAGCATGCAATCAAAACGTTCCATTCGATAGTGAAAAAAGGCTTCATATAATTTTTCTGGCCGAGTATAATTTTTTATATACTTATCAGCCGCATCAAAAAGGCGCATCCAGTTTGCAAAAGGCATGATCCCACTTGAAGCAGATCCTTCATGAATTAAATATTCGTATACAGGCTCATTTGTTACATAAACTTGATTTACGTATGCGCCAATTCCTACATTCATTAACAAATCAGGATTTTGTTTAATTTGTCTGTCCAAACACCAAGGAAAACTATCTAAAATTGATTTTTTATATAATTTCCCACATGCACTCATTTGTATATGCGATGTTAAGACTCCACAGGCAAACTCAGAACCACTTATTATACCAGTCTTTTGATTCTGAAAAATAAAATCTTCAAACTTTTCACCTGTGGGCTTAAAATTCTGCACGTGCATGGTACCTACTATCACATCGATTTCCGTTTGATTGTATTTTATTAGGGAAGCAATTGCCGTTTCGGGTAGCATATCGTCTGCATCAACAAACATGACCCATTTGCCGGATGCATGAATAGCTCCTGTGCGTCGTGCTGCAACTTCCCCTCCATTTTCTTGATGGAGGGTCACAATCCTTTCATCAGCATCAGCTATGTTATCTATGACAGTTCCTGTGTTATCTTTAGAACCATCATTTACGATAAGTAATTCCCAATTAGGATAAGTTTGTTTTTTTATACTTTCTACAGTACGTTCAATAAAAGGGGCAGCATTATAAGCTGGGATAACTAAGGATACTTTATCTTCTATATTTTTATTTGACATTACTTTATCTTTTTAATATATTTTATAAGAACTCTAAAACTGTTGAATTTTTATCCTATAATATTGCGCTTGATGAATAGTTTATCATATTATATGATGGCTATATATTATCTCTGAAAGGGATTATATTCTAAAACATTTACTTAAGAAAGATATTTTCATTACTAACCAGCTAAATAAAAGTGTAACGATTAACAGCAAAACGAATTGTCCTAAAGGTGAATATGCACCAAGAAAACTAGTGTCAATAGGACGTAATATCATCTTTACTTCCCAATGTAAGGCATAAACAGGAAGAAATAAGGATGATAGTGAAGCTACTATTCGGTTGTTTTCGATACGCTTCCTTGCCAAAAATACAAACACAGCTATCGCATATAAGATGCAGCCTATCGAGCCAAAATAATATTCTATGAAAGGAACTCTATCATAAAGTACATAAGTAAAAGTACAATACATTATGCTAATCACTAATACTAGAAAGCCCATGATGTAAGAAGAAAAAGCATACTTTTCTATTCTATCTCGTAAAAAGGTACCTAATGAAAAATAAAATAACCAGTTCCAAATTCGCAATGTCTGATTAATGAACCGTTCTTCAAAATCAATACTTACATTCATGCAGAAAATAATACTAACCATAAAGAATAGTACTAGTACAGTTGATGGTTTGATTAGAATTTCTTTTAGTCGAGGCAAAAGTAGGTAAATGAGTATCATAGCTCCAAAATACCAGAACATCCACATGTGTCCTTTTTGAAAGAAACAGCCTAGGAAGTCCCATATTATCATAGTGGGCCAAGAGCCTTTTATTATTCCCCTAAAAATCCAATAGAAGAAACACATTGTAAAACAAAAGCGTAAAATGCCTTTTATCTTATGTAAACTATATTCCCAAGTTATTTCCTTTTGGGAAAGTAGATAACCGCTTACCATGAAAAATAAAGGAACAGAAATACCAGCAATTCTCGATAAAATAAAACCTACTGTAGTGTTTGTTTCATCAATAGTAGAATGAAGAGCCATCACTCCAAACATCGCAAAGATTTTTACTAAATCGATGGATTGATTGCGTTTTATAGATGATTGATTGTTTTTTCCCTTCATAGCGTTTATTCTTCTATTAGCTTTACCCACTGTTTCAATATATTATCCATTTTGAAACGTTTACTACTTTCATAAGCCTTTTTCCCCATCTCTTCTCTTAGCTGATCATCTTTTATCAGGATGAGGAGTTTCTCAGCGAACTGTTCCACATTTTCTGGTTCTACTAGGAAACCATCTATACCATCAGTAATAATTTCATCCGGACCTACCGGACAGTCATAGCTAACAGCTGGTACACTGCATGCATTGGCTTCGGTAAGCACCAAACCAAATCCCTCAAAACGGCTGCTTAGTGCAAAAATTGATGCATTGCTCATTACTCCCGGTACATCTGTGGTGGGTCCGGTGCAAATTACATTTTTGCATCCCATTGCTTTTGCTTCTTGTTTCAATGCCTGATAATCACCATAACCACACACAATTTCTAAGGTCCAATCTTTTACTTGTTTTTCTACGAGTAGCCAAGATTTTAAAAGTAAATCAAAACCTTTTTGAGGAGCAATACGTCCCATGGCCAATACCTTTTTTTGACCTTGATGATTGATAGGATGATTCAACTCAAACGAAAGTGGATTATAAATCTGGCGTATAAAAGAAGGTTTGAAATCTGTTTTTTGAAGATAAGTTTCACATAGTGCCTTAGTTATTAAAACTAATGTGTATGCATCTTTCTTTACCAGTTGTAAAGCTTCAGTCCGTTTCCATCCCTTTGTATATTCAAAGTCAAAATGATCCCATGCTATCCATTTAATGCTTAATCCTTTTACTGCTTTTGCAGTCCAGTTTGCATTAAATGTATCAATATCAATTACTACATCTATTTTGTTTTTCTTCAAAAATCTACGTAGCTTCCATGTACCATACCAGAAATGCCAACGCATTTTACGTTCAAATCCACCATGGCCTAATATTGTCCAAAGTTTCAACTTTGGGTGAGTTTCAAAGAAAGGTTGATGACGCTTTGAATCGTAATCTACCATCCAAACGTTATACCCATATTCTGCCAGTGCATTGGCAAGTCTTAGTCCTACACGTTCGGTTCCACCCCCACAGTCTATATTACGTATAGTGAAGCAGATATTTTTCATGTTTGTTTGTGATTCTTATTTTAATGAAACTAACGCCATTTCGTCTCGTCTTATGCTCCATCGGTTTAACCAATATTTTGCTTCATTCTTCCAAAACTTTACAGACAGAGGATGGATAAAGTACGGAAAATGATAGTTGGCCCAGGGAGTTTGTTTTAAATATTTTTTATATAGATAACGATAGGGGTGTTTGCAATCGGCAAACCATGGCTTTATGGGTTCACAAAAATGAATGATAAAGGGGTGATGTCTCAGTTCATTTACTTCTGGAAGATATTTATCAAGAATTCGAGGACTTTGTTCAAAATAAAAGGTCGTAACATTCCATTTGTTAGGTAACAATTTGATTTCACCTCGAAAATAAAGAGCAAAACCATCCTGATCGTTGTTAAGTATCTCCTTGTAGCCTTCTAGAAACTTAATCATCGGGCATTGTTTTTCTTTTTTACGCCAAGCCGTCAAATCAACTACCATTACTCCGCTATTTATATATTCTTCTGTTTTTTTCAATCCTAATCGGCTTCGATGAGCCTGTTGATATTTATAATCATCACAAGCGGCTAATATACATCCTTTTAAATTTGTGTGATAAAGTTCTTCTATGTTATGATAAATAATCATATCCACATCAAGGAAGAGAAAACGTTCCACATCCGTTGGAAGTTTCTGTGGAATCAATAATTTCAGATACATGATAGAATTCCAAGATTTGGTAGATGTTTCCGATTTTAAAGCCATAATTTCCGAATCCGTATAATCATCCTCTAAAATATGCAATTCGCCGTGTCCTTTAACCACCTGCTGAAGTTTCTGTTTTGTATTTTCCGACATTGTATAAGTCATCAAAAAAATACGAAATAACTTCTGTGGGTTTTGATTTATGAGAGAAGTTAGCATCACAGCTGTATGCTGTGCGTAGGCTTCGTTGGCTATGCAGACAATGTTGTACATCAAATCTATCATATTACATTATTTAGTGATGTCAACTATAATTTGGCTCAGATATATAGGGTCCATGCACGCTGCGACTTCATTACCTTTTTGCACTTCATTGGTAAATTTCCCTTCAATAACTTTTTTTTCTTTGGCGTTATGGCGAAACCATTCATATTCTAAATCAAGATGTCCTAAATCTATTGCCCAATATCCTAATTTCGCTAAATCATAAGCTAAAACTGTAGCAGTCATACCATAAGATAAAAGAACTAAAGTGCTTTTGTTAACATTTGATTTTATTGCATTAAGCATGTCGTCATATTTATCTACTGCATTTTTTGCTGGGCCAAGTATCCTTTTTACTGATTTAGCATTATTAAACAAGTCATTACCTACTCCAGAACGCGTTTCTATGCCTTCTACAATGACTATGTCTCTGTCATCCCAAATTTCTTTTAATAATCTAAGTTGCAACTCACAATGTGATTTATCTTTATAATCGATATAAAATCTACTTAATTGGGTATTTAGGTATTTGACATTATAATTTATATATTTTTTTATTGACCAGAAATTTCTAGCTGTAAAATTTCTCCAAAAGAAGCTTGGGAACTCATTGAGGTTAGATAAATCTTTTAACGGCAATGGTAAACCAATCATGTGATTTTTTACATTGGAATTTAGGACTGTAATTAGCAAGTTTTTCAATTTCATATTTGGATCCTGAAATCCATTTCCTTTTCCTAAGATGACGAAAAACTCACCGTCTCCAAATCTACTTACAGAACATTTATGCTTTAAAATGTATCTTATTGAATCTATGGAATTCATGATTGACAGCCTATAAGTTGTTTTATAAGTAATCGGAATTAAGATATATTTAAAGAATATTTTTCTTAGATACGAATATATTCTTGCATTGTAATATTTCATGATATTTTGCTCCAATTAAAATAGTATTTTTTGATTTCTTTTGGAAAAATAAAGCTGTATATCAATATCTTTATGAGACTTGATGATATAAATATTATAATAAGGATGATTTTAACCACTCATAAATAAAAGTAAAGCGTTGTATTTTCCGGCTAAAAAAGGAATTACAATCCATCCACCGTAAGAGTTTTTTGAATTCCCTAAATGATAGTTGCAAATAGTTACATATTAATACAATATAGACTCTTTCACGGACTCCATTATGAATTTTTTTCCATTTGATGTCGTCTAATATGTTGGCATCAGTTTTTTTGTTATTAAAATAAATAACGAACCAATTATAAAAGGCAATCGTTGCAATAGTCTTCTTTAAGGCTCTTTTGTGGTCTGTAATTGAGTCATTTGAAATATTAATTCCGCTATCTCTAAAGCTAAATAAAAAATCAGTTGTATTACATACTCCATTTTCAGCACAAATTATTGTTGTTGCATCATCACTAAACCATGCTAAAGGAAAATCTACGAACTTACCCTTTTTTTTTAAGGGAATTGTTTTAAATAAATAATTAGCAATACATTGTATTCGTGGACAGTTATATGTCTGATATAAGAAATCTGTATGTGTATCGAATTCATTCATCGGAGGATCTTCTAAAAATAGTTCACCTTTTGCTGTTATTTTTTTTACTTTAGAACGAAATAAATCAACTGTTGGATAACGAACTACTAATTTGTTCATCTGTTCTAGAAATTGCTCATCATATATGTCATCATCGCTTGCCATAATTAAATATTCGGAATCGCACATATCTATCAAAAGATTCCAATGCGAAACTAAATTTTTACTTCCCATATTTTCTATGTTACGACGAAATGAAAAGCGGGAATCGTTGCCAACTGTCCTTTGAAAGGTTTCTTCTAGATTTTCTGGAGAACAATCATCCGAGACCAATACTTTAAAATTTTTATAAGTTTGGTTCTTAATACTCAATAGAGCTTCTTGAAAATATTGTCCTTTATATGCTGGAACTAAAAAAGTATATTTAGTTTTTTCCATTTACTAAAGTTTTTACAAGTCGATTCATGCATTGGTTAGCTATTTCTTTTGCTTTTAATCTTATTTTCTCATCAGGCTGTAATGTAGGAATGATACGTTTTATTTCGTTTAAGCAAGCTTGTTGATTTTTATCTGAATCTAAAACCTTGTCAAATTCAATACACCATTCTGTTTTTCCCAACGCTTCTAATAAACCGCTAATTTTATGTTCATAACTGAGAGCGATACAAGGTACACCTTGATTAATTGCAAAAACGATAGAATGGTAACGGCCTCCAATGACATATTTGGCATTATGAATAATAGTTTGCTGAATATCACTACTATAACAATCTGGAACTACTATAAGTCGCTCATCTTGTTTTTTCTGTGCTATTTCCCTAAACATTTCCACATCAGAATGGGCATAATCATAACCACCAAATACTTGTGGTAACATCACAATATTTAAATCTGGATTGACCTGCCATATTTCGTCTATCACTTTACTATAAAATTTGATTATAGTTTCATGTGAAATTCGATTCTTATAGGTATAATGCCAAAGTAGATAGTTGGGAACAAACACCATATAAGATTTCTTTCCAATCATGTGTTGGATTTCATAAGGTATTTCAACAGAAGGAGAGTCTAAAAAAGCTGTATCAACGGTTGATATATAAGGTATATGTAATTCGTCTGCTAATTGCTCTGTTTTTTTATCACGTATTGCTAAAAATTTAAACGAATGTAATAATCTTAAACTTATTTCTTTAAATTTTCTGTTGCTTTTTGTCTCAATTGGAAATGGGCCAAAAGATCGTCCATAGTATACTATAGGTTTGTGATAAAATGTTGCTAACTCTAAATTGAATATATGATTCCAATCCTGAAAACCTCCCATGCAGATTCCCCCAGGTGCACAAAGTACAATATCTGCCCAATGATATATTGATTTATATTTTAGGAAAGTAGGATGAAAATACCACAGCCATTTGTATCCTTTTTCCATACCTATTCGTTTGAATAAGGTATATTTTATCATTCCTATCGGTTCTTCTATATATTTCACTCTACTATCAGAAATGGCAAATTGGCGTACACTTTCCGTAAAAAAAAATGGAGACATAACGCAAATTTGAACATTAGGAATTCTTTTTAAAAGAGTTCTAATTAGGGCTTTATGTGCCGATTCGTCCCCACGATTATAACCGGGCTGATTAATTATTAATATTTTTAGCATATCTTTTATATAGTGATGTGATTAATCGTAAAACGACTCCTATAATAGCGTATACTATCCACCAACCTTCTTGAATACTCTCTGATTTGTGGAAATTCGGCTATTTTATTAGGTGGTTCATTGTTAACTAAAACAATTAGAAAGGATACTATCTTAAAACAAATGACAAAATAGATAACGTATTATTGCCGCATAAAATAAAAAAGGACTTTATTTTTATATCCATTGTTAGCTACATTCATTATGAAAAAGAATCCTGAAATGGAAGCCCTTACATATAAAAATAAGTATGTAAAATATTTTGTTTGTCCATTTCAAACTCTGGTAAGATGAAAGGAATTGTTCCTATGATAAAAATAAGAAAAAAAGTATAGCTATTCTTTAGTAACCATACTATTTCTCGCCACGATGGTTTTATCGGCTGAAAACCAGCCGATAAAATAAAAATGTCCGCAAGAAAATATTTTAGTTTTAACATCCCGGTTTAT